>Ga0307510_10007403_pt1 | contig 13092 bp, 14 predicted proteins | sample 12_EM_MG_FD_207224 | JGI IMG/M metagenome (GOLD analysis project Ga0307510, IMG submission 207224) | Populus trichocarpa ectomycorrhiza microbial communities from riparian zone in the Pacific Northwest, United States - 12_EM | ecosystem: Host-associated > Plants > Roots > Unclassified | place... | reverse complement strand
CATGTCGCAGAATCGTCAAGATGACGATGTTTCCTGTCACACAGTGACCTCATGTGACAATATATACTGGGTCCGAGAAAGCACATAATGAATCCAGATCACGGTGATCGCAGACAAAAAGTGCAGTGATATGTCGAACAACCAGTGCGAAGGAGAATGGCGGGAAATACGCAGAAACGTGAATCATCAACTAGATCGAAAGTACTGCGCGCTCACCAATCACTGCTATCTCAACACATTCACCACCAACCACCTCGCTCACAATGGACAGCCACAGGACGATCAGAGAGCTGTCGCTTGGCAATAAACTGGCCAATAGCTTCCTGGACTGTTTCTGATGGCTCCAGACCCAGTACGAAAATATTTTGAAGCGCCGGAAACACTTCTGTTACTCCTCCCCCGGTGAGCTCCTGCAGGGCGGGCGCGACAAGTTGAACTAATTCCTCGGATAGGAAGAGATTCTTCACAGAGCTGAACGGATGAAAAAGCTGCAGCCATTGGGTGTTCACGATGTTGACTTGCCATTGTGGTTTCGAAAAACGATGCTCGCAGATGCCAAGGCGTTCCAAAGTGGGAAGGGGAGGCAACAGAGTGCTGCAGACATGTGTAATAGCTGAAATCTGCCAAGACGACTGACTACAGGGGATTTGCAACTCTAGCTTTTTGCAATCAACTATCCCCTTTCGCCGAAACAAGACAACCCCCACGAAATCTTCGGCAAATGCTATGTCCGCCCGGTGTGGTGCCTTGAATGTTTCTGTGCGACTTATAAAATGGCGAAGTTGTGGTGTGTCGAATGCCAATTGATCGGAACTTGAAATTGTTATCCATGTGTAGTCGAGTAGAGGGCAGTCGATTTGGGACATGATGCGCTCCAAGTACTCGCTATGGCCCTTGAAGAAAAACTTGGTGAGAGAAGGGAGGACGACGCGTGTGAACAGAAGTGGATTTGCTCTGTCGGTCCAAGATCGAGGGGATGGGTTTATAAGTGAAAACGTTTTGAGCCTGGTTAACACCGACAGGCCGGTGACCAACGCTTCGGGCGAAATATATCCAGAAGGGGGTACATGCTGAAAGTAAAGTTCGACAAGGTCACTGGTAGACGAAAATAGCTTCGGTAATGCTGGGAATGAGATTCCACACAAATGGAGGGTTTGTAGGCACGGAGCAGTTCCAGGTAAGAACGAATCTGGAAGAACCAGTGGGTTTGCTTCATTCGACTGAAGCTTCAGCTCTGTCAGCACAGGAAAAGGATCCTTCATCGCCCCAAATTCTTCCAAGAGCGAATTTGGAACACCATCGATGGCTATTTTGCTCACGCGGTGGTGATGCTTGAGTGCAGCAATGATGTTATTTTCACCCAGCAGTGGCGAAGTGTCGGTGTCGGTGTCAGAAAAGACCTGTATGATGGCAATAGGCAACTGGGGCCAGATATTCAAAAATTTCTCCACCTGGTTTTTGTTCGTGCAAAGAATATGTAGATCTAGGCGACGTGGTGAGGCAAGCACCACAAATCGCCACTTTGGACACACGTGCACTAGAGTATGCCAAGCATCATAATCGGGGAAAATGAAACCCTTGGAAGTTTCGTCCACATAAAACTTGAATATTTCTAGGAGAACATCGTCGGGGAGCACATGGATAGTTGCCTTTGGGTAAAGCTGGCCTATATAGAGCAACTCTGTAATGGTCCAAGAGGAACCTGTGGGTTATCACTCACTTCGATTCTCCTCAACAAACACCCTTTTCCGTTGACACACAATGTTGTTTTGAGTATTTGAGTCCTCAACAGTAGACATCGGGGATAGGCAGGTTATTAAGAGGTTCGAAACTAATGAGTGACAAGTCAGGACTAGTCAGGTCTCGCCACAATAGAGCTACGGTATAACTTTAGATCTCACCTGTCAGAGGCGATGGTCACAGCAGGAAATCAACAGAATGAGCTGTCTACCTTGTAGCGTATCGTCGCCATGCTGCCAAGCGTTGTATATACTTATTTATGTGCTTCTGCACAGCCCTTTCTACACAGCCACCGTAATTGGAAAGGATTAATGCACTATACTCCGAAGCGAATTCGACACATTCCCTGATGCACCAAACCGCGCTTCCGTCGTCCGTTTCACGGAACCCACTCCTTTCACAGGGTTGGATTCACCGTCTGTCATCTCTGAATAGGCGTTGGATGGTGACATTTCGTTTCGATTTCAAGAACAAAGTAGATACGACCATAATGACCATAATGACCAATAATACGCGAGATAGGCACACGGGGACGCATTGAGTGCGACAGGTGCAATAGAAGGGTGAGATGCAGATTCCGTATAGATTTATGAAAAAAGGTGATTCGGAAGTTCGGTAACATGGCTGCCCAATCTTTCCTGTCCATACTTGTAGCGCGATGGTAGACGAGTCATCATTTGGCACGGACAACCGGCTGTCTGAATTTGATGATTACTTGCGGGCACCAAGTCCTGGGATTCACAATCGGGGTTTGCGAGGGGACGGAGGGGCAGTTCCTGCGGACATGGTGTAGTATACAGCTTTAGCTCGCGGTCGACCATGAAAAGGATAGGGCACACACCAGGTGATGGCATGTCAGTAATCAACCCGCACGTTTTGAGGTGCGCGTATAGCTCCCTCAAGCCGAGGTTTAGCAAATAAGTGTACTGCTCGAGGCGCGACACCGCCTGAAACCCACGACGACAGCCATGATGGGCGTGGTCCGTGCAAAACATAACAGTAGGCACAGCACCAAAAGGCTGTGTATACACGATGCTGCCTTGATCGTAGGCGAAAAAGTCCACGTTTGCTGGAGGGTGTCGCGTAGTTGCGGCCCGTGTCCTCGGGCTTCCATCATTGGCGGCTGCAACACTGCCACACGATTTACACCGTATGCAGCGTGAATGCCAACGTTGATATACACCAAGCCGAACGCAATCTTCTTCTACAACGAGTTTACACTTGGGACATTTGGGACTCGGAGGGATCGTGACTGGGACGCCACTGAGCCTTGAATCGTCAATCCAAGCGCCAAGCGTGCCAAGGGAAGGCGATTCCCCGGCATTTTCCGACGCGAGGCTTCGAAAGCCATACAGAACCCCATTTGTGCTTGGGTTTCCTGGAGAATGATGGGAGAGAACCCCGCCCTTGGCTCCATTCAACATCATCCGGGGCGCAGAAGGGTTTCCGCATTGGATAGCGAGATAATGCAGTTTGTCGAGGAACGACTGCATCGCTTCGCGTACGCCATGTTCCCGCTCAAGCTTGAGTGCTCCTGTGAGCGCAATGCGGATGAGGACATGGAGGTAGTGTGGGAGTCCGGCAACCAATGCGAGGTGTTCCCGGGATATAGGCGCCCGCCGCGAACCTGTTTCCTGGGTGCGAGATAGGAGGGCAAACCAATCGAGGGATTTGCGACAGAGTATGCGGGCTTCCCTATCATGTGACATGCCTAGAGTTTCTCGTAAGAGGGCTGCAGTTGCAAATCATTTGAAACGTACCGCTCGTTCTCAGCTGAGCAAAGTGCCATTCGAGGTCGTCCATGGCCGCGAAAAGGACTTCCAAGTAGAGGAGGTACTTCTCTGCTATCTGAATAGCTTCCAAGTATTGGCCGCTGCTCGCATGTCGCTGAATGTCTGATATACACGCCGTAGATGACTCCTCATATGCAGATAGTACGCTGGCACGGATATTAGGCCAGGATATAAACAAATACGGCCGGCTCAGGAACTCACATCCAGATGCGATTGACTCGTTGTTCCATCCTGGATTGCTTTTTCTTCAACGATGAATGTGTCTCGCGGCGCTCTTCCTCCGCGTACGGCGGCTCGGTTCTACGCATCGTGAGCTCTTCGGGGCCTGAAAGTTGGTGATCCACTACTTTCGCGCTCCAGACCTTTAGGCTGTGATCAATTACTTTTGCATTCACGGGCACCGACATACACACCTTGTGAATCATGTAACATTCGGGATGCCAGCACTCGCCGCCCTTGGTCCTGTTGATTTCTACGAATTGCTTCAGAATCGCGGTATTGCAGCCCGGACATTTGGAGGCAAAGCGTGTCGAGTAGTGATAACCACAATATACATCATTGTCGTGTTCATAATATGGATCCTGTGGCCCGAAGAGCGTCGGGCAGACGAAACACGTGAAATGCTCAACATGATATTTCTTGTCTATAAGAAGGTAAGGGGATCCGTATCATCGGTAAGAAAGTATGGGACCTACCACATGCCATGATGTAGCAGCCTCTCAATGCCATACCACACTTCGCACAGAGATGGTCGATTCGTCGGAAGTAATCCCTTTCGCACAAGAGTTGCTTCCTTCCATCAGGACCATCAACAGTGAAGAATTTGGAAGTGACGACATCCCCACAATCCTTCAACAATATGACGCAATGCCCAACCAAGATTGAGATAGTACTTACTATACATTTGAAGCACTGGATATGATAGGCCGTTCCGAAGGCCCGAGCGAACGCGCCGTGTATCGGAAGGCTACAGGCCATACATTGTCTAGGAAGATTGGACAATGATATAGCATCATGCGGAGTAAAATAACAAGGTGCAGAAGATGGTGACTCACAAGACCGACTCCTCGGCAACGGAATGTACAGACTGAACTGGGCGATTGTCTGCAAAGATTGAGGAAGATGGCCGTGAAGGAGCAGGGACTCTGTCGAAATGCGGAGTAGATGATTCAGCGGACAAGGGCGACTCATTGAGGTTCTCGGGTTCACTGATTAGGGTGCTTAAGCGGCCTGCAAAAGGGAGGATTGGTAATGAGGCTGTGGAAATGGTCAATCTAGGGGGTTCCTCATTGGAAGGTTTATCTATTAGTGACCGGATATGACAAGAAGACTTGTCATGATACAGCTCGTTAAGCGTCACAGTAGACCTGCCAGAGCGTAGCCCATGGGACGGGGTGTCTGTGCTGTTCAGGAGGGAGGGGCGAGGAGGGAGGGAGAACTGCCCGACACTACCACCGGGACTACGAGAGGAGGAAAAGTCACGACTCCGAGGGAAGTTAGGATGAAAAGGTCGCCCGTGAGAATTCCTAGTAGGGGAGTGTGCGACAAAATTCGTGTCCCTATTCATGATTTTTGGGGTGTCCCATGAAAAAGAACGGGATGGTGTCCACAGTGATGGGAGAGGAACTTGCACCAAGGATCAGCGGTGATTAGTGATGGTCGTTACCATGGATTCTTTGTCGAGTTAGCGGAAGTTTATGTCAAACCGTTATTCTGTCAAACCGTTCTAGAAGGCGTCGTGCGCCGTGGTATCGGCCGACCAAAGTTTGTTCTTTACAGTGTATCGTGTCTACGCCTCGCATGTTGTCGAGTGGGCCATGAAAACAATACGTTGCAGATATAAAGGGGAGCACCCGACTGTTAATCCCTTCTGCGTACAGCCCGAACATGGCAGCCATGCGTGTCGGAGATTACCCTGCGCTGGCCATGAGCAACTAACCAAATGTGGTGACGTCAGACTTGCCAAAATGCGTATAATTATTACAACGACAGTGTCTTCGCAAGAATTTCTCGAGGTTTTACGCAGTCAGGGATGAAGCTGGAGCTGGACGAAACCACGAAACCATGCGGCAGCCTGCAGGACATGACATGTCCACAGGCCGATCACGTGTAGAAATATCGGAGCTTATAATGTCACGTGCCGTCTCCAAGGGATTTTGCCACGAAGTTCACTTGCCGTGCCATCGGACATGCCATGCCATGGATGCGCTTTTCAAGTTGACGATGACAAGGTGTCACTGCCATCCATTCAGGTTCTAATGTTGGCATCCAAAAATCCGCCCGATGTCAATGTCCACCCACTAATCAACGCCGTGACTGGCCCCGAGCAAGGCCCCGAGGCTGAATACTGTTATTTAGTTAATCCGGCCTGGCATACATACCGGGGCCCGACCATGACGAGGACCGAAGACAAGCTTGCAAGGCACATCACGAAAATTGGTAGAAGCAGGGATTCCTGGGCGTAGGTAGAAAATAATACATACAAATGTGGTTGGATAATATTGCATTAATTAAATACTATGGCATGGTGCTGTCGTTTCCGATGATAAACTGCTACAGAGCGACCGGGGATCGTACGCGTGATGATACATAAATATTGTTCGGGCTCCTCAGGGGACTAAAGTAGGGGTGTAAGTACCTCAGAAGCGGCGGGGTGAGGGGGAGGGTAAACGAGCACCATCAAAGTGAGGATAGAGAACACTCATTGACATATCCTTCAACCCAAACACTCCCGTTCTCCCCAGCGGATAGCTATGGGACGGCCCAGGAGATGGCGCGCGGCCCTGAATGGAGCTATCTCTTCCAGCAAAGATGCGGATGGCAGGAGCCCCTCCAAAGAAAGGTTGTCCAGCATGGGTAACACCGCTGTGGCCCCTTCGCCGGTGAGCCCTTGCAATGCGGGCAAGACGAGTGGCGCAAGTCTCTCAGATATATGCAGCCTCTCTACCGCAACAAATGGGCGGAGAAGATCCAACCACTGTGCGTTATTCATGTCGTCTTGCCACCCCGGTTGCAGACAATTATTCCCTTTGACGTCGAGCCGTTTGACCTTGGAGAGGAGAGCCGAAGATTGGCTACATATCAGTGGCATCGAAGAGACTTGCAGATCTGACCCTTCACATAGTACCCGCAGCGAAAAGTGTCTGGGACTAACTGTCCCTTCTCGTGGGCCAAAGACGATCTTGGCGCAGTTATAGTAAAAGCTCACCGTGGCTCGCTTCGGTGATCTGAGTTTTTTCGAGCGGCCGATGAACCGGAGAAGTTGTGGGACCTCAAAGAGGAGTTGGTCAAAGAACTGTATGTTGAAAAGATTGAGACAAGGTGCCCCGATTTGGGCCACCAAGTCCTCCAGGTACTCGCTGGTTCCCCGAAACGCAAGAAAGGTGAGAGACGGGAGGACGGCGCACATCGGCGGAGGTCGTTGGTCTGTTCGATTCGGGGAAGGAGTCGGGAAAGCGAACGTGATCATAAGCCACGTGAGCCTTGGTAACACGGATAGGCCAGTTGCGAGTGCCCCGGGTGAAATGTACCCAGTGCTTGGTATATCAGTGAGATGGAGGGAGAGAAGATCACGAGCAGAGAAAAGAAGCGCGGGAAGTGTGGGAAATGGGATGCCTTGCAAGATGAGGTATTGTAGACGTGGGGCAGACCTGCCCAAAAATGTATTTGGAAGGACCTGCACTATCTCATCGATCCCATCATCTGACCGGAGCTCTAGGAACGTTAATGCCGGAAATGGCTCCTGCATCATTGTGACGAATACTCCCAATAGACGACTTGTCAGGCGGGAGAGCGAAATCCAGCGTGCCCGATCACGGTGCCCAAGGGCGGCAAAGATGTTCCCCCAATCCTGGGAAATGTGGTAGGGCGGTGGTGCGTTGTGCTGATAGTTTATGATGATGGGGAAGGATGGGAATGCATTTAACATCTCCGTTACAGGTGTTCTCTCTGTGCAGGTGAGGAGGAGGTCCAGAAGGTGTGGTGAGGTGAGTATAATTCGTCGCCATCTGGGACATACGTGCGCAAGCGTGTGCCAATCCCAAGCACAGTCCCGAAAACTCATGACGGCCAATCGATAAAAACTAAATATGTCCAAGAGGACATTATCGGGGAGCGATTCGATTGTCGCGGGTGAGGTAAACCAGCCTACACCATACGAATCAGCGATCGTTGGGGGTGCGGTGCATGTAGCGTGCCTCGTCCTCTATGTTCTCCTAATTCCCTCTGATGGTACGCAACGTATTTCTCCATAGTTGACCCTGCAGATGGGCCATCGACGAGCATCGAAGAAGTGGTAGGGAGTGAGAAATGGCCAAAGTTATTCCTGGTATCAGAGAATGTCCAACTGTTGAACCCCCCGGCATGCCTGATCAGAGATAGTGGGTCTGAAGTCAGCCACGGCCGTCGTAGAGCATGAGGATCGGAAGTCATCAAACGTACTGGTGAGAATTCATCATGGCAGCGGTGTACCTCAGTATGACGACTTGGAGGTACTACAGTAGTAGATGTGCAAGTGTACCGTGACCCTAGGACCCTGGTCCTAGCTAAGCGACAGAAGGACAAGCTCACGTGTACGATACAGCCACCATCAGACACGAGCTGATCACGAGGGGTACGTATCGCAACTGTCGCAACTAGCGCCGACTACAGATCTCATGACCTGAGCGTGCCTGTCCTTCACTAACAAGACGAACGAAAAGAATGATGAGACGCACGGACCGTGGCAATGCTCTTGCGATCTAATTCTGTGTCAGGCGTCATCCCAGAAGTAAGTACGACAATGCTGTACTTTTCTTTGAAAGGGGACTCGGAAGTAATCCTAATTGGAGTTTTAGCATATTCATGCAGATGTAGGCAGTGCTAGCGCTCTAGCTCGAGCGTCCGAGTCGTACATCACAACGTCCTCATTTCCGTTGTCGGTCCTTGAAACAAAACCGAGTGAATGACGTGAGAAGTGATAAGTGATCATAATACGGCCAACTACGCTATGTAATACAGCGAGGTATGAGCCTTTCCATATCCTCACCACGTGACTGATATTTGGTTTTGTTAAGTTACGCGGAGAGCAAATTCCATCATAGAGAATAGAAACGAGGGTGCAAGCATGTCACCTGCCAGTGACAGGTTTCGTCGTGCCTCAAGAGGTCACCAATACCATTTACCAAGGTCTCGGCGGGTCTTGTTCGACAGCATCTAGGTGTGCGCAGTGCGCAGCATCATCACACGGCGGCCGATATAGACGGTTTAATGTCCGCAGGTCGTAACCTCTCTAATATAACTTAACCTTATCACAGGTGGCTACGCCCAACACCCACCGGTGTTCCTTGTGGGAGCTTGTGCAGCTATTCAAACTGGTCTTATCCCACACACGCAGTCACATGCCGCAATCACGCCACACTTTAACATGATGAACCCCGCTGAAGACCAGCCGCGCGTATATTCTCAGTTTCTACTCGGACAACAGCAGAACCACAGCTTCCCATCAACGTCACGGAAAGAGGTGGGTCGCTTTAATATACTAGCAGCCGCTCAGCGCTTGCATTCCACGGGTTTGCCCGCACAACTGCCAAGGGGGTCAGCGCGCGTGTTATCAGCACATCGAACGGGGGTACATACGAGTCACCACAGCAGCAGGAACTTGAGCTGCAGCTTGCCTCGTTAACGGGGTTCTAGAGGACATAGAGAAGGAGGGGGTGGGGGAGGGTGGGCCGGAACCGGGGCCGGACCACGGGGGAGGAAGGAACGGGTCCCGAGGGCGGGACCACGAGGGGGAGGGAGGGCCGGAACCTGGGGGAGGAGGGGCGGAACCCAGGAGTGGCCGGGGAACTGGGAGATGTGTGAGGATGCGACGCAGACTAATGGCACAGGGAGAAAGATACGTACGGGAGAAAGTTGGTTACATGATTATTGGGTTTTGAGGCTCGCACCAGAGGACTATATATACACCTTTCTGGGGGAGTGTACACATATTTGGTTTTGATGATGGCCGCTTTTCTAGATTTCCAGAATGCCAGAGATGCGGGGAATCGACTTGCCAAATTCACTCCCGTACGCTGCGGAGCTAGCGAACGCTCGTTTCTTATCTGGTTCTCACGCTGCACACGGTAGGCGTTGACAAAGTCGGGGTACGCCCGTGAACGACCCCAGCGACTGCAGACGAGGACCCTACCCCAGACGTGGCACAAGGCGATAGTAACCTAACGGCTATGAGTTGATCTACGATGTTTGTAGAGGCGAGCCGAACCTACCAGGGGATCTAGCATCCATCGATTCACCGGCCCAGGATTTCATTATGAGAAGCAATGTTGGCAAGTGATCCAACATCTCCTAGCAAGCTTTCGGTGGGCGCAAAGAAGCCGCAGTCAGGTGGCGTGATGATGCAGAAACAATACATGGCCATCTTTAGCGCGTAGGAATTACGCAGCCCTGCAATTCCTACCAATAGGATTGAAGATATTGGGGGAGATGATGCAAATGTCGCTAACTTGAATGTCACCTGACAGAAGCGCAGTGCTGCCGTCCTCCCTCTTGCTTGACACGGCGCTGCGCCTCACGAGCATCCGTACCAGATCCACAAGGTACTCAGACAACGGATCGTGCTCATGTAGATCTGACACGGATGCTCGCAGGGGTCGAAGCGACAATATCGAAGGGACATCGCCATCGTTGATGCGAGTGTCGCTGTTGTCGCCTGACGGAAAAAGCGTGATCATCGATGTGCGCAGCAAGACTCACCTCGAGCGTATATTCCCCTAGTAATTACACTCCATATGCCCCGACTCAGCCCAGTAGCGAACGCGCATCACCTTCGAAAACGGGCCATGATGATAAGTCGTCTTGTTAGGAGAACGGATGATAGGGATGCATTTGAGCGCCTGGTCCGAGGATAAGCTTGACGGTCTCTGTAGTCAGCCCTCAAAGTTGCAAGCACCGACAGAAAACAAAAACCAACTGCACTGGCCGGGAATTGAACCCGGGGCGGATCGAAGTACGTACAGTGGCAACGATCCAGGTTACCACTACCCCACCAGTGCCTTGGAAGGCAGCTGAAATTAACCTTGATGTTGCGTGGGCCACCCCTTGGCAACTTGCGCGGCCTTCCGAAGACATGACCGATGGGTTCGGTCAAGAAACCCTTTGGTGAAGCTGACATTGGCACTAATGTATACAGAGATTTGATCAGTACACTTTCTCGCGAGGTATGTCATACTTACCTTTGCGCTTCCTGGAATCCTGGATGGGGCAGTGCCACTGTCCCGCTTTCGCTTCTTGCCTTACTTGGGACACGTTAGGGATTCAATATCTTAACATTGAATCCCCAAAGCATCCCAAGCAAAGCAAGAAGAGAAAGCAAAGAAAAGCCGAGGATCCTGGTTCAACTATTGCCCAGACCAGAATAAAAGAGCAGGAGGGGGATCACCCAAAGAGGATCGTTGAGAGGCGGTGGTGAAGTTGGAATGTGTTTGTACAGTACTCAGGACGTATTTGCAACAGTAGAGCGGCGGTGTTTTTTTTGTCGCCGCTTGATCACGTGAAAGGTTTAGCGTCTCGTCTCGCGACCACACCACACATTGTCTGGCGAACTCGAAGTCTGTTATTTCCTGGCACCCGATCATGTTACTGAGACATGCGGTAAAGTCCGTTAACCGAGATTTCATAGGACGCTACTCAGCACGTCAATTTACATCAGGTGCGCATGTTGTCTGCTAGAAGAATAGCATCCGACTAGTCATCCCAGCCAAACCTGGATCATCTCGAACACGTCTTGTCAAAGATCTTACACCGAGACCAGCGCCGGGTCGCTCCAGCAAGTCGACTCGCAAGTTAATCGAGGTGGCCCCGCGTGGTGCATCATCAAGGTTCACGCGGGACCCTGCTCCGCACTCGTCGAGATATGACAGAAACTCGCTCCCCGCAGGACGTCGACCAGCGAGGGAAAAGGGAGAACGTTTGCGCAGAACGTCTCCGACAGGCCGGGAAGGTTTTAAAAATGGTAAATCCAGGGATAGGAGTGATGTTATCCGGCCGCGAACGCCTTCCCACACGTCGTCTCCAGTCTCCTCCGAGTTTGATTTCTCGACGGTACCCGAATCACCCCATGCGCTCCCTTCCACCTTCTCCTCTCCCCCACTATCATCTGGCCTCCTGCAATCCGTTCACGACATGCTGGGTCCTAACGCGCACCCAACACCGATTCAGTCCCTCTCCTTAAAGCATCTCTTCGCCACCCTTCCCCCTGATACGTATCGACAGTTCCTGTTTGCTTCTGAGACGGGCTCGGGCAAGTCACTTGCCTACCTTCTTCCCATGCTACACAACCTCAAGGCGACCGAACGTCGGCGGCCCCGTGGTATCGACCCGCGCGCCCTCGTGCTAGCACCAACTCATGAACTCTCACGTCAGCTAGCAAGTTTTGGCAAGGCACTGATACACCACTCTCGACTCCGCGTGCAGTGCGCGTCACACGCAAATGTTGCGAGCAATACCAGACCTCGGGTGTCCGCCGCAAAGATGGCTAATACCTTTGACGGAGACCATGTAGGAGGCGAGTTCGAGGTACGCCCTGGGAGCGAGACCGCCTACGCCCTGGACGTGCTCGTGGGAACACCTCGTAAACTGCTTAGTATGGCACGTGGGAATGGCTGGGACAAGCAATTCACTAAGGACGAGGAAGCGCGACGGAAGGATTGGGTTGTAGGTCGTCCCGAGGTGACTTTGTCGGAAGTCGAATGGGTAATCGTCGACGAAGCGGACGTTCTTTTTGGTGCGCGCTCCTCGAAACCCATCTATTGGACCCCCTTTTTGACTTATACGAAACAGACCCTGACTTCATCGACCAAACATTGTTGCTCCTAAGTGACGTCGCTGCTGCTCGGGGGAGGCCCGTCCCTTCTATCCCTGCTATCGGCCGTGACAAAGGGAACATGACCCAGGCGCCCATCCCCCTCAACTATCCATTCAACTTAGTACTCACCTCCGCAACTATTCCCGCCACCCTTGCTGCTCACCTTGATGTCTACCATCCTACTATGACACGTCTCGTCTCCCCGCGGCTGCACCGTCTCCCTCAACACCTCGCGCTCGAATTCGCCCCTTACAGCTCTGGTAATCGCAATGCGGAAGTACTCGCAAAGATCAAGGCCGTTTGGCACGACGACGCGCTCGCGGGTCGAGGCCGCTCGCGGATAGTCATCTTCGCCAACACCCGGGTTCGCGCAGGCGAGATGGGCGCGTACCTCTCCGAGCGGGCCGTGCCCAACATTGTCGTGACGGGTTCGGGCATTAACGCCCAGAGCAACAAACATGGGAGGGATGGGCGGCGCGTGCACGGCTCGAATAAACATCTCGCGGGATTTCTCAAGCCCATGCCGAACAAAAAAAGCCCCGAGCACTCACAGCCGTCATTTGCGGGAGGCGAAGAGGAGGTGGTAAAGGCCGGTGAGACGGACGGCCAATCTCCGCGTGTCTTGCTGAGTACCTCGCTCCTCGCGCGCGGCCTCGACTTTGACCCGAGTGTGTCCCACGTATTCGTCCTGGACCCCCCGCGGAATACGGCGGA
>Ga0307510_10007401_pt1 | contig 13095 bp, 10 predicted proteins | sample 12_EM_MG_FD_207224 | JGI IMG/M metagenome (GOLD analysis project Ga0307510, IMG submission 207224) | Populus trichocarpa ectomycorrhiza microbial communities from riparian zone in the Pacific Northwest, United States - 12_EM | ecosystem: Host-associated > Plants > Roots > Unclassified | place... | reverse complement strand
TAGGGAGCTATGCGCTTGAACGAATTGAGAAGGAGAGAAAAGGTTGTTGATTGGCTTGCTTTCCTCTGTGTGGTTGTTCGTTGCTAGTCTAGTCTACATGAGGGGCGGCTTATGTGCTAAAGTGTGTGCGCCAAGCTAACTACTAAACAGAGTTTTTCCGTGGGCCCGATCGAGCGACATGACTGCTCTCACTACCCTATCAAACACCACAGGGCACAAGGACCCCTCCTCTCTCCAGCCTTCGTCCCCGGAGGCATACAAACAAAAGAAAACAAGTAGAACACTCCATCGTCCCCTATAAAGCCTCAGTACAAACCACCGAGTGACTAGACATGATTTGCTTCCTTATCCGATTCCCTGAGCTCCGTTAATCCATTCCACACTTCGCCTTCCTCCGGCCTCAGTTCTCTCCAAGCTAAATACATCCTCCAGCTTGCCCAAGTCTATCATCACTCTCTTCTCATACTCCAAGATATCCACCATCGTGACACCTACTTCCACCGCAATCCTCCGCCGTAGATAAACTTTGAGATCGTTCAAGTGAACACGATCACGTAAAGCACCCTTCTTCACTCGAACAACCTCTCCCGTGTTAAAATCTCGTAGACGTCCGCTTTTCCCATGCCAGGCCAAATCAGATAGAACGTATGGGCCCTCCCATCTCGGATCAAGTTTGCCACCCCTGCGTTGGTCGAGCAAGAACCTCCTTAGTAGGACTAAGTCTCCATCCTTAGGCGGCGTGTGACGCATGGGTCGTTGTCGTTCTTCACGTCTTTGGGCTTCCTCCACAACTCCTGAGGCGGCTTGTTGGCGTATATCATCAATACGGGCGAGTCTTTCCAGCTGCCGGTCGGCGAGTCTTTCTTCTTCTTCTTCTTCTCCCTCTCCTTTCCATGGATTCGTGCCAGAGGCCACCAGTGTAGAAAGTGCTGCTACCGCGCGCTCAGTATTAGGGTTGACATCCCATCCGGTCCTGTTCGGGTTAAATCCCAGTAGTAGCTCGGCCGGGCTGAATCCGTGTACTCTAAGAACTCGAGTATTAATAGCGTGCACGACTGAGTCAACAACCAGATCCCAATCTCCCTGTGGTAACTTTCGCTGCATTACCGTGACTTTTAGGCCGTCTACCAAAAGCTTGACGTATCGCTCTGCCAAACCGACTGATTGTGGATGTGATTTCGGAGCAGGTAGATGTATGACGGAGAGCTTACTCAGAACCTTAGCAAACTCGCCGGAAACAAAGTGGGCGCCGTTATCAGTATACACTGCTCGAGGCCATCCGAATTGCTGGACTATACGCATCAAGAGTGATACTGCTGACTTTCCTTGACTATCTGGGACCGCCTGAGCAAATAAGAAACGTGTAAAATAGTCGACACCGATGATAATGTACTTGTTCCCTCTGGGTGTATCAGGAAACCGTCCGACAAAGTCAAACCCCATCATGTCTAGAGGTTGTAGGTGAACGATGGCCATTTGGCTAACAGAGGGCTTTAACGGGCCTATCAGCTGACAACTTGGACAGGTAGAACAATAAACGTTAACATCTTTCGCTCAGGTAGGCTAGTAGTAACGTCCGACAATCGTGCGCATCGAAGCTCGGGCTGCAAAATCGGGGTGGCAATCGTGTAAGTGATATAAAATTGCCTCGACTTCCCCCTGCCGGAAACAAAAGGCTTCTTTGCTATTCCTGTCAACAAATACGAGGCGATTAGAAGTATCCGGAGACTGTAGGTGGAGCAAACGATAGGACTGAGAGTTCTGCCACGTGAGACGGCGTCGGTGTACTGTCAAATGTTCGCCATTACCATCACAATACGTGCTGAAATCTCCGAAAAGCTTAAAATGTACGACAGCCCCGAACCATTCGTCCTCTCACCATTTCTCCCAACCGGACGTAGAGTCTCCTTCCAACGCATATATTTTTAGACCTTCGCCAAATGCATTTCCCTCCTCAGCGAGCATGCTCTCCATAACTCTCATGCGGCGCAGGCCATCTGCTAACGCATTCTCTCTTCCGGGAAGGTGGATATACTCAAAGTCGTATTCCGAAAGCCTGACTTGCCACCTAACAATTCTTCTGTGTGCGTCGTTCTTTTTCAACAAACAAAGAAGTGCCGAATGGTCCGTATAGACCTTTTTGGCATAGGGGGAGCCTAATATCAACCACCGGACCTCCTCCAAACATCTCAAGATAGCAAGCGCTTCCCGTTCTGTTGTCGCGTACCGAGTCTCTGCAGATAAGAGCCCTTTAGATATGGACATAATCACTTTCATCGCCTTCATCAGTGCCACCGACATATTTGCTCCCCCGGGAACATTAGGCAAGTGAAAGAGCATACGGCCGATTGCATATTTAGAGGCGTCGGTCATCAATGATATTGTTTTGTCTCGTCACCACCGTACACGAGGTTTCCGATTATTGCCGTCTTCAAAGATGTAAAGGCCGTCTCCTGCCCTTGCTTCCACTTCATTCCACACTCCACTCTCCTGGGATGTCCCCTCTTGCCATTCGGGATCCATGTTTGATTCATGATACCGTCACTGTTATCTGTGTACTGTACGGCCTTCTTGGGAATCCTGGCATGCTCGACTCGTCCGGGAATAAACTGCCGCAAGAATATCGTGATGTATAGAAACTGGTCGATCTCCGCCAAACATGTAGGTTGTGGGTATTCCCGTATTGCTTTAACCTTGTCTAATGAAGGTCGGATACCGCTGCCGTCACTCTTGTATCCGAGAGGGCCAATCTTGTCGAGGAAGAAACGGGATTTGCTACCCTGTAACATGAGGTTGGCCCACATAAGACGCGGAAAGCAATGATGGTGAAGAAACGCAGATTGAGAGGAAAAATCAGAGTGTGCGCCGAAATCGTCATCGACAAAACACTCAAACGCTCCTGAGGAAGACTTGTTTAACCATGGCTTCGGGTTTGGTGCTGGTATGTATCCACCCAATATATCCTTCATCCGTATAGATAACTGAGGCTGACAGGACAGCCCCTGTCCCATTCTAAAATATTGCCACTGTCCGTCGTACGTAGACAACGAAGTTAGATATGGGTGAGAAGGGTACATAGGCACCCCCAAGAAACCGTTTGCTGCGTCGGCTTGAAAGTAGATAGAGTACTTGGATTGCATCAGGTTGTTTATAACAGGCTCGATCTGCTTGTTTGGATAGCTTGATAACATTGTTGCCTCATTGACCGGACAGAAAACGTGGACCATTCGCAACCCTCTATCTTCCTTTCTCACAAACTTCGTACGATGTGACCAGGGCGACTCCGATGTTCGAATAACTCCAGCTCTTTCTAGCTGTGGAAGGTTAACATCCAACCAGTCTTGTTCCTCCTGCGTATATATCTTGTCTTTAGCACGCCATGGTTGAGCTCCTGGATAGACAGGGATTCGATGTTCGACCAAGTGTGTCACCGGCATCTCTTCTATTTGACTTGCACATCCGTCATTCCAGGTGTAGAGCAATGGCTTGGCTCTCCGGTAATCCACTGGCCTTCTTGCCATCGGAAACTGTAACCCCCTTCCAAACTCCTCCTCTTCAGCTTCCAGTCTCTCCTTGTTATTATCCGAGCACCAATCGTACTCCTCAGGGACCTCAAGGGTTATAGCGTTATCATCGAATGCGTCCTCCATGTAGAACTCCTCCTTCTCATCATCTGATATAGTCATCTCGGTGCATCCATCTCTTTCAAATTGTCGTGCGTTCACGATCTGTGAATCTCTCCCACTGTCCTTCCAGCATCCGACTTCTCCGTAAAAGTAAATATCATCTGAGCCAACCAATCCCATATCCAAACTATCACACATAGCGTTCTCCACTGTAACAGATCCTTGGCCCACAACTATCTTGCTCCCAGTAAATACATCAGCGCTCACAACAGTTCCCTCTTCGTCTTTATCTGCACCATTACCTTCGTCGCCTTCATCCTCGTCTTCATCATCCTCATACTCATCAACCAAATCCATGTATCCGTTCTTGTTCTCGTTATCATTTGTATCCGTAATCTGTAAACCTGTAAAATCCGGAGTCGTCAACCTACTAGTATCCTGATCACCAGCCAACCGGCTTACTGCATCGACTGGTGGAGTTAGTTTTCCCAGTCCTTGGAAGAACCGCCTCCTTCAGCTTCCTCCTTATCCTCTCCTCTTATTTCTTCCCGCCCCAGACGTATTATCTTTCTCACGACATCGTTAAAGAAGTTCTCACCCGCCGCGTGTTGATATTCCAGTTCCTTCACGATGTCTGTTGATAGCTCACCCTTCTTTGTATTCTTGTCTCTCATGACAATCGGAACACGAGGGCGGTGTCTCTGCGGGCTTAAAGTTGCTTTTCTGTCGCGAGGTACACCGACCTGCAACCCAGACGTGTTCATGATGCAATATTGACCTGTAGAGTAATCCCCTTTAGCTTTAACGGCTTGCAACCAACGTCGGTTCAAAAGGACTCGGTGGGGGTATGTCGGTTTGTATTCTCTTGGAAGGGCGTAAACGCGGAGATCACACTCGACATCGGCAATCGTAATGCGTATATCCGCATATTAGGCTATCTTAGCGTGAGCATTTGTAGCAGTGCGTATCACCATACCACCGGCATTGCATAGTTTTGCACCCGTATACTCGAGAAGATGGATGGGCAGGAGGTTTACTACTGAGCCAGCCTCGACCAAGATCCTCAAGACACGGAACTCTCCCTTCTCTGTAGTAACTATCCCCTTCGTATAGAAGTTGATGACATCCCCCAGATTCCGATCAGTAACGACCGCTGACACCTCCTGCTTGTCAGGGACTTCCTCAATCGTAACCTTTTTCCCTTTTCCTTGTTCCTTTCCTTTCTTGCGGGTGAGTTCCTGAACGAGTTGATTGCAAATATCCTGCTTAACGGAAGGAGCCAGATCAAAGAAAGAACCCCAATTGAGACCAGTAACGGGGGAGTCACGAAAGGCGCCAACAAAATCAAACTTCTCTCTGCCTGCCATCATCCAAATTGGTTTCCGAGGTGCGCGAGGCTTTGCCTTGGCTTTTGGCCTCCCCGGAGTCTCTTCTTCTCCCTCTTGATCTTCGGCAGTATAAGTGGGCCGCCGACGTTGTCTCGCAGGGCGAGGTTCACAATCAAATTCGGGGGGCAATTCACTGAAACGGCGGGCTCGCTCTCCGGCCATGACTGGTACCACGTCATCATCATCCTCAAACAATTCATCAGTTCCATCCGATTCGAGATGATCCCCTCTATCAACTTCCTCAACGCGGTTGACAAATTGCCTGACATCAACTGTCTCCTCCGTTGTTGTCGCTGTCACCTCCCGGACCTTTACTCCCTTGAGTGCTGATGACTTCATAGCAATTTCCATCACACTGACATTCTGGCCTGAGCCTCTCACAGATGGTGCTGGTGGTAGTGGTGGTAGTATATCGTCTGAACACCGGATATCTGGACGTACCACGTCTTGTCCGGCAGACGTAGAACTAGGGCCTTGAGATCTCATTTTCGGACACTGAGGACGCACATCCCCCTCCTCACCACAGTTGTAGCAAACGACCGAGTTGCGTCCAGGATAATATGGTTCTCCGTTCGGCCCAACGATAGCCTGCGATGCTGAATTCCCCTTATACATATGAGAGGCATTCTGGACAAAATGCGAGGACTCCATTGGACGTCTCACAGGATCATAAAAGTCTGTGTTAGCAGGGGCTCCACGTCTAGCACGCTGGCGTCTTCCGTCAAAAGGTGGTATGTCGTCTCCCTGGTATTCCCGATTGTACTCGACAGCTTGCGGTGCTGGATTTCTCCTATTGGGATATTCAGAACGGCGAGTAGTAGGCTGGCTAGCGTTTCGCTGTTCATAGGCATATCGAGCAGAAGGTGGAAGTCTTCCGTAGTTGTCTCCGATAGCATACGTCTCCAGAGGAATAACATTGTGCTCAGGCCGATTACGCACAACGGGAGCGCTAGGTGTAATGGCAGCCTGTTGAATCTTCATCATGTTCTCCATCATACCACTAAGCCTCCTCACATGCTCTTTGACAGAATCTCGATCACGCTTGCGACCTTTTCTGCTCTTACTCTTACACCTTTTCTCCCTTCTACTGCTCTCCTTCTTTGACCTGTCAGACCTCTTCGACTTTCTTCCCTTCCGGGTAGGACTATAATAGTCATCGGAATCCGACTGGTTATCACTGTATCAATTGTCTGTGTCACTAGACTCTTCGTCTTCGTCGTCCTCATTGTTATTGTCATTGTCATCATCCCTCCTGCGTCCATGAGACTTGTAGCCTTCGAGTTTCAACTGAGAGGTCAAACGTATAACACTTTTAACGACCTTGTATGGGGTCTCGCGGGAACTGGCCTTGCAAAAGCTGGAGATTGCCAAATCGTGCAAACGTCGACTAGTAAGGCCCTCGATATAATAGTCGATCAGAATATTGTCGTGCTGTTGCAACCAGGCCGGCTTTCTTCGCAACAACCTCCACACCTTGCGTGAATACCAGCAGACCTCCCGATCGCCTTCTTGAAAATCTCTCATGGTAGAAAGGATGTCTACTTTGGCCAAGTCATCCAGCTTACAGTCATGGAACTGCTCAACCAACGCATTCGTCAATTTTTCCTCATCCCAAAAAATATCATCATCGCGAGCGTTTATAAAGTTAGCGGCGACAGACTGGGGCAGACATGAAACATGGATTTGGGTGACACGTCTTCTCCCCGACTCCAGCGTACTTCTGTCGTAGTCCTTCCCAAGCATATCATACCACGAATTAACCCAGCGCAGAAAGTCCTTGATCCTAGTACCACCTTCACCCGTAAACGTCAACCTCATTCCAGGCAGCAAACTCATAACTACCACAGCGCGGGGTGTATCGTCCTTTTGGTCGCTAGAAGCAATTCATAACGGCGATTCGGCGTCCTTCAGAGGATTTAGAGGGTCTTGCTCGCGCTTAGTTGGTGAAGAGTAGATGTCGTAATTCTCTTCTGGATCGAGTAAGGCCTCCATCGCAATTGAGATCCACTTGCCGTTCCACTTGTAGTATAAGGTGGTGAGCTCGTCCTCTCCTACTGATGACCTTTTGTCTGCCTCCACTGAGTCCGGGCGTACTGGGTCGGCGATCACAGGCCCCTCTTCAATTGCCTCCTCTATCTTGACGGCAGGTACGCACGGATCAAATGGCTAGTGCCAGATGCCTTGCGCAAAAAACAGGTTCCATCTTCACCTTTTCACACAACAAATTTCGCTAATGCGGGAGCGGGTAGGCAGGTTTGTCAAGTTAAACACCAATCTGTTTCAGAGCACCACTTGTTGGGCTGATTTCGCAGGACCCATTTAGTTCGGATGGTGTGTCGCACGTGCCGAAATCACGCTCCCGTGCGTATGTGCGGCCTATTGATATACCGGAAGACAAACAGGTGGAAAGTTGACTAGACGATGAATTGCCTAAAGGCCTTGACAAGGGTGAAGTAGGGAGCTATGCGCTTGAACGAATTAAGAAGGAAAGAAAAGGTTGTTGATTGGCTTGCTTTTCTCAGTGTGGTTTTTCGTTGTTAGTCTAGTCTACATGAGAGGCGGCTTATGTGCTAAAGTGTGTGCGCCAAGCTAACACTAAGCAGAGTTTTTCCGTGGGCCCGATCGAGCGACATGACTGCTCTCACTACCCTATCAAACACCTCAGGGCACAACGGAGCAATATTCTAGAAACGGTGTGCTCTTGGTATCATGAGGAGGGCAGATCGAAAGGGCTTTCATCTATTGTGAACTCAGATAAGTCAAACAGATGTCTGCCATTGGAGTGAAGTCTGGTGAACTCATATCGGGATGAGCGGAAAGATACTCCTGAAGAGTAAAGTGGATCAATCAAACAGTTTGTGCTTCCTTATCTACAGCAATAAGTCCTTGGCACCAGCCAACCAATGGCGATATCGAATGGATATTTCTAGTATTGAAGTCCGTGGTGCCTAGCTCGACTGCCAGGGCGTGGCAGAGCTCATCCGCTTGCCAAGGCCGTTCTGCATGACTGATCCACAACAACGCCCCCATCCCGAGCCTCGATTTATCCCCATTTTGGGCCTTTATTCGAGCGTCGTTGCACAATAAACATCTCCCACCTCGGACCCATTCGTCATTTTCCTTAGCTTTTCCCGTCTCCGATAGATTGTTGATTCTTATAAGATTGGCTCGATATTTAAGGAAACTAGTAGAAACCTAGATATCTATCAGCGGATAATGTGGGGTGCGATTCCAAGTATCACGGCCCTACGTGCATTTCGCATGCATTTCTGGGAATCTTCTCCACAATATCTGCTTCCAGGCTCTCATCCATGGCATTCGGAGTTTCGTCTTCGCGCAGCCTCACACGAAGATACCTGATAATATCCTCTCTGTTGGGGCATAGAGATACACTTATCAACCGTCCGCCAAGACGCTTTTCAACCTCAGCACGAATATGGGTCCCAGTGATGAATATTCGTGCGCCCGGGGATCTCTCTAGGATTTGATTTAGTGAACCACTGATCTTGAGTCAATACACCGCCGCACATTCGTCAAGAGCGTCCATGCACACAAATATGCGCTGTGAGGATGTGATGTCCTGCAGCATCTTCACCATATCGGTGAGTTACGGTCCCCGTCCACCAATGGCCTTTTTCTGCTCTTGAAAGCCACGTGATATATCCTCCGGGATCGTTTCCATTCCGCTAACTATCTGCTTCAGCAAGGAACCTAGCATGGCTGTAGCAGACTGGCAGCAAAGTCAAAGTAAAAACACGTAACATTAGTGTTTCGTCCTTTAGCTTGGTCGCACAACCTGTCCACTACCAGCGAGCTAACATCGGGGCATGCTAGCACTAACTCTCTTTCTTCCCTCCCCAAGGATAGTCTTTATTACTCCATGAATATTTTACCGGCCCCCGGATCTCGGTGGCCGAGCCGGACTGCCTTGTCACATTCACCTTCACCACTCCTGTCATGCCACCTTCTGAATTCTCCGGTTTGCATGAGCCATTCCCCAATGTTGTCGATGAGGTGCTCTCGGGTGTCCCAGTGCCGTGTCCTGGGCTCAAGTGGTGGTGACCAAGCTAGGAGTTGGGACCGAGCATCGGCAACAGTATAATTGTTCCACGCATTAAAACAGTTTGTGTTAAAGGAGTTAGCGTGATAGTGAGACATTTCCACTATTGTGGGGGAGTTATTGAATAGAGTGACGGCGCACTCAGAAGTCAAAGTTAGAAGTTCGAAGTTGTGATTCTTGGCCAATATTTGAGAGGAAAGAAAACCACTTCATTGAAAGTTGAATAAAAACAATAACAATTGAAACGCTTGATACCGTTATCGGCATGTCAGTACCGGGATTGAAAGGTTTCCATCTGCAGCAACGGTGCATACCCTAATGCGGTCGCTTTCCTGAAGATGAACAAAAAAACCTCCAGCTGACTGACAATAAGGGACAAAAACAAGAAAAAACAGCTGCTAGCAGATTAACAATGGTAATAAAAAAATAAAAGATTTACCACCACCTTCTGTCTTGAAGTCGGTCATTGCGAATTTCCAACCTCACGCGTTCCAGCTCATTCCTAATGTTAACATTCATGCGGGTTTCGAGATTCTCTAATGAATTCTGAAACATCGATTCTTGGTGTTCCATTTTTTGATCAAAAAGGGCGGACTGGTTATCTATTCTCGCCCCCACCATATCGAATCGGGTGTTCAATCGTGCTTCCATAGTGGTGTCGACGACATATTTCGCCCAAAGCTTTGGTGTTTGTCAGTTAACAAGCCAGAAGGAGGGGGACTGTTCCCACTTACTAAGCCCAAGCCACATCCAACGAAACACTTCAGAAGTAATTTAAAATTCGCGTCCAATTTCGTCGTTTGCTGGTAGCTAATTAGACTCTCGCTCAGTAGATTTGTTATGTCAAACTTACCCCCTGATATATAGTGAGTCGTTGAGCGATGGTGAGGGGTGGCTCGATGTCGGGCATCTCCATTACTCCTCCATTGTCTTTTTCCTCCTTCTCCTCATGTTTCTTTTCGTTAGAGGTAGTGTTTTGAGAGAGGAGGGCCGGGCAAGTTGAAAAAGGGGCGGGCCGACCGAGGAAAGGGGTGGGCATGCCAGGGGAGGGGGCCAGGCGAGAAAGAACAAAGAGAGAAAGCGAATGACGATCAAACAAGTTTCCCTTATTTGTTGGTTTTAAGGGAAAGGCAGAAGCACGGTGAGCAAACAAAGCGGTCGAGGGGCCCAGACGCAACACGGCCCTAAATGTATTTTTGCCACGAATCGACATGATGCCCATTCCTGTAGAGTTAGCTAGTCAGTTTTTCATTCCAAGTGATATAGTTAGATTGGAAAAAGACTAGCTATATGATTGTTTGTCTTTGGTGGGGTTGATAATGCAAGGAACAGGAGTGGTAAGGAGCAGGAGCGGTGATAAATTCGTGGCGGGGGTTATGTCGGTTTCTGTGTAATGTCGGGAAGCGACATACACAGTGAGCTGTAGGAATAAGAATTAACATTTGACGTCACTCTGTAACGAGTACTGAAGTATGCCTCCCCTGGGTAGCTGCGCTCCCCACATAACCCCTGAACAGACATAACCCCCACCGCGAGTTTAGGGCCTTTTTGGATGAAATGGTTCCGTTGGCCCATACAAATGACCATTTCCTTCCGTTTCGAAAAGGCGTAAGCAAAATGACTGTTTGGCACAAATGGCAGCAACCATTCCGTTGCTTAGTGGTGACAGCAGGATGGTTGCCATGTAAGCATATCATGAAAGTTTTTGCCATGTAAAATAATTGCCTTCTATGTTATTATCAGTTGTCTTTAACAATCACTTCTTCCTATAAACCTAAAGTCCCTAGGCAAAAGTGTTCGTGAAATCGCTTAGATCCTGTTTGGTAGGAACGGTTCCGTTCCGTTCGCCCATACAAATCACCGTTCCCCTTCCGTTGCCCTTCCGTTCAGAAAATTGGGAACGGAACGGCCGTTTGGCAACCATGAAATGCATCAACCATTCCGTTCCCAAATGGCCATAGCACAACGGTTGCCCTTCCGCCCCCAAACACCAATAACAAACAATTGCCATTGGATAATGAGAGAAAAAAACAGTTCAAAAATTGCTGTTAAATCAATTATTATTAAATATATTAATTCCGCTGTGTTATTATGGTAAAATTTAATGTATAAAACTTTATCTTCTGCGGTGTGAATTTACATGGGATCTTGTTTGGATGACCAGGCTGGGAGTGCCTATTATTATTATTATAATATAATATTATTATCATTAAGCTTATAGAGCCATTAGGCTATGAAACTGATTAACTAAGGGTGCTTCTTACTTGATAAAAGGGTTTCTCCATACGAACGGTTGTTTCCAAAGTAACGAACAGTTGACTAGTGAGAAACTGCCCAAAATTGACAACAACCGTTCCTCCAAATCAAACTGTTTGCCAACGAAACGGTTGCACCTCCTTCCGTTCCTACCAAACAGGCTCCCAGCCGGATGTCTCATATTTTCACGAACGTATATTTCAACGAATCTAATGGCCAGTATTATACTAGTAAACTTCCTTCACGCAACGAGGCTAATGTGAAAATCTTTCATGGAGCAACAAGAAATGGTTGACCGTTTGGCGACAACCATTTCCACAGATCGAATCATTCCTTTTTTGCCAAACAGGCCCCTAACTCTAATGTGCGGTAGTCTAGCCAACGCAGATGGCCCAGAAGGTCGTGGTGGAGATCAAGGGCGTTAACTTAGCCAACACTAGCATAAGCCGAGTTGATTTGGTCCGGTCTACAGTACTGAAACGATGGTTTTCGTCCGGGGAAGAACTTTCCTCCTGAGAAGCAAGATAGCCAAAGGAAAACACAAAAGCCTAGCGGAAATGATCTCGCAGTAAGGAACGAAAGAATACCGAAAGTGGGCAATCGCCGTTCGCACAAAGGGCAAAGTTAAAGAAATCGTCGATGATGGTCAAAGGGCCCGGAAGATAAAAGTCGATACCTATAGATCAAACACAAGAGCAAAGTGGTCTATGCATATGTCGTTGTCCGTGTTCCCCAATAGTCTTCGTTGCCTCTCCTCCTTCCTCTTCAATCCACGATCCTCCTCACCGCTTAGTAATCTATCAACCCACCCCACAGTTCTCTAACTAGCTATCTATTTAACCCGCCCGCCTTTAAGAAAGAAAGAGTAAGTGCAGGAGACGGTGTAGTTCAAGGTCTGGTCTATACTAAGCTACTAAGCCCCACAGTACTAAGCGACAAGGGACCCCGAGGCGTGCTAGGGTGATTTAGCCGGTTCGGCGCATTATTCGATGGGCCAAGGAAGCTCTGCAAAGATTTTAGTGAGAATATCATACCGAGACTTTAGGGGGATTTAGCTGGTTCGGCGCATTGTTCGCTAGGCCAAGGAAACTCTGCAAGGAGTTTAGTGAGAATATCCGAAGACTTTTTGGTCACCCGCCTAGAAGCTGTCTTGTCTTTAAATACTTGTCAAAAAACGATGGATTGTCCTGTGATGGATATCTGAAGTGGAATATAAAGCCAAATAACTCGAATATTTATTGAAGTAGAATTGGCAAAAAAGGATGTAGTTTTGACACTAGTACAGTAGAGGGAAAATGAGCAGATGAAATGTTTTGTTAGGAGACTAATAGAGAATAGTGTGATGTTAAAATATTTCACACATGGTACCGCAGTAACAGGGCGATTGTAGTCCAAATCACGTAAATGGACAATTGTTCTTAAAAATCTTTCATAGACTGGCGCACTACCCGTAGAGCTAAATCCCTTTTGTCCACCTGAAGTCCTCCTTGGTGACCATTCCACTTGTCTTACCCTAGCGCCTCCTTTGCCGAACCAGCTAAATCCACCTACTAAATCGGTTTAGCGCGTGAGATGCCGACACCTCCAACGGTACTCGAGTGGTCTTCCAGTGATGTCACTTAGGCCCCGTTTGGCAGGCCAACTTTTGTACTTCTTTTCTCATCGTGTATTCGGAATACGGTTGCTATAAAAGCACCCGAAGATGTGTTAGAATTATTTGAAATATCGAAGATTTGATGTTTTTAATACAAAGAGGATAATGTAA
>Ga0307510_10007400_pt1 | contig 13096 bp, 9 predicted proteins | sample 12_EM_MG_FD_207224 | JGI IMG/M metagenome (GOLD analysis project Ga0307510, IMG submission 207224) | Populus trichocarpa ectomycorrhiza microbial communities from riparian zone in the Pacific Northwest, United States - 12_EM | ecosystem: Host-associated > Plants > Roots > Unclassified | place... | reverse complement strand
TCGGTACTCGTTCTCGTGTGCCTGTCTTGTTTCCTTTAAATTCACCAAGATTGACTGAAATACAGTACCACGCCCGCTGTATTCAATTGGGACTAACATTATTGTTTTAGTTGTTAAGTGCTAGCTACTGTACCACGACAAGATCAGCTTGTTAGGGACCAGCAAGAATGGTCTCCGGCGTGAAATCTGAATCCAGCCATAAAGAAAGAAATCCGAACCAGGACATGGTCTCTGCAAATGTAATAATATTTCACTTAAGACAAGTTTTTTTCGAATGGATGCGGAGTGAATACAGCTGTTAACAATTGAATGACGGATAGAAACACTTCTGGTCCAGATATCCCTATCCAGAAACCAGAACCAACCGAGAATCTGACAAAAACATAGTTCTCTGAATCCACTTCCATTTTAATACAATCCATTTCCACTCACGAATATGCTACAAGGGTACTAAAATTCATTGGAGAAAAAAGAAATTCATGTTTATTTATGGTGTCAATACTACAGGGCACAAGCCACAAACAATAGTTGCGGTGATAAATCAATAGAACACACATGGTTTGATATCCTTCACATAATCACATCAAGCATAGCACATGCAATCAGGAGCAGGATAAGTATAAATAGATTGCTTTGGTTTTCTTAGCCTGATCTGCCCTTGTCTGTTTTCATGCCCTTCAACGACCGCTTGCTGGAAGTCTGTCCAACTAATGGTTTTGTTAAGGAACAGTTGGCCTAACAAAGCCATATTTGGCCTTATGGTCTTCAAGTTTTTATAAGTCCGGTGTCCAACCTGTTGGCATCACAAAATTTTTCATTATGTAAACTTTCACAGAAGAATTTTACTGGCATGCGATCAAGCTGCAATTGATTAATACAATAAAGAACCCCTTTCAACTTTTATCATTTTTTCATAAAAATGTAATCAGTCAGTAGCGGGCGAGGATAGGTAGGATTTACCTCGGAGAAATAAATCTATTCTCCCATATCTATTTATTAGTTCAACTCATGTCTGTTATCATATTGTAAACAAGGAAGATGAAAGACAGACATCGAAACAAAACTAAACTCCTCCTAACTACTAATATCTTTTGATAGCTTAACTGTTACCTCAGAGGTGTTCAAAGTGTTTTGAGTTATTCTCATATCTAAATGAATGTGAAACCCGAGTTTCTATTGTTTTAGTTCTTAGCAGTGGGTGCAGAGCAAAAATACTAGTCCTAACCTGGAGTATCAAAGAGAGTTCAACCAAATAGGATTTGGTCAGGCAACATTACTCATTGAATAATGCTAGCACCCAGACACACTAACACCTTTATTAATACTTCCACTAACTGACGTGCCAGTTTGTGATAAATGCTAGATTAATTCATTTATTTCAATAATGGCAAGCATCACAATAAACATTAAGAAAAAAAAATCTTGGATTATGGAGGCCACGTCCATAGTATTACTCCTCATTTTGGTTCAAGATTAAACTAGAGCAGTGAGGTGCAGAGCACAAAACATTAGCTCAACTCAATGTTTAGAAGTCTAGCCATGCTGTAGGATGCGCTGTAAAATTAACGTGCACAAACCAGCTAGGAAGACTCACCAGAGCATTGTGCATATTTCCTGGAGAAGCAGAGACGAAGATGTCACTGTGCAAGCCAACATAGTAGTCAACTGCAGCTAACAGAGAAGCCTTTCCTTTGATCTGTGATCGTTCCTCTGAAGAGGCAAGACTTTTTTTGTCTTCCATTAGTGGAAACAATTTTCGTAAAGTTGAAATCCTAGCTTCTCCACCATAAACCTGAGAAAACAGGGCCATTCACAGAATCATAAATATCCTTTTCAATGTCTATATAGGAGTGCTATCAAATCCAAACTAGTAAATCTAAAAGACCTTATGGGAAGCTAGATATAGACGAGTGCTATTGTCAAAGCCCAAAGCTGCTAGCAGCAACCCGATCTCTTCTGGAGTCAATGGACAGCGCCCCTGACTCCTCAACTCTTCATCAGTAAATTGGGAGTTAAGGACTCTTCCCTGCCAAATCACTTGTCGGTACTTGGCCAGAGCCAACTTTTCAGCTTTTCCCCCACCAAAATCACAGGCTGAATGAGCAGCCATATCCTGCCAAGTAATAAGGTTAGCCAGGGGTACATAAACAAAGGGATGCATGCACCCAAACAAAAACATTCTAAATTGATATTGCTAAAATGTGATGGGTCAATAACATTTAGAGAGTTACAAAAGCACAAACTTAACTTCAGCTGATTTATATCAGAATTCGGTCATACCTTGTCAAAACGAAGATGTAGCACAACAAACTTCCCTGCACTATCTTTATCAATCACATCAGTGGATTCCTGTAGGTAGCTGGCACCAGGTGCTCCATTCTTGTAAGGATGTCTGAGGCGACTGACAAGAGCATCTCCAAGTGCTCGAATATGTGGAACAAAAACTAGTGCTTGAAAATTGACTTTACAACGTAGACGCTGGATGTCCATAGGCAAGTTATCAAAGGACAGGCGGTGAGAGAATGGGGAAACCGCAGCAATCCCATAACTGGAACACACATGGCAGATCACTGATTATAGTTTTGTGAAGTCAAAGAAAGAAGAATTCGTAGACTTGTGCTACTCAAGAAAAGGCATAGTTCGAGTCACTGTTGCAAAAATCCACCCTATGAAATTATTGGGGACACATGTATGTGGCCTGGATAAAGGAAGTTTCGGCTACCAGTATACATGTAGATGCACATGATTCACCACTAAAAATGAATGTTTTATACTCTGAACTCCATTTTCATTTGAAGAAGCCATTGCTTGGTGCACATGGTAACAGATATGGTTTGCAACTGCAATGGAGTGTGGTTAAGTCTAGGGAGCAGCACTTCCATGCAAAAATGCCGAAGTAACTGTTACCATCTCCTCATGTTCTCAGGTCAGGAAGAACATGTATATAGGGAGCTGGCTTGCTTCTTAAAAAGTGTGAGAGATATTAGACAGATAGTAGCATGTTGAGACCGGAAATCCTGGATGAAAAATGTAAAGAACAACTTAAATGTACACTTAAAGAAAAAGGTACAGGTATACCAACCTCTGCAGCACAGGCGAGACATTCTCTAGATACCAGTTAGCTGAAGCATGGACAGGTGCCATCTTAATTCGGGTAGCTCGAATAGCTATGGCATAATACTCCCTCGTGCTCCAGGAGAATTCATCAGGTAGTTCTTTAACTATAGAAATGTCATCCTTTAAGACATTAATAAAGTGATCCACATCAAATATATCCATGAAAGAGCTGCATAGAAAAGTATGCAACTTCAGAATAATGCCTTGTTGATCCGTGGTATAAAGAAACTCATACAAGCAAGAGTGTAAAACAATACCTTGAATCTTGCCAAACAGGATTGACTTCAAAATGTGGGATGACAAGTGTCGCATTGAGTATTTTAGCAACAGCAACCGCATCACATATCTATTGATAGTAGATTCATATTATGACTAACTGTACAAGCAGAAGCAAGAAAGCAAAACTAAATGGAGAAGAAAGAAGCACCTACCCCCATTCTTTGCTGGTTCAACCCTCCATCAAGAAACACTTGAAGATATCCCTCAGATTTCTCAGGTAACGCTGCTCAAAATAATGGACAAGTCAGCCAATCAAAATACGAACACGAAACACAAATCCCATGGGAGGAATTAATAGAATTACACAAATAAAACTCAAAGGGCTCTATGGGTCATCGATACTCACAAGGGGGGGAGTTTGTGGACTCAGCACAAGGTCTCCATCCTTGATCATCCAAAGGAGTCCAGAGATCAGACTGCTTTTCATTTGACTACATAAAGGACATGTATGTGCATATATTTAGTAAAGTTAAAGACCCCTATATATAACTTATAACCAAGAAAAAAAAATGACAGTTAACTGTTTGTTACTTACAGTTGGAAGCTGCAAGGCACTCTTCAGCAGAGGTAGGTGCCTAGGTTTAGGAGCATTCCATTCCTGCAGTAAAGAGAATCAAAGGTAATAACCAAACTTGAATACGAATAGGTGTTAATCACGGTCAATAAAACAAGAAAAGATACCCACCGACAGGACAGAAGGAGAGGCATGAGCGAATGGAGAATAAAAGGCAGGAAAAATCAACAGCAAGAGGGCAGCAAGAACTCCCTTTGGTTGCAGCAGAAGCTTCATCGTCCCTATCTCCCACCTCAAGCTTCACCTCTCAGATCTCAAAACTGGGTTGTCTTTGCTTTCTGCTTATCTTGGTCCTATCCCTCGTTGATATTGAATGATCAAAACACTTAATGGTGGAGAGCAGAGGTAGCGCCCATTATCACAAGTAGAAGTAAGGAGTGCTACTTTGAGGTCTGTGCAAGGAATAAAGAAAGGAAAAGGCAAAACAATGAGAGTTAAGGCATCTCTCTCTCTCTCTCTCTCTCTCACATGGATATTAGACACCTATACAACTACAAAGCTAGCTTTGGCTTGATTACAGACAAATGTCCTTCTCGTGGGCTCCACGCATATGAAAGGATAAATCACTTGTGTCCATTCACTGTTTCTTACAAACACTTTAATGGTCAATAAGATTTTATGATTTGAGTTCTAACTTTGTAGTTAACACTCTAATTTAATTTAATTTAAGTTGGTGTTAAGATGTGTATTGACCGTGTTTTTGTATATATATATTTTTTTTTAGTTTTAAATCAAATTTTTATGTATTTTTTCTTATTTTAATATCCTAATATCATAAATAATTTTTTAAAAAAATAAATATTATTTTTATATATTTTCAAATAAAAAACAATTTAAAAAACAAAATCTATCATAATCTCCAACATGCTCTTAGAAGGTGTTTGGAATTACGGTTGAACCATATTTTTTAACTAATTTTTTTTGTTTTTTACGATGCTAAAACTAAATTTTAAAAAATAAAAATAAATATTATTTTAATATATTTTCAAGCAAATATTACTTTAAAATATAATATTTATCACACTTTCAAATAAACACTCATTAATCTACTGACCAACCACATTTTAATCTATTGACCAACCGCATTTTAAATTATAATTATAATCAAAGGCATTATTTTTTAAGTTTTTATATCATAGATAATAATTTAAGGTATGATTAACAGTATAAACAAACAAGCATTAAATAAAATAAATAAAAAGCTTTTATTTTAATTTTCATGAAGTTATGAGGTTAAACCTGATTTATTTTTTAATCTAAAAAACGAGCTATACATTACATGTATACATGCTTTTGAAATAACCAAAGTTTTATATTACATTACATGCGGAAATCAAATCATGTTTTTGATTCTGTCCTCTTTATTTTTATTTTTATTTTTATTTTCCAATTCTTTTACTCTAAAGACTGGCTTTTGAGGTTACTTACTGGTATTGGAAAGTGATCAGATTGGACCGTTGGGATTATTCAACCTTTTCCATCGATTAGTATATTCATAATTACTATACTTAAAAAAAATATTTCATATTCAATTTGCTTTCTTGTGAAAGGGAGCACCGACACCCTTATATGGTTGCGTGGTGGATTGTAGTGAAGGCAACTGGTGAGGTCATTCATTGATCTGGGCCCCATATATTTAGGATACCTTAGCAGTTAGCACCTCGCAGCTGGCTGCATCATGATATCTGTGATTGAAAGACCCACCCAGATCTAGACGGGTCAAGTTGGTGATCTTGGACCAAAAATAAAATAGGATCTTTTCTCGAAAAACAAAAAAAAAAAACGAATGGAGGGTAGATCATGAATTAGCCCGTCTAGTTTTTCAAAATGGATTATTTTTTTTTTAAGTTTTAAAAATAATTAATTAATTCCTTGTCTATTTCATATCCTTTTTCAAAAAAAAAAATTGTTTAAGAAAAGGAAAAGGTAAGAAATAGATGTTGTGAAAACTGAAAAGATCGATGAGAAAAAGAAGATGTTTAATAAATTAAGTAACACTAGTTAATTAATTTTTAAAATAAAAAAATATTATTTAATTCTTTTTGTTATGGGAGGATCTACCACCAAGATAATGTGGTCTTCTTTTTAAGATTTTCCAATTTTTTTTCATTATTAATATAGTAGCCACTTTTTATATATATATATATATATCACCGACAAACTATGTTATATAGATTTTTCCACAACAAATTAACCTATTTACTATTCCAATGCTATATACCATTATTTAGTCGGTGCATTTTACTAATTGCCATAAACAATATCAAATATGATATTTAAATAAAATCCTTAGCCCAAATATTAAAATAATTCCAAAATCAATCCCTCTTTACGAATTTTGTAATTTAATTCACATGCTTATAATTTATATCAATTAATTAAGATTTTCATATCACTTATTATTTTCTACATTTAAAGGTCCTTTCCTCGTCCATGGCCATGGTGGCCTGACTTCTTCACACCTCATCATCAAATTTTCAGTATCAACGAGTATGCCATGGCAAAATAGCTACGGCAATGCAAGGGCGAACAGCCATGTCAACATCTAATAATTATAAACCTTACTGGCTTTCGAGTTTTAATCCTCCAATTATTGGTTCATCGCCAGACCCTTGTCCCCATGATTCATTTAGGCTATGATTGTCACGAGGAATGGATGGAAGAGATAAAATGGAGGTGTAGAAATGTGATTATAATTGCCTTTTAAAATTATTTATGGTCATAAATATATTAAAATAATATTTTTTATTTTTTAAAATCAACCCATTAAAACAATCTAAAATCATAAAAAATAATTAAATTAAATTTCAACGGACCTCCATTTGAGCTGCAAAGTATAAGGACATAAAAGTTACTGTGTATCTAATCAGTTTAGACGATAAGAAAGGAGAATAATGAGTCAATCCATCCAATTAAGAGCAATGAGATCACCAAAAAAGGTGATGATGGAAGGGAGGAATCTGAAGATGCAAGTGTGGAAGGATCAGAATAAAATGAATTGCCACCCCACCCCCTCCATCCTCCCACCATCTCTTTAACCCTGTTCACAGCTGACCATCCTGAAACACTGGCGAGGGAAATTTGCAGCAAGAGTTTTGGGAAAGTAGAGAGCAGTTTTCTTATAATTCTAAATTACATGGAATAACCTTCCATGTAATTTTTGCCAGAGACAAACATTCTAGAGAAAGAAGGGGAAAAAAAGGACAAAAAAACAAAGTTCCCAATAGAATTCCAAACTGAACTGACATAGTAGTGGTAAATCACATGCATAATGTTGGACCATTTTGCAGCCATGCTACAATTTCTACTCCCTTTTTGATTTAGAGAGAGCTTTCTTTCTCTGCCCAAGCATATAGCTGTACATGTGAGGGCTGCCTGCAACAAACCATGGCGTCCAGTAAGTTAATTGTCAACAACGGTAAAATGACAAGCCAAAGCCAATACTTGGGGGAAAATCTGCTATGCTAGGTTCTTGCCTGGGATGTAAATTCCAAGCACAAGAATTGCAGCGTAGAAGTTGTCAAAAGAAAAGTTCCATTTGTTGGGCATCCTTAAACAATATTTTTCAGATCCCTGCAAAAACATCGCACGCGGAGCGTGTCATATTTCAGATAAATACTTCTGTTAACAATCTCCACTGTTTATGAAAAACTATTAATGACAGGGGGTTCATATGTAAGATACGAAACACACAAAACTTAACATGGTAAATTCACAATATAACAACAAACACTTGTAAATTTTCATGTGCCACGCCTTGTTTCTTTCTTTTGTTTCCTCTCATATCCATGAAAAAATTAGATAAGGGTGTGCAATTCTGCACCCTCAGAAACTAAAACATCTGTTGAAAAGAGATTGTGGTAAGATTAGTAATAAATAATCATATGGTTGCTGCCAAACATTATAAAATATGATCTATCTTTGATTAAGTGGTTTGCCATGCCTCCCACCACGTCAATTACCTTCCATCAAACTTTCAATATACTTCTAAGCAACAAGACAATCCTAAACTTAATACATCTTCTACAAACCTAAACAAGACATTTTTGTGAACATGACTGGTGAATATTCCCAACACATATACCGATATACGGATCTATAACAACTTGCATAAGATCATTGAATAACAAAGGGTACCTTAATGTATGGCAAGGCGAAATATACTAGACCAACCTCACTGCTGATACCAGTTGGATACAACAGCAAAAAGGTGCTGTACCTGAACAGCAGAGTTGGATATCAATGAAATAGCCATGTATAACTCAACCACTTCCAACTGATGAGTACAGATCCAAGTTATTATACCTGAGCCACATGAGCCATGAAGGTGCAAAACCAAGTACCTCCTTCACGCCAAAGAAAGAATACCGAATAATCTGCACAGTCAAGAATGAAAAAAACTTTTAAATTGGCCTATGGAAATTTGAATTTCTTTTCCATACCAGTCACTAAGAGAATACAAAACATCAGGCAAAAAGTATCTTGCAATTATAGCATATGCCATGAAAAAGGTTGGAATTGGTCAAGTACAAGAAACTTGCGTTGAAGCAAAAGATCTTAATATCTTGTTTTTCCTGCCTAAATATTCTTAGCAATGATTTATGTATTTTAAATAGGGCTTCTGTTAGCATCTTGGGTTTTCCTTTTCTGCATTCAAGTCAAGTTCCAAGCAAATATGTTATGTAGAACCATTTGATGGAGGAAAACATATACAAAGAGAACCAATCTCTGAAAACCCAATACTTCTAACAGTATCCATACCCTGTCTTGAACATCTAACGAGGCTGCTACATAGAGGAACCAAAGCTATTACTGGATCGGGAAACCTAAATTCAAGAATACTACTCATAACAAAAACCATATAAAACATGAAATAAATGGTTGGCTTCTGCTAAATAGGAAGCCCCTAATTAAGTAAGATTACTGAAACCTTTATTCTACATCGATTTGGGAGATCGGATGTTTCAAAATTAAGACCTAGTGGGAGAACTAATACATGGTGGGAACAAACAAAATGAGCAGTGAGAACAAAAAGAAAAGGAATATATATCAAGTGATCAGTTTCTCCACTAGATCACTGTAATTCTCTCATATACATGGTGCTCGTCCTGTTCACGACCAACTGCCACAGATTCGTTCTGATCTACATTTCTAATTGCTTAATTTTTTAAATCAAACAATCAAAATCATAGAACTGATGACACAAGTCACTTTGGACATGATACTTGCCTCTGTGATTGACCAGCTAATGACCAAAGAAGTAACAAGAAAGTGGGACCGAATCTGCAAATTAATCGAAACATAAGCATTTTCAGTTCAAAATTCTTCCCAATTACATCAATATTTGTAGTTTAAAAGGAAGAATAATTCCAACCTCAGGGAAACTATATAAGATGATCCATGTTAGATACAGTCTTGAACCAATCTGGGGCAGTGTTGCTGTTATTGGAGACCTCACCAACCCTTCATCATTGCACAAAACCAAACAAATTTTGAAAACACCAAGAAAATAATAATAACAAACAAAAAGGAAAGAAATTTGAGAAGGAGAAAATGTATCCACCTACTAGACCATGAAGAATCTACGCTCCAGAAAGAAATTGAAAGCAGCCCAGAAAAGAAAGGGTGCAAATTTAGACACTTCAATGGAGGGGGGAAAAAAACGAAGTGAAATGAAGTTGCATGCAGTTTCAGTTATGGAATACCTCCAAAACAGCAGCAGTTTGAGCGAGCTGAAGAGGCTTCTCGACAGCATTGTAGACATGTTCATGGCCCGAATCTTTTAACGTTTTCACAGCAAGAAACAACACCTGAGACCTGAAACAAGAACATCATAGTTCTTTTTACTGTCTACTTCACTGATAAGATCTAAGGGAAGAGTTGTGGCAAAATATGAAACTTACCAGCCTAGGAAGACTGCCCAGTTATAGACCGTCAGGTACAGGCGCCTGAGGAGTGACAAAATCCTCGCCATTAATGAAAAACAAGGCTAGACAGGGATTTGGAGCTGTACTACGAAGAGGGCCAAAACTAGATCAGGGGATAAGAAATAAATATAACAGAGGCTGGCTACTGAAATTGAAGAGATGCAGGTGGGTTTGTTGAGCTGCTCAACTAATTTCAAGATATTAAATGCATTCCCAAAACTTTTGGGGTCAGCTCGTAATAATCAATGTTAATAATTATGGATTGTTTGCTGAAAATTAATTTTAAAAAGTAATTTTTTAAAAAGTAAATTTTAAAAAAATATTTTTTAATATTTAGTAGTGTAGTGGAAAATAAGTTGAAAAACAATTTTCAGTATCTGGTTATGTCATGAAAAATGAGCTGGAAAAATAAATTATTAATGTTTTATTTTTTTCAAGTTTATTAAAATAATAAGGAACAAATCTTACAAATTAAAAAGTTGAATGAGAATTAAATTGAAGAAAAAATATAATTTCATAAATTATCTCAAATAAAATAAATAATAATCAAAATAATAGAGATCGAATAAAAAATTAAAAGATTAAAAGATGAAAAAAATAAAATAATAATAATTAACATTTTATAAATTATTTCAAATAAAATAAGTAACAATTAAAAGAATGAAGACCAAATTTGATAGATAAAAAATTTCAATTAAAAAATGATAAGGGAAGAGCAAAATAAAAATGAGGATCAAAGTTAATATAAAAATTAAATTCTAAGGGATGAAATTGAAAAATAAATATTCAAAACAAAAAAAAAATAAATATATATAGCAATCAAAAGTTTGAGGATCAAATTTGATATAATTGACAAATAATATGACATTTTAAAATTTTTCACAATTTTCGGAAAGTGTTTTCCTCCCAAAATAAAAGAAAACACTTTCCTGGAAATCAAGCCAAATTTTTCTTTGACTGGAAAGTGTTTTTTGTTGACCGGAAAGTGTTTTCCGTTGACCAACTTTCCTAATAACAAATAAACACAGGAAAGTGGTTTCCCGAAAATCACTTTCCGGGAACACAAACGCTCCCAAAAGCTACTTTTGTATTGCGTTTCACGGGGTGAACAAATATTGATTTTTTTTATTTAATTTTTTTACATATATTAACATCATGTATTAATATTAAAAATAATTTAAAAAAATAAAAAATATTATTTTAATTTATTTCAAAATAAAAAATACTTTAAAAAATACCTATTGTCACACTTTCTAGATTATTAGAGTTTATTTTTCAAACTGTTTTTTATTTAAAAATATATTAAAATAATAATATTATTTTTATATTAGGATGTTAAAATGATACAAAAACATAAAAAAATTAAAATTTCATAAAAAATCAATGCAACCATAAACCCAAATAAGATTTAAATTAACTCGAGATTCAATACAACTTGATCCGATTAAATTTAAATAAACAAGTATATTAACTTGTGACTAAGTTAAAATAATTAAAATTTGATTTAATTTTAAAAAATAAAATTATTTTATTTTATTTTATTTTATTTTAAAAAATACAAACATTAAAACAATATCATTTTATATTTTTACCCAGCTGGATCGGGACTGGATCATGGCCGGAAGTGTCTATTAACTTGGTTAGTAACAGTGCAAGGAACATTACTGACTTTGTTGAGTATTAATTATGTGCTGTGTTTTCTCACGTGCCTGTACAAGAGTCAATGGACACCTAACTTGGTGGTTTATCTCAATTTATGGCGTGTTAAGAAGAGTAGCTGTGGTTATATTTTAAAATATTTTTTATTTAAAAATATATTAAAATAATATTTTTTTATTTTTAAAAAATTATTTTTGATATTAAAATATCAAAATAATTAAAAAACATAAAAAATTAATTTTTTAAAAAAATATATTTCATACACAAAAATAAATACGGCTCTAGGTCCATGACATCGATGCTGCCACGAATTTAATACACAATTGGAATGATTATTTAGTTTTTGCTAACATTTTCATTATAAAGATGTGTTTGATAGGAAGCTCCACCGTGGATAAGAAGCTCCAAGGCTTTTTTCAGCATGGAAACCACATGGGTCTATAAAGAGTTAACTAAACAGTTGTGGGTGTGTTTCAGGCTCAAAAACCCCAGAAGCCCACAACACTCATTTCCTCAAACGGGCCTTGGAAAACCCCAGAAGCCCACAACACTCATTTCCTCAAACGGGCCTTGGAAAACCCCAGAAGCCCACAACACTCATTTCCTCAAACGGGCCTTAGAAAACCAGAAGCCCACAAAACTCATTCCTCAAATGGGCCTTAGAACTGTGGATCTGTTTGATTCGCGGTTGTAAAACAACAGGCCAAGTTGGGAATCACGAATTAAAAGATCACTTAATTTAAAAATATTATTAAATTAATATTTTTAGGTGTTTTTTTATAATTTTAACATGCTTATATTAAAATTTAAAAAAATAATTTTTTAAAAAGTAACATGCAGTATAGTATCAATACCAAACACGTGGGTTGTGAATTTATTTTTTCTGCTTTTTTCTTCTTTTTGTGAATTTGATAAATGTACTAGCTTAAATTTGGGATTTTAATTGGCTGTTTTGGTTTTGCAATCCCATTTCTCTCTTCATTAATTTTAAAGTATTGGATACATTTTCAAATTTAATTTAAGATCGTTTTGGAAAAGAATTTAATATCAATTGATATACAAACTACTGATATAAAAATCCTTACTATAAAAAAAATAATAAAGTTTCAAATTTAAATACGGCCCACCATGGCAATGCGAGTGTAGCACACCATAAACCCCTGTGGTATTGATTTTTATCAAAGACACCATTATCATTTCAATTTGAGCAATTAAGTCTTTATAATTTGGTTCATTAGGTAGCAAAAGTCCCTATACTTTGGTCCGTCGACAATGGTGGTAAATAAATAAAAAATGTTTAATCAGTTTTTTGGTTTTAGTTTTTTTTTTTTTTTGAATTTTTAATCAAATTTTTTTTCTAAAATCTAAACCAAAAAAAATATATAACGTGTATGCCCTGTTTTTTTTAAAAAAAAAGAAGATATAAACTAGGAAAAAATTGGTTTGGTCATTTATGAGGTGACTTTTCTAATATAATGGATTAAACTAATTACCAATTTTCTTTTAAAAAAAAAACTAAAATATTTATTTTCTTTCCTTT
>Ga0307510_10007399_pt1 | contig 13097 bp, 10 predicted proteins | sample 12_EM_MG_FD_207224 | JGI IMG/M metagenome (GOLD analysis project Ga0307510, IMG submission 207224) | Populus trichocarpa ectomycorrhiza microbial communities from riparian zone in the Pacific Northwest, United States - 12_EM | ecosystem: Host-associated > Plants > Roots > Unclassified | place... | reverse complement strand
CATGTCCATTAATCACAGCACACAAGAGTGGCGTTCGGTTACATTTGGTGTTAGTGTTGGGGGCATTGGGATTGGTATCCTCTCGTTCCAATAGCAACTTTACTATTTCGTCATACCCGCGCTCCGCAGCCCACCAGAGCGGCGTTCGACTGTGTTGAGTGTCTGGAGTTTGGGGATTGGTATCCTCTCTTCCCAATAGGAACTTTACTATTCCGGCATACCCGCGCTCCGCAGCCCACCAGAGCGGTGTTAGACCGTGTTCGGTGTCCGGAGTGTTGGGATTGAGATCCTTCCGTTTTAGTAGCAACCCAACCACTCCCTCATGTCCATTAATCACAGCACACAAGAGTGGTGTTCGGTTACTTTTGGTGTTAGTGTTGGGGATATTGGGATTGGTATCCTCTCGTTCCAATAACAACCTTACTATTCCATCATACCCGCGCTCCGCAGCCCACGAGAGCGGCGTTGCGCCAAATTCGGTGTCTGGAGTATTGGGATTGAGATCCTTCCGTTCTAATAGCAACTCCACGGCTCCTAGATCCCCACGCTCCAGAGCCCACTGGAGCGGTGTTTGACAATATTCGGTGTCCGGAGTGTTGGGATCGATATCCCATCGTTCCAATAACAACTTCACTACTCCCTGATGCCCACGCTCCACAGCCCATAAGAGCGGGGTTCGACCATATCCGGAATCCGCAGTGTTAGGATTGATATCCTCTCGTTCCAATAGGAGTCTCACTACTCCCACATGGCCGCGCTCAGCAGCCCATAGGAGTGGTGTTCGATCGTATTGCGTATCTGGAGTGTTGGGATTGATATCCTTCTGATGCAAAAGTATACTTACAACTTCCTCATGGCCTCCTACCGCTGCCCATGCAAGCGCCGTTCGGCCCAAGGTATCCACCGCGTTAATGTCCCACCCCTTCATCTCTAGGAGGACGGAAACTATTTCCGCAATCCCAAGAAACGCCGCACCATGGAGCCCCGTAAAGCCATTAGGCCCGTCTCCCCCGTAAATACACCAGTCCCACCAAGGCCCACTATCATGATAATGTAGCAAGAGCAACTGAGAGGATATATGCTGTTCGAATCCAATCAAAAGCGACAGCGCAAGTGGACTCACTAACTCACTCTTCTCCCTTCTAATGTGCTTTCCCCAATAACGAGATGCATATTCAACAAGAGGGACTGTCGGCGGAGCGGAATCAAGAGTTGGCGAAAGTTCCTGGACACATTGGAAACTGAGGTAAGTCAAGCAAGCCTCCGCAATCATCGTGTGCGGGTTTTGGATCAGGCCCGGACAATTGCATAAATACTCTTGCAAAGTAAAATGGACAAGCCGGACCGTGGAAGAGGATACCTCGATCGTGATGAGCCCTAAAGAACACCTCAGGATGGTTCGAATTTCAGGAACATTCTCATAATCAAGATCAGCCGATCCTTTCTTCACTCCTAAGGCATGGCATAGCTCGCTAGTGTGCAGCGGTCGCTCCGCATTCAATACCCACATCAAGGCTTCCATCCCGAGCGCGGATCTACCTTCCTTCTGCGCCTTCATTCGGTCTATGGTTGCCGCGTACGCATCTCTTAAATGCTTGCCCTTGGTCATCTCCTCCAACTTTCGTCTTCTCCCGGAGATTGTAACCTCTCCTAGGATGGCGTCGATGTTGAGTGAGACAAGGAGGAATCTAAAGGCCATGGTTAGTCAATATAAGATCATGGATGGAATGGGGACTAGAGATGCCTCTACGCACATTTCAGATACTCTCTCCGGAATAATTCTCAGAATATCCGCACGCAAGCCATCAGACATTGCAACGGGCTCAGGGTCCATCTCCAACTTATTCTCCAAATATCTCTTTATATCATGCGTCTTCGGAATGACCGGGACTGTAAGCCTGGTGGCGAAATATCTTGTAATTTCTGCTTCAACCTGGGGCCTCCCTGTGAGAAATATTCGTGTCCTCGGTGACTCCTCAGCGACTTCCTTCATTGAGCCGAGGAGCCCCAGTAAATGCTTGGGGGGGCACTCATCCAGAGCATCAATACAAATGTAAACCTGTGGTAACATGGCAACAGCCTGCTTTAGCATCTGCACCATACCCGGAAGTCGCAGGCCTCGGCCGCCGACTTCTCTTTTGGCCTTTTGAAACACCTGTCGCACGTGCTCCAGCACTTCCGTTCTAACCAACAGCTGCTTAAGGATGGCCCCTACGATATTGGCAGCCGTCTGCTCCTGCTGATCGCGGAAGTCGCAGTAGAACATTGCGATTGCGATCTCTTCCTCACAGGGTCCATCGCACAGGTCATCGGTCACTAGTGAACTAATATCCCTTGCCGTCGGCCATAATTCCTGCTTCTTCCAGATGAATCAGGCACTTACCTCAGATATGTTTTCCCCACTCCAGGATCCCCGTAGCAAAATAAAACACTCTTATCTACTCCATTTTCATTACTCCTCCACTCCCGAAACTCCTTTGTATCCAATAGCCAATTCCCCACACCATCGAGCCTGTCGCTACGTACATCCTGATGCCTTCTCTTAGGGTCGAGTGGCGAGAGCCACTGCATGATTTCTGGGTTCTCATCGGCTATGCCTTTGTTCACATTGACGATATTGTTGCTATTCGTTACGTTACCGCAGTTGACATTGCTGTTACCGATCGAGACAGAGTGCAGACATAATGTGTTGTCCATAGTGAGTCGAAAGTGTCTGTTGAGCGCAGATGCGCAGCGATACCTGTAGTAGCGATATGGGGGGTTTATGGAATTTGCATCGACTAGGCAGAAGAAGAAAAAAAGGGGTGCGGCTCCAACAGCTAAGATTATTACCACTCATTCCAGCTGAGTCAGCGGTGGAACGTCCACGGCGGTGAGGCACTCGGTGGAGCCGCAGTTCATGCTTCAGGCTCTCCATGAAATGTAGTCCAAGAGTCTATGTTTTTGGCTCAATACCCCAGCGCACCTTACAGTATTTATTAAAATTGGATCGCTGCCTATCTGTGCATGAGATGGCCCCATCAATGCCTACAATGACTAACCAGCTTAAGTATCGGTGTTGCGAGGCGTCTGACCTCCCTCGGCTACGATATCGGTAAGCTATCTAATCTCGAAGTTACCTGTCTGTTAGAGCGGCTGGATTCTAGCTGTCTTCTCTCTCGTTAATGTAAAGCAGGAAGGTTAGTTGCAATTTAAAAACCTCAGTGGCTATTTACTTTAGTTAACATTTGATTTTTTTATTAGGTCAAATAAAATGGTTAGTATAGTTCTTGGACAAAAGTCATCGTTGGTGCCCCCAAGTACCCACAAAACACACCGAAATCGCTGAAATTTGAGGTCTTGAAAATCGCCATCTTGACCTGCACTGCTCAATCAATTAAAACAACGATTATATCAATTGCTAGCAGGGAACCCAGTGATACAGTAATTAGGATTTTTATAATGATCTTCATGGTTTTGTGTCCTGTATAGCTTAACAGGATGGGATCATTGAGATCTGGGCGCCAAGCCTCAAGAATTTGTATGGTGACTCATACAAAAAAGTACCTGATTTCAAAATGGTGAATTTCAAATGATCGCAGTTCACTCAATATTATACCATTTGCTTCAATATTTAAATTAGCCTTTTAGAATTGGCAGAATTACGATTTCACCACGAATTGAGCAATTTGAATAACAGATGGTGGAGTTCTCTTGCCCCTAAAAATGGCATTTTTGATGCAAAACAGGCCACCAACGATAACATTTGTTCAGGGGCTGTACCTATGGAATAAAGTTAATGTCACGAATACTTCTGAGCAAACATTTAGCCATAAGCCATATGAATATTATTGTAGGCTGGTGTGACGGCTCGGGATCATACCGTAAGTTGTGCTGGTCTCATGTTGATAATTGGTGATAAGGAGGCACGATGGCTGATGAGGGGCAGTCGTTGCCACAAGCATTTCGACTCCCTACCGTACTTAGTTTGCACCCAAGTGTTATTCTCGGGAACATCTACACCTTCATAGCCGATCACTCGTTCACCTACCTTCGGCCTTCCCTCACAACAAGTATCGGCTAGCGCTTACTTTACCGCCAAGATACCGTACCCATCAAGTGAACAACCTGTGTTGGAAACAGCGAGGTGCTGCTCGGCATGCTTGCGCTATTGATTGATTGTTCGCGTAGCTTCCAGGGGTGCACTCAAGATCATGTGGGAATGCGCTTAGGTTTTGCATCGATAGATCCGCAGTTTTAAACATGGATTAGGGGATCAACAGTGACGTCAACCAGGCGAAACGCTAGGAGCTCGTACAGCTACTAGTGCTTGTACAACAAAAACACTAACTTATCGCACAACTCAGGAGTGAGGAATTCAATAGTTTCATTTAAACTATAAAATTAGGAAGCGACTACCGTACCCGTCTAGGCTTGCACGACCCTACATTATGACAATCTCGAGGTAAGCCAAATCAAATCACCTATCCTACAGGACTCGTACATCTGGAAGTTCTCTTCTACTACTTACTACAACTAACGAACGGTAAAGACTGGGGTATCTATAGCCATAACAACATCGCTTTAAACCTCGACGGCTGAACGCGGACGACGCGCAACTATGATACTCGAGTAGATGGTGCGCGCCGGCTAGGAAACGAGACGCCAAGAGTTAAGGTCACACAACCGACAGACCGCCAACGCCCAACATCGCGAGGGGAGCTTCGCCTCATTCAACTACCGTACTCGCTCACGACTCACAACACTTGAGGCTCTCTAACGAACGAGCGGTAAAGACAGGGGTATATATAAACCACAAATCGTCTTCCCAACCTTCCAGCAATCGCGACGCAGCTCCCTGTCTCTCCACATATCCTCTTTCGCAGACTCCCATTCTGACAAACAGAAGCCGGGGAACTCTCACGGCTCACAGCCTTCACACATCTGACTGTACATCCGACTCTTTCAGAGTCGCATTCCTTCCGGCGCTGCGTTGACCCCGGGTGCATATCCGGACGCTTTGTCTGAACGATGGAGAGATAGACTGCACGTATTCTCAGTATGCCGGGCATCATCCAAGACTTCCGACACACTCCGCCGTACTTGTACTGCTTCCGGGCTTCCACTGTCCTGCCGTATCGATCCAGAGCGCATGTCCGAAGCCTTTCTTTTGATCGATAAAAAGATAAGCCGCAAAGGGCCAAGTATGTCGAACAACATCAATGAATTCCAACACATCGTCCTCCTATCCTTCCATCGGCCACTACACATACCTAACTTAGTGCCTTTTAATGTGCATCTCCCTTTCCCCTTTTTTTTACTCTCGTGCTAACAAAGGAAAGACAAAGACTCCCGCCGCTCATAGCCTCCGAGAATCGTCCAACCCCCGCGCATCCGACTCTTTCATTTCCACCACAGCCTTCCCGCATTCCTTCCGGCGGATGCATCGACCCAAAACCCAAGCGCATTCCTGCAGCCGAAATCCTTTCCCGAAAGCTAGAGTGCGCGTTCCAAGAAACTACCCGAATAACAAAGCGACCATCATGGGAGCATGCAGAACAGCATCTCGCGACTTCCAACACGCGGGAAGGGAGGCAGGAGAGCTGGATGCTCGGAGGCTACGAACAGTGGGAGTGTTTGTCTTTCCGTTGTTAGCGTGTGAGCATCGAAAAGGGGAATGGGAGACGTACGGCCGGAGAAGATGGATATGTATGGTGATCCATGGAAGGATAGGAGGACTTCTTGTGGTTGTCCCTACCGTTACTGGTCCCTTAGTATGTTAGATAGCGTCGAAGAAGAAAACAAGAGAGCTTCCCTACTCCTAAGGTGTGCGCTAGCGATTGTATCTTTTATGTGGGCTCTTGGCGTTTCGTTTGGTTGTCGATCCGTCGATCCGTTTAAACCCCTGGGCAATGGGATACGGTAACTTATTGATCAATTAGGCTACTTGGCAGCTGAGATTGCCAACCAGGAAGAATCAAAAACGCAAGGAATAACTTATCAGCTAATTCACATAAAGCCTAAGCTGGGATTCTCTCTTGAGACCTTGATGGCCTATCCCACTACCGTAGAATTCCATAAATAAGCCGCGCGGATTATTCAACGGTTGAGTTGTGGAGCAAGGGATTATCTAAGGGCTCATACTCACGTGAGCTAGGTTCTGGGTGGCTGCGGCCTATTCCAAGGTCCGGCTTATTTACGGAATTCTACGGTAGTCCAGAATGCTTACACCTGGGACGGCTAGAAAAGTAGTGACAGGTCAGGCGCCAATCTATTTTCTGTGGGATGGCAGCCACTACATCTACTGCCACTGTGGTTGCTCATACATCCTGTATATTTTTAATGTTTCCCTGGTTCGGGGAAGTTGTGCAAAGCTATTTATGGGCAACCCTATCATTACCGTGTTCGCTCCTGAGCCCAAGCAGGGTTAGCAGAGACGTCCGGTAGACGCTGTCTGTTAGCAAACTGAGGGCAATCTGGTGCACAGCGCGTATAGATGATTGGAAATAAGCTCCATTATCAGTGCTCTGACTATTCCGGTTATGAGGGTGTGGGGGGTGAGATTGCACAATTTCTATCAAAAATTCATGTTTTATATCATTTTTTGTGAAGGGTGGACTACTAGAGAGTGCGATACATTCCTATGATAAAATCATTCTAATTAAAATAATGTAAACAGTGGAACAGGGGAATGAGTCTCTAGGTAATAAAAGGAGAACAACGGTGTTGCACCGCGGGGGTGAAAGACGAAAGGGAAAATGGTGGGGGGAGAGAACAGAGGGCAGGCTATGCAATGTAGGCCTCTATAGGACTCCTTGGACTGATTCCCATTCGCACCAGCGCATAGGCTCGCGTTTATCTGTCAAACGGGGAGTGGGTGCGTTTGAGTCCACATCCACTCGGCATGAATAATGCAGAAATCATCTACCAAGAGGTAGGAATGAAGTGGCTAGTAAGGGAGAACGGATAAGGAGGAGAAAATAGAAGAGACAAATTAATGAAGAAATGATGGCAAAGGAAAGAGGGGCCGTTAAGGGGGTGTCAGCTGGAAGGGGGAAGGGACTCTAATGCTGAAAAGGAGGTCGGCGGGGGGTTGGGGAGGGGTGGGAAGCAGCTCTGGCTGCTTAGACGAGGGGGGCCCTGTGTTCCTTTCGCTGGGTTCCTTCATCATCTTGGATTGCTCTTGTTTTTACTGTTTCTGTTAAAGCTGTCTCCTTATGGTAGAGTCTACCACTCGGCAATTGCCGCCACCTCTAAATCTATTGGAGACCGAGGGTTCAGGCTCGGAGGGTAATTGCAGAACTCCTGTGTGTCCCCGGCATGCAGCTAATTCAAATGCAGTTTCACTATTGAAGCCTGGTGTCAGGATTGAGATCAGCTTGTTCCATAGCACCCCTAATATTCCTGCATGGCCGCCCTGCGCAGCCCACAAGAATGGTGTTCGGCAATAACCGGTTTCCACAGTTTCGGGATTGATATCCTCTAGTTCTAATAGCATCCCCATTACTCCTGCACCCCCCCGCGTCGTGGCGCACCCGGGTGGTGTTCGGCCACACGTGGTATCCAGTGATAGGATTGATATCCTCTCGGGAAAATAGCGACCTTACAGTTCCCTCACGCCCACCCCTCTCAGCCAACAAGAGTGGTGTTCGATTGTGTCGGGCATCCATAGTGTTTGGACAAATATCCTGTCGTTCAAGCAACATATTTACTACTCCCCATACCCACCCATCACGGCTAACCAGAGCTGGGTTTGACCATATTCGGAATCTGCAGTGATACCTAGTTCCAATCAATTTTCCTGGCCCTCCAGTCGGTTAGTCTTCGGGGTAGGACGGGACTGATAACAGCTCATAGTTTGCCTTTTGGGGGTGCCAACACGGACTGCGCCCGGGAAGGTGACAACCGGATGGACTGAGGGACTATGGCCCTCGAGCTTGGACTTCCAGTACTAGACCAAGTTGAAATCATACACCTCCAAACGAGTCATTATCTCATCATGAGACATCACTCGTGCTGTCCCGGCAGTCCCTGTAGCAATGCGCAATCATTTCAACTGAGAAGTAATGATAGCCGACAATCAAGAGCATAGATTACCGCTAACTCCTACTAGAATGATAGGAAAGATAACAAGCTATATAGTAAAGTGGCTTGGTTCCGCTTCACCATGCTTCCGCAACAAAGAACAAAGGCATTCAAAGAAAGCATATAAGAACAAGAGGAATAATGAAGAGAGTATAAAGAAGGCTAAACTCGTACACGACTTGGGAACAAATAAAAAGACTTAGAGGAAGCATTTGAGAGGAGAAAGAAACCACATTCCAACAGTCCCTGTTGGAGCGTCCTTCCATATCTGGTATGGTTGCCCGTGGGGCGGTAGCAGGTCAGCTGATGATACGACGGCGATGTGGCGGTGATGCGGCGGCGAGTGAGGCTGTGTGAACCGGGGAGATTGTGACTGCCTCTTTTCTTGTTACATAGCCGGGGTCCCCTCCACCTTTCTCTCTCTCTCAATCAATACAACAACAGTTGTTTCAACAGTCCCCACCGTCCCCTACCATCCTCCGCAAAACCCAAAGGTGTCTGGTGCATTAATGTCCCATTAGTTCATCGCTAACAAAGTAGAAACTATCTCGCCCATCCCGGATATTACGGCTGAGTGGGGCCCCATAAAATGCTCAAGGCTGAACCCTGCATGGCTCCAGGTCCACAACGTATATATTATATCGCGATAATAATCTGGTGAGAGAAGCTTAGAGGATATACGCTCTTCAAATCCGACCGGATGTTGGAGTGCAAGCTGTGTCGCACTCTCCGCACTCTCTCTTCTTGTGCGTTTTCCCCAATAACAAGAAGCATAGTCAACCAAGGAGTGTCCTGATGGGGCCCGACCAGGAGCTGGAGAAAGTTCCCGGACACATCTGAAATTGATGTACTGCAAAAAAACCTCCGCGTCATCGAATGTGGGCTTTGGAATAAAAAATGGAAGAGACTTGGATTGCAGGATAAATACTCTTGCAAGGTGGAGTGGAAAAGCTGGACGGTGGAGGAGGAAGCATCGGCCCTGATAAGCCCTAAAGAACCCCATTGGATAGTTTGGATTTTAGGAATATTTTAAGATCTAGATCTGCGGAACATGCCTTAACCCTTGATGCATGGAATAGCTCGCGAGTGGGCAATGGGCGCTCCGAAATCGATACCCACATCAAGGCTTCCATTCCGAGTCTAGATCCTCCGCCCTTCTGAGCCCCTATTCGCGCAAGGGCTGTCGCGTATGCATACTCCAAGCGATTCCACATGGTTATCTCTTTCTCAACTGTCATCGCCTATCAGAAACGGTAACCTCTCTTAGGACAGTCACACAATGTCGATAGCTAATAAGGAATGATCTAAAGGACATAGTTAGTCAATTGATTGTGCATGAAGTGGGGGCTGAGGATCCTCCTACCCGCATTTCGGAGGCGGGCTCTGGAATGATTCTTACTATGCTACCTCGTAAACCATCAGGCATCACATCGCCGAGCGCACTGTATCCATCCTTATCTTCTGCTCTAAACTCGGTTTTATATGAACTCAGTAAGGTGGGTTGCTATGTAGCTTATTTTTCTCAAACAAAAACCCGGGTCTCGGAAAGCACCCCAGGGGAAAGAACATTCCACTCACTATTCTGGGAGAATTGAAGGAAAAAGCCCCACATTTTTTCATGTGAGTGCCATTATAGGAAATTACTTTTTGAATATTTTTCCATGGCGGCTCCACATAAGATGGTTGGGTTACGATGCACGAAAGCCATCAACTTTGGTGTGTTCTGGCCTCTGCATGGTTACTAAACTATGCGAATTGTCGGGATCTGATAGGGTGGGAGGTGGTAGGAACCATCAGGCGTATGCTAGTTATTAGGGGTGAGTGACTCCCGGCACATGGCAGGTATAGGGAATTGAAGATAGACCTCCCCGTCGCTGCTTTGTCCGGAGGTTCTGAGTGAGAGGTGAATGGGATTGGGGAATTTCTATCGAATTGTTCCATAAATTCTGTTGCCGTCACCTTTGATATCATAAATTGTTGGTGGAATACAGAAGAACAGAGAGGGGAATGTGCAATGCATTCCTGTGGTAGAGTATTCCAAAAGAAAAAAGTGAGGGAGCTCTAGGGAAGAAAACGGAGAAAATGAGTCTAGAGGTAATAGAAGGAGACTGGCGGTGTTGTACTGTGCAAGTGAGGGAAGGAGGGAAGGGATTAACGAGAGAAAACAAAAAGAAGCAAAAAGAGGGAAGTAGAGATTATGGGTCATATTCTACCTTGTGTATCATATCCAAAGGGGAATGGTAGTAACCCTTTTGCCCAATCTACTGCGAATGCATAACATAGCAATCACCAATAGAATGATCGTAATAAAATAGGAGACAAGGAGAGACTGATAGCGAGGAAATGGGGGAGAGGAATTGAGGAGGAAATAAGGACGGAAGGAAAGAATAGTTATTAGGAGAGGTGGCTAGGTATCGGGGGAAGGGGTTTCGGTGGTGGAGAGCAGGCTGGCGTGAAAGGATGAAAGGGAAATTGGAGTAAGTTGGACGGCTTAGGTGAGGGACGTTCTCTGTTTCTTTCGGGAGTTTCCTTCATCGCCGGTTCTTTTGTTGTGCAAGGCGGCCCCTTGTGGCGGGGCCTTTCGCCTCATGTTTCCAGCTTGGCTGGTGTCTATGGGGGTGAGAAGCGAGGGTTTGGGTTCAGAGAGTAATCGCACGACTCCTGCATGCCCTCGGGATGTAGCTATCCCAAGTGCCGTTCTGCCACCGAGGTCTGGTATGTTGGGATTAAGGTCCTCTCGTTCTAATAGTAACTGTACGATTCCCTCATGTCCACAAATTACAGCGCACAAGAGTGGGGTTAGACCAGAGTTGGTGTCTGGGGTGTTGGGATTGACATTTTCTTGTTTCAATAGCAACCTTACAATTCCGCCATACCCGCGTCTCGCAGCCCACGAGAGAGGTGTTCCACCATATCGGGTGTCTGGAGTATTGGGATTGAGATCCTTCTGTTGTAATAGCATCTTAACGATTCCCTCATGTCCACAAATTGCAGCGCACAGAAGTGGTGTTCGGCCACTTTTAGTGTTGGTGTCTGGGGTGTTGGGATTGGTGTCCTCTCGTTCCAATAGCAGCCTTACTATTCCATCATACCCGCATTCCGCAGCCCATCGGAGCGGTGTTCGACCGTGTTCGGTGTCAGGAGTGTTGGGATTGAGATCCCTCCGTTGCAATAGCAGCCCTACTACTCCCTCACGTCCACCTACCGTAGCCATTAGGAGTGGCGTTTGGCAATTTTTGGTATCTGGAGTGTTGGGATCGATATCGATTCGTTCCAATAGCAAACTTATTATTCCCTCATACCCGCGCTCCGCAGCACACCAGAGTGGCGTTCGACCACATCCGGAGTCTGGAGTGCTAGGATTGATATCTTCACGTTCCAATAGCAACCTTACTATTCCCTCATACCCTCGGTCCGCAGCCCACCAGAGTAGTGTTCGATTGTCTTGGGTGGCTGTAGTGTTGGGATCGATATCTATTCGTTCCAATAGCAACCCTACGACTCCCTCATACCCTCCCTCTGCAGCCCACGAGAGTGGTGTTCGATCGTCTTGGGTGTCTGCAGTGTTGGGATCGATATCCCATCGTTCCAATAGCAACTTCACTACATCCTGATGCCCACGCGCTGCAGCCCACAGGAGGGGTGTTCGACCATATCCGGTATCAACGGTGTTAGGATTGATATCCTCTCGTTCCAATAGAAGCTTTACTACTCTCTCATGCCCACGCTCCGCAGCCCACAGCAGTGGTGTTCGGTCATACTGTGCATCTGGGGCGTTGGGATTGATATCCTTCTGTTGCAAGAGCACCCTTACGACCTCCTCATGGCCTCCCACCGCTGCCCATGCAAGTGCCGTTCGGCCCAGGGTATCCGTGGCATTTATATCCCATTCCTTCATCCCCAAAAGGGCAGAAACTGCCCCCGCAATCCCTAGAAATGCCGCTCCATGGAGGCCTGTAAACCCGTTTGGGCCATCCCTCTCATAAAAACACCAGTCCCACCAGGGTCCGTCGTCATGATAATGTAGCAAAACTAGTTGAGAGGATATATGTTGTTCAAATCCAATCAAAAGCTCCAGTGCAACCTGACTGACACACTCAGCCTTCTCCTTGCTCATGTGCTTTCCCCAATAATAAGAAGCGTATTCAACAAGGGGGGCTCGGGCTTTAAACTGGGCCGAACAAAAAGTTGGTGAAAGTCCCCGGATACACCGGAAATTGAGGTACGTCAAGCAAGCCTCCGCTATCGTCGTGTGTGGGCTTTGGAAGAGACATGGATTATTGGATAAATACTCTTGCAAAGTGAAGTGGACAAGCCGCACCGTGGAGGAAGATGCCTCGATTGTGATGAGCCCTAACGAGCACCTGAGGATGGTTCGAATTTCAGGAACATTCTCATAATCAAGATCAGCCGATCCTTTCTTCACTCCTAAGGCATGGCATAGCTCGCTAGTGTGGAGTGGTCGCTCCGCATTCAATACCCACATCAAGGCCTCCATCCCGAGTGCGGATCTACCTTCCTTCTGCGCCTTCATTCGGTCTAGGGCCGCCTCATACGCATCTCTTAAATACTTGCCCCTGGTCATCTCCTCCAACCTTTGTCTCCTCCGAGAGATTGTAACCTCTCCCAGGATGGCATCGATGTTTAGCGAGACAAGGAGGAATCTAAAGGCCATGACTGGTTAATATAAGATCATGCATGGAATGGGGACTAGAGATGCCCCTACGCACATTTCAGAGACTCTTTCTGGGATAATTCTCAGGATATCTGCACGCAAGCGATCGGACATTGCTATAGGCTCGGGGTCCATCCGCAACTTATTCTCCAAATAACTCTTTATGTCATCTGTTTTCGGAATGACCGGGACTGTAAGCCTGGTGGCGAAATATCTTGTAATTTCTTCCTCAACCTGAGGTCTCCCAGTAAGAAATATTCGTGTCCTCGGCGACTCCTTAAGGACTTCCTTCATTGAGCCAAGAAGTTCCAGTAGATGCTTGGGAGGGCACTCATCCAAGGCATCAATACAAATGTAA
>Ga0307510_10007398_pt1 | contig 13098 bp, 13 predicted proteins | sample 12_EM_MG_FD_207224 | JGI IMG/M metagenome (GOLD analysis project Ga0307510, IMG submission 207224) | Populus trichocarpa ectomycorrhiza microbial communities from riparian zone in the Pacific Northwest, United States - 12_EM | ecosystem: Host-associated > Plants > Roots > Unclassified | place... | reverse complement strand
ATTGTGATAGGTCTCTTCCAGCACGACAATCCACACATCTTAGTATCTAACGCGATAGTACTCTTCGACGGAGCACTCAAGACAAGCAAGCCAGTTCTGTACTATCTGAAGAGATAGTCTAATCCTTCCCTGTAATACACAAAGACAAAGGCCCATTTAATATATACCCAAGTGTCGTTGCCAGTTGTATATAACTCTATAATAGGATTGTTACACAAGCATACGCCCAAAAGACACGCTCAAAGCCTATGCCCAAAGCATACGCCCCAAGCATACACCCAAAACACAAGCTCAAAGCATACGCCCAAAGCATACGCCCAAAGCATACCCCCAAAGCATACCCCCAAAGCATACATCCAAAGCATACCCCCAAATACCCGCCCACAGCAGTTATGTAAAGACGCTCTCTAGGAATGTTTAATTGTCATTTATGTTCAATTATGGGGGGGAATAGCCACGCATATTCCTCTAGCAGAGTTAAGCTCCGCAGTTTTCAGTATAGGCCTCTTTCTCAGAATCAGAATCAGAATCCACAATGGTACAATGAACAAGACCCATGACAACTCTCCTGCTTGTACTTCCACTACGCATCATTTCCATTGAATGCACTATTGCAGGGATATAAATTCCTGCTCCTAGAGCATTAAGGATCCCGTTGTACTCTGTATCGTCACAGTCCAAGAACCCCGACAGCATCTCCTTCCGCTGCAACTCCACATTCTCAGACTTGTCTTCATGTACCTTTGTTCCCAACCAATACTTCTGGCCCATGACTGGGGCGTGGATCCCAGCCTTTTGATCATCCATCATGTCTACCACATCATAGTTTAAGCGAGGTTCCTGGAATTGATATTGAATATTTGACTTACAGAAGAAGCGTATGACTTTATGACCCCAGGAAACCGAGTAGAGATAAGGATGTGAAAACAAGGTTGGTTTCAGGTCACCGTAGTTGTCTAGAGAGCTTTGGGGAAAGCCCTTCGCTTCAAGAAGCTATGGTCGACTCGTGCATTGGCCATTCCGCGAAGCGGACACAGTGGAACGATACAGGGCTCAGTATTACCGGTGCGGTTGATGCAATCACGTTATTTTGCCTGATCGTGCTCATGATACTAATGCAAGATGGATAAGTAGAGATGTAGAAAGATGGTGCTTTTATAGTAAGACCAAAAGGTTTTGAAGTAGGGAAAAACTATAAGATCATTTTATCCAGACCAGCTACTAATACATTGAGTCAACGCGAGCAATGCTTGATAGAATATAATTAAAGACCTGTAACAGGTTTATTCCTGTGTAACGAAAATAAAATAGGACCGGCGATAGACCTGCTAGCGCTGGTGCTAAGGGATGCTTCAAGGGACCAGACGTAAGAGATAATAATTGAAGGACAAATAGAGCTCAGGGATTGCTGTTCAACCAAGTGTATTCTTAGACTGAGGGTCTGTCGAAGTCTGTTGTCTCCTGCTACCCAGGAGACTGGTTTAAATACAAAACCCAAGGGCAATAGCCTTCCTGCAATCACGATGATTACCAGTAGCTGCGCAGATACCGGAATCCTGTAATCCTGCAAGACTAAAGAAAGAAACAAACAATGCTCAGCCCTCGCCAGTCTTACATGACCATTCCATACCCGGCATCCTAAATATAAACTCCCAACAAAGCAAACTAAACATAGCAATACGATAGCATAGCCTATCTGACTCAGAGGCAGTGGCAGAGCTGAAATCAAATCAATTAAACCAAATATAAATCAACTAAACATAGGAGATTCTGCACTGACACCTCCTGTGTACCGTTACCGGAACATGTACACATGTTACAAGACCGTCTAAATTATGAAAATTCAGAAGTCGGAATGAAGTTATTGTTAACTGTCTGAGTCTGGAACTAAGCCGCACTTTATTTTGCCTTTTACCACATGCCTTCCTGAGTCATACTACTGTAATATTTCTAAGCTCGAGACCCCACCCTTAATCTCATACCCTAACTCAAGTGCCTGTATGATAGCGCAGGATTCACTTGGCCCACGTTCCAACAGTCCAGCAATCCATCTACATCGTACCAATTTGACTGCCTTCCCCTCACCATTTGCCCACGCGAATCCACACATCTCGAATGGGTACCGTTGTCCTATCCGTGGTGACTGGCTATTGGCCCAAGGTTTGTTTATCGCTCACTATCAGCTTTCATAGTTCTAGTTGCCTGCACACCTGCAGCAGGTGGGATTCAGTAACCGCTTACAGAAAACAAAGTCCACCTTCGTTCTGCCAAAGGAAAAGGGAAAAATGAGGATTATTTCATCATGGGGAAATGTCCAGGTATAAAACTAATCCCTGGGAGCTTCCTCGATTCGGGCCGTTGTCATCACCCTAAGTGTAAATAAAGGAAAGGCGGCAAAGGTAGAGGGCAGTAGCAACCAGATGGTTATGGTATGATATTCTTGTAAGTATCTAAGTGGACGATAATTACCTAGCATAATTACCAACCTATATATAAGTGTGTTATAATCAGGAATCACCTTTAATCACTCCGCAAGGGGATGACTGCCTTCGTCACTGTATCGTATTCAAGTATTAGATCATCACCTTCGGTTTGCTTTCAATAGTTGCGACAGCTTGGAGAGATCCCGTACTTGCAGGTGTGATTCAAGATGTGATTGCCATGTAGGAGCGAAGGCGCAGTATCAGAGTCTTCAATTGGAACTAATCAACTCACGTAAAAGATGAAATTTGCCCTCAGACTATGATTGAACAGGGTATATCAACCCCTACTGGATTTGGACTAATGCTATGCCCAAAGCACAGCGGTGAAGACCAATTCATGTAGCTGCTACCGACCCTAATCCTAGAGTGTATCTATTTTCAAAAAGTAATTCACACGTGACCATACACCACCCTAGGCACAAAATTCATACGCATAAAAATTCATACGCAAAATGGTTCCTACCCATGTAGGTTGGTATACTTAATTAATAGCCTCAAAAATTATGTAAACAATGAAATGGATTACAGAATGGAAGCCAGCTTGTGTACTTAGCTTGGCTGGGCAAACTTATACCCTTCATTGATATGCCTACCACAGCTGTACTTTTATATAAATATCATTTGGGATTCACGGGGATCTGTTACAGTACACTGATAGCTAGAACCATGTCACTTAGTGTTTTCCCAACCAGAATCTTCCAGGATCGGCAGCGAACGGGGGCTCTACACCTCGGAGGCAATCAGCCGCACCTCTTTTTTACGGTTCCACGAAAGCCCTGCACGTGAATACTCTCCATCTTCATCCCAATTGTTGGTAGCATCTAGCGCCTATGGGAGCAAAGGCCCGGTAACACCAACCCCAAGACCTCTTACGGGTGGGAGCCGCGCACTTCCTTCAAGTTCCACAACACCCTTGCACTCCCATTCGGGAGCCCGGGCCCCTGGAAACCAAGATCACGCCTGCAATCAGCTTTATCCGCAGGCAGTGACTTTGTCAACAAGCGACACAGTTACATTTAAGATATTTGGAAACTTTTATCTCTATATGGAGGAATATCATGAGAGTTGGATCGAGTGGTGGCACGGCACACCAGGGTATATAGCCTACCGTGTGAAATATGCTGGCAACAAAGGAGAGGGTGGAGCTCGGATCTTTGAGGCACAGAGGTGGGGAAATACTTTCAACAATATGCCAACCGTTTAGGTAGTGCTATTGACAGGCCACGAGTAATGTGCATTTTGTGCAGAAAGGTCCTAGCTCGCCCAAGTGGCACGGGGACTAGCTTGATACATGACCATAACAGGTCCTCTGCTTGTCTGAAATCGAGAAAGATTAACGGATATGATGGGGGGGCTGGAAGCCTGCTTGGTATTGGCGTTCTTACCCGATTGCAAAATAGGACTAAAACTGGAAATAGGCTTAGGATTATTGATGTAGCCACATGAGCAGGATTCAATCAGCATGATTTCGAAGAATTCTTTCTAAAAGCGTTTTTAGCAACGAATCTCGCCTTTAATTGGTCAAACAACCGTACCTTTTGTCGTGTCTGCAAGTACATTCGTCCAGGAGTTGAAATCCTAAGCCCAACGACATTGACGCGGCATTTGAAACGGCTGGGAAAGTCTACGGTGGATGAGATTCGAACATGTCTACCTACTGCAGGAATGATTTCTCTGGCTGCCGATACATGGACTTCACCGAACAAACATGCTTTTTTACCAGTTGTGGTTTATTGGATCTCGGATAGCTGCCAGATGGAGGAGATGCTGATGTGGTTCGAGGAAATCAGGGGCTCTCATACGGAGGGTAATATTGCAGGGATAATTAATGCCGTTCTAGCCACATACAAGATTCAGGATGGAATTCTGGGTTTCACCACCGATAATGCCAGCAAGAACTGAACGCTCACCGAAGGCTTAAATAATGCTTGGAGTTTACTATCGGTTGAATCGTGTCAATTGGAAAATCATATTCCATGTATGGCCCATGTTGTTCAGCTTATCCTCCGTGCATTTATGAGTTTGATCAAGGTGAAATCGCGCGATGGTCATATGCCGTCTGGCTTTAAGGCGGGCTATTTCAAGAAGGTTATAAGATTGGATAACGGCTTTCACAAAACAATAGAAAATGTAATGTGTCTAAGATCTCATACCTAGCACTTATATTACAAATGCATACGCACAAATTGATACGCACAAATTCATACGCACAAATTCATACGCACAAATTCATACCCCCTAGAGTATTTGCACAAATTCATTATTCCAAATTGAATGCCCGCCAATGTGAAAGTAGAACCAGCTGTTTTCCCCATTGTTCTCACTAAAGATACCTTTAGTCTGAGATAATGCTAATAATTGTTTATAGCATCGGAAAGTGAGTATTGCAGTTGGTGCTTCACCTCAACGGCGTCAGCACTTCATCGAGATACAGAATAAGCGGGTTAAGATCCCTACTACACTACTTTTGATGCCAAAACAGTGTGGAACTCAACCCTAAATATGTTGGAGAGATCTCTACAGCTACGGGAATTCACCAAGGACTGATTACAAACATATACCAAGTTTACGCCTCTCTGGTCAACCCCAGAAGAGTGGAGGCAGATTGAATACATCTTGGAGGTACTTCAACCGATACGATTTTCGACTTTGGGAATGTCAAAAACATGTGGCGTTATTATTCATCGTGTGTTTCAAGTGGATCAAGATATCTTTAATCATTTGGAAGTGCAAAATTCCCAGTGAGAATGGAAGGGGATGCAATGGGAGGTTGATATTGGTGAGGGCCTAGTGAAAGCTAAATTGAAGGCCGTCTATTACTATGGTAAAACGGAGAGTCCAAGAGGTCTTCTGCTCGGCATTGGAAATTGCCTAAATGCCTCGTGCAAACTCAACCTTTTTCGACAATGGCATCTTGATGCCAGTGGGGAGACTGAGTTAGAGAAGTCATATAAAAAGGAGCTCATAGCGTATTATGATCTGTACTATGCACGAATAAATCATCATCAGGCACCAGACATGTCAATTCCACGGAGTGGTCTGAACAGTCGATCCAAACACCTTTACTCTGCGAGACAAAGAGCAGTTATCCAGAGTGAGGCACTAGCGTACATCGAAACTGATTCTCAGATTGAGCCGCCCGATCCAGACGCTCAGGCTACGGATCCCACACGTGAGGCCTGTCCAGCTGGGATTTTTTACGAGGCAAATATACTGAAGTGGAGGAAGGTTAATGCGGGAAGATTCTGCAATTTAGCTCCGATGGCTAGCGATATTCTCACTGTTGAAGAGGGTAGTGTTGGAGTAGACCGGGCGTTGAGCATGGCAAGACAGGTGATTCCCTATCGGCGCTCGCGACGGAAAAGTATTACAATTCAATCTTCAATGCTGGTGAAATCCTACGACAATCAAGAATTACGAAGAGAGCTAGCAGTGTCCGTTACGGGGCGGGGCGGGGCTGGTTTTCACTCGTCAAGCCCCCCCCTTACACGGAACCCCGGGGGGTATTTTTCCGGTAATCACCTCCCCGCCCTGTCCGGGGCACACTCACACGCATTCCCTGGACGGGGCCCCATTTGTTACCACCTATTTTTAACCGGAACCCGTCTGGGGTATGAGTGGGGCGGGGGCCTGAGCGGGGACAGGGGCAGGGAATGGGGAAAAAGACACCACCCCCCGGGGGTTTGAGCGGGGTGGGGCGGGGAGAAAGGGTTGGGGACCCGCGTTTTCGGGGACCCGTCCGCCCCGTAACAAACTCTAGCTAGCAGGTCACAATAGTGAATGGAAGGCAGAAAAACTCGAAGAAATGCCTGCTGCGGAGGAATAATTGTTATTGGGCTGATAGGAAGAAAGAAGGTATAGAGAACAATAATAGCTGTATCTCCGATGATGACTAATCACCCAAGAAGGACACCAAATGGTCTTTTGTTGATCAGGATGGCAGACGAGCATTACGAAGAGAGCCAAAGGCTATACTCCCTCAGGGCGGACTGGTTCAATCTCTATATGCACGTCCTGGACCACCTTGAAACCAAGGTGTACATCACTTGCGAGACTCTCAGGAATCCGATTCCGAAGAAAGAATCTGGTATAGTACTGTCAACATATATGTTGCATCCGACACTGATGAGGAGGAAGAATCACAAGAGCCTGAGGCACAGATTTCCGGAGGACTGAGCGATATTGAAAGTATGGCCAACACGGTGATGAAAGTTCCGGCTGCATAGCAGGCTCAAGGGGCCACCTCGAAGGGGATTGTTCCGACGAGGAGGCTGTATCAGGAACCACTGATTCACTACCGGTTATCCCTGTAACCTGCAGAACAGACCAGTCAGGAAGTAATACCACCATTCGAGTTCCACCCAGGAAGCGTGCCGGAACTGCAGGGAAAGAAAAGAAAAGATCCTCTTTCGACTAAGTTAATTTCCTGTAAAATAATAATAAACTCATAGAATTTGACTGCGTAATTCAGGAGGCATTTTTACTATCCCCTAAGTTATCCTCGTGGACAAGACATGCCGAGAAGGTGTCAAGTCAACAATGTATACCGTAGTGCATGACGAGCCGTCATGGATTGATTGGGAAATGCCCCATATAATCGCGGCAGTGCATGTGGGATCGGCCGGACAGGTCCATTTTCTGACACTCGTCCGCCCAATTATACGTGAACACCCCCATGTAAATGTAAGAGTGAGTAGAAGGATTCTATGTTTTCAGAGGAGGAAATTCAACAAGTCTGAATACATTGTCCATTTATTCGAGTTCTTACGATAAGCTACCGGAACAGGACCATCGTCATGAAAATCATACCCACAGAAAAATCATACACACACAAATCATACGCTCAGAAAACATCTTACCTCCAGAAAGATCATACGTACACACATCATACGTACACAAAATCATACGCTCAGAAAAATCATAGGCCCAAAATAATACACTAGTAATGGTCTCGTAGATAATACGCACTAGTGCAAAGGCTAGTTTCATTGGCTCTAGTTAGTCGAGTTTGTCAGGTCATAGCGTGATTTGTCTTGCCCTATATTCTTTCTGTTTCCCCTTTTCTCCCATCAACACAGACACCATTTGCCCCGCCGCCCTCGGAATCTATGTCCCGCGCTGCGCCCTCTTGAACCTCAGTTCCTCCTTGCTCAACTTCCTCCCCGCCCAAGTCTCTCCTTACCCGCCGTCCACTGGAGCACATTTGGATGCCTTTATCGTGGCTCTATACCAACCGCACTTCATTCTATCCTGGTTTGAGTGGGAGGGAAGCTTGCTTTGCGCGAGTTTGTATGGCTGCGGAAGACCATGAGAGGGCTATCAAAAATGAAGAAGAGGGATTTGGAGAAGGGCAAGCGGCAGCCTGAACCAAGAAAAGCTGCGAATCACCTCCACAACTCTGAACATGGGAGTGAAGATATTGCAAATTCTACCATGGATGCCAAAGGTGTATTATTCTCTGCTATTTAACCGATCTCTCTGAATGGACTTGAAATTAACAATTGTTGTAGTTAGCTTTCAACTCGGTCGCATATCTGTATTTAGGGCATATACTAATCTCCTCGTTGCTTGTATTAGATTCGGGGGAACCATGTCTCAGGCTGTATATTGATAAGGTTTATTCAATGAAAAGGAATATTTCCCACATGTTGAAAACCCCCGATCATCCACGCCTCAGATATCACCAATGTAGCGATTTTGACATTTTGGACTCAATCCTTTCGCGACCTAAACCCTAGTCGGATAGCAACCTGAAGGAGCGTTTAAGAGAGGAAAATGAGCCCCAATTACACCGGGTCACCGGTGCCATTGTTATAATAAAGGACAAGTAAGTAATTCGTCCTTTGGGCTAAGACTTGGCTTATATACTAAACTATCTTTAGGCAAGGCGTCCCATGTGTAATCAAAGCTGGGAAAAGCAAGGCAGGTTGGCTATTAACGCAAGGTGAACCGGCGGTACACAAATATGTTACTTCATGGAATCTAGCGGGAGATCATACCCGCCATGGTGCAAGCGGTACGCGGAAGCGCTATAGGCCGAGACAGATGGAAGGCGCTCAAACCACTCATAATGCTACGAGTAATAGTATGAAGGATGCTACAACCCTGAGTTCTCCTGCAGGAAACGGGCACAGTGAACATAACCCAGACGGTACTTTGTGACCAAAAGGCTGTGTCATTGGGCACCATGCCTTGGTTCCACGAATGAGATCACGAACGCAGAATATTGAACTTGGACCCGGGCCAGCCCAGTCATATAACACGAATTTATCAATCCACGCACTAAAAGAATTCGGCCAACAGCTTTTACCATTGACTCAAACCGTTGAGGCCCTATTTGAGACTTTGCTCCCGGAGGAGCATTCCAAATACACAGAAGTCTATGAGACCATTTACGATGAGAAAGCTGACAATATTGGTGAGGCATTTGGAATATGGACCTCCCGCTCACTTGTTATCAACGCGAATACCAATAACCATAAAGATCTGGAAGACGTATGCCATGGGTGGTATGCGATAGTACAATTCAGACACTTTGAGGGCCGTCATGCCTGCTTGCCTGAGCTTAGAGTCAAGATTGATTCTACCCCTGGTATGTAGAGACACCCGCCCCTCTTATCCAATTCCAATAGGTGACTAAGATATATTCTCTAGGTTCCATTATTTTCATGCGTTCCTATGCAGTGGAATATTATATTGGCTCTTTTGTGGGAAATCAGTGTACTGTTGTCCACTTTACACATCAAGCAGTGCACGATGCATATATGGAGAAGACGGGAAGCCATTGTAGGAGTTCAATAAGATGCCTAAATGGTGGCAGCAGTTGCACATGCCTCTCAATATATAATAATGTTCCTAATCATTGATTTTTCTATTTTGTATGGGTATATACTTTTGAGCTTGGCCTGCCCTCATTTGCAAGATTGTGCGCCCAAAATCATATGTCCAAACTATACGCTCATAACCATACGCCCAAAACCAGACGCCCAAAACCAAACCATACACCCAAAACGATACGCCCAAAACCATGCGCCCAAAACCATGCGCCCAAAACCCTAGGCCCAAAAGCCATATGCCCAAAGCCAAACCCTACGCCCAACACCATACGCCCAAAACCATATGCCCAAAAGCCATATGCCCAAAGCCAAACTATACGCCCAAAGCCATACACCCAAAACCATACCCACAAAACCATACGCCCAAAACCATACGCCCAAAAACATACGCCCAAAATCATTTGCCCAAAACCATACGCCCAAAAGCCATACGCCCAAAGCCAAACCTTACGCCCAAAGCCATACGCCCAAAGCCATACGCCAAAGAGAGTCACCTAAACCCATAGCTTTTTATACACCATCGTGAGCGCCCAGTTTAACCAACTATCTGCAAGTTTAGGGTAAGTGATTCCCTGAACCTCAGACCAGATTTAAATAGTGGCTAGTATTTGAGTTGATGGCTTGTAAGGCATGTGAGACGTGACGCCTAAACCAATAGTCTTAGAATGAAAAGCCCAAAACTGAATGCCCAAAGCCATCAGCCCAAAGCCATACACCCTGAATGAGATCAGGAAATGATAAGCCAGAGACGATATCCTCAGGAAGATAGGAATCGTGCATTCATCACTATACAACTATAGGCTTAGAGTTATGGACCCGGAATCATATGCTTAGAAGTCCTTAGTAGCATCCCTAGATTATACACTTACAATCATCTACTGAGAGACATTTCAAAACACTATTTTTCTCAAACTAGAAGCCCAAATCATAATGATAATGTGAGCACTATATTCAAATCCTATCTTTTGAGATAGTTGCCGGATTGCTATATGGAATATCCAAATAGTGGAGTCATCATACTAGACATACAAAATAATTAGGGGGTGTTTGGCCAGCCAATTCTGATCTCAAATTCTGATTTCAGATCAGAATTGAGAGGCCAAACACCCCTTAGATTTCAACCTGCCATTTGTTTAGTCACAGAATATGACTCGTAGGAAGATGTGGGGCCCCGCACAGGGGCAAGAGTGGGGGACGAGAGGGCGGGAGGGCAGGGGGGCGGGGGCCATCTAGGCTTTCTATATCGATAGTTACCCACAACACAATCCGTGGCCTCATCCCGGATCAGCTTTCTCAATTACTCTATCTCCTCGCCTATCACGTACTCAGGAACATATTAACACAAAAGAAATGAGTGCAGTGGAGCAGGCCCTTACTCCACTTGGGCAAAATTTGCAAAGGGAAAAGAGTGATATACTATGTTGACAATCGTGGAGTATTTCATGGCTTGGAGAACCAGACAATCAGAGGAACAACAATGAATGTTCTTCAACGATGCTTACTTTAGGCCACCGAATATGACTTAGAGATTGATCGCAGCTGGATTCCGAGTGCGGACAATGTGCTAGCAGATACGCTCTCCTGCTTTGACTATAACAGAATTGCTAAGATAGCCTTACAGCTGATATATCCCACTTGCAGCCAGCTGGATCATGTGTTTCTAACATACAACAATCAGGACAGTCACCAATAGCAGCTTACTACCTATGGTGAGGACTAGCTCCATCACCAAGACGCAATTATGATATACCAAGATCACCCTTCTCGCTTTTGTGCACCTTGTGAGAATATTGTCACCATAATGGAGGCGGCCTGCCTGCAAAGGCTACATGGCTAATCGCGTGGCTCTGCTCTCTGGCAGAGTGTATGAAGGTAAAGACTATGAAACTTTACCTAGTCGGTATTAAGTCCTATCAGTTGGACCTAGGTATTGATTGTACTGCTTTTTCCGATCCATGACAAGAGAGAACATTACACCACATCAAACGCGATCATAATGAACCTGCACAGCGCACCAGAACACCACTTACCCTCCACACGTGCTTAGCCTGCTCAATCACATACGGATACATGACCACAATGACACTGTAATGAGACCGGCATTGAGGCTGGCTTTTGCGGGTTTCTTGCCAATAGGAGAGTTTACCTATCGCACACTTGATCTTCAGATGGGACCTGCCTTCCCCACCCCGTTCTTAAGAAAGTGCAGCATTCAACTGATCCAGCATGATGAGCATATTGAACTTACCCTTCCTGCATCAAAAACTGACCCATTTCGACAAGGAATCTAGCTAAGTATTCCAGGCAGTCATGACGAAGCATGCCCCATCAGGGCAATAAAACAACTTCTCCCCATGGATACTCACCGTCCGGAAACAGCACCCCTGTTCTGTGTTGGCAGAAGAGAACAACCATCATTTACAAGACAGCATGTTGTAGAAAAGTTCCAAGAAGTGGGGACAACCGCCGGTCTCGGACAAGCACTATGGAATGGTCATAGCTTTCGCCGCGGTGCAGCAACCTAGGCTGCTGAAATTGGAATTTTGGAGTTCCAGATTCAGACTCTAGGACGTTGGAGATCAGACGCATATAAGACCTATGTCAAATACTCACAGGAGGAATGCATATCCCTATCAGAGCACTTTCAGGCAGCATGAGTAAGGCGTATGTAAGATGGCTTGCTCACCTGCCTCGAATTGGGGGAGGTAGTTGCCCACCCGACGCCAGGCAACTTTACTGCCACTTCACCTACCTGAACCTTACCTGAATGTTGTGGGATATATTGGTGGCAACGATCCCAAGCGACAAGGGCAGCCACGTTCCCCCAATGCCTCCGACCGTGGACTTACGAACGAAGAGTGTGACAGGTCCAGATGGATACTGGGTTTCAGATTTCTTTATTTCTTCTCAGGGTTCTTTCATTCTCTCTTTATATCATCATCTTCATGTATTCACTTGGCTTTGCAAAAATTGGTCAACAGTTCCGGAACCCAGACAGGAAATAGGAGTCACATTGAGAAACAATTGACTCCAGCGGAAGTATCTCAATTTTCTACCTCAGTATTTGGGTCTTCTCGCTCGAGAAAAGTAGCCTTGCTCGCTTAATCCATCGGGACTACTCCCCACAGACCTACATACCCACATACTTGAACTCAACGGGTTGCCTTTTTTCTCGTTCTGGCTCAGGGCTGGCTTCTGTCTCACAGGGCCCCATTCTGAGGCGGGGCAGGGTGGATCCTAGGCAGAGTACCGGCACTCGAGTAACCGCCAACCAGACCCCCGGGTGAAAAAAACAAACTCTGGGTACACGAGGCTTAAATTGTGCAACTGAAAAGGGGAAGAAGAAGAAAAATCTAAAAGTAAAATATGGTAGAAGACTGCGCGATGCCGGGAATGGGCAATTACACAAGTAGAGTAGCATGCCAGATGGCAGGTAGATCCGGAGGTTCAAAAGGAAAAGAAAAAGGAAGGAGGGGAAAAACCAGAGTCAAGCCTAGAAGCTTTCTTGATGAAACCGGCCCAAGCGCACAATGAACCGTGTAACCACGACAATACGAGTATGATCACAAAAGGAACCCCAGAATTGACCAGTTGGTCCCATGCCCCTGCAGTAGATGAGACTAAGATAAGGCGCAGGCGTCATCCAGCTACCGTACCGTAAAAACTCGGTAGATCCACTATCGGGGATCGGGGCTTGGCGGTTGCGCAAATGGGTGTGCGTAATGGTGCCGAGAGATTGAGTGATCGGCAATGATGCCAAAATTAGCTGTTTTGAACGT
>Ga0307510_10007397_pt1 | contig 13098 bp, 9 predicted proteins | sample 12_EM_MG_FD_207224 | JGI IMG/M metagenome (GOLD analysis project Ga0307510, IMG submission 207224) | Populus trichocarpa ectomycorrhiza microbial communities from riparian zone in the Pacific Northwest, United States - 12_EM | ecosystem: Host-associated > Plants > Roots > Unclassified | place... | reverse complement strand
TGTTTCTCGTCAGCTCCACCTCCGGCGATTGAAATCTCAACACCATAGGCAATCATCGTGGGAGTGTCTCCCGCCTCTGGTCTCCCCTGATGGCTTCTGCCTAGGAGTACTACGCACACCCGTCTCACCCGTTCCTCTCTCTGCGGTCTTTGGCCTCCCCTCCCACGGGGTTCTTGATTCTGTCTTCGTTTAAGCACGCTTGGGTTGATGTTTCTCCCCTTTACCCCACACTTCGCAACTCGTCTCGCTTAGCGATTTGCACGGTCGGAAACCCTCTTTCTATCGTCAATACACGGTCGCTAGTTTCGGGCTATCGGTGAAGTAGTTGCCATGGTGGACCTGCTCTCTGGTATTGCACTCACCCCTGAGTTGCTTGGTCGGTACAGTCGGCATTCGAAAAATCGTCACCTCCTCTCTGTCCTCCATGTTCGTACTTCTTGGTTACTGGTGGGCCTTCCCTCTCCCGCTTCCCGCGGTTAGATCCGCTTGCACCGTACTGCTACACCCCAGCTGGCACCTTACTCGCTCCCACGTCCTCCTTTCCTTGGGCCCTCCCCCGGTCTGGGATCCCCTCCTGTAGTGACGCTCTCTCTCCTGTAACAAGGGACCACATGAGGGAAGCGGTAATTTCTGTCAGTCGGCTCGAGGTCTATCCGCTGTGGCTGGCATCCCCTCTGCTGAGTGGCTCTCCTCGCTGGCTGGCACCCCTGGCCATCTTCACCCGCTCCGTGATTTACTCTACTGTCGCAACTCGTGCTGGTTACGGGATCCCATAGTATTGCACTATCTCCTTGCGTGTTCCTAAAGTCTCGTGCGCGCCGATTCCCGTGCTCCCCGCCTGTGTCACCGTCTTGCACCTAAGCCGATAGATTCGGGATATTCCCTTAGGCACTCCGGCAATAGTAGTTTTATCCTTTCCGGTCCGTCGGTCCTGGGCCGTAACATTCTTTTCCTTTGTTGAGGGGGGCCTGCTGAAGGGTTTTCTTGCTCCTGTATCATCAGCAAAAAAAGCGTTTACTCCAGACGGATAGGCATTGTGTCCGGACGCAGGAAATCTGCCTGGAGCATCCTGTCCACCCAGCGCACCCTCAGAGGGCCGCAGCAGAATGGTTGCATCCTAGTCCGTTGGGTGCAATACAACCCGCATCCTGTCCGCCCAGTGCACCTGGATGGGCCATTTCACAACCTAATCTCCCGAAGAACACCAAGGTAAGTGACCAGGGGGGGTATCTATTGGGGATCTCCCCCTGCCCCTGATCGCCTCTACTTACAACTGACTACTTCATCACCAGACAAAGACTATTCAGACGAAAAAGGAGCTTAAGATAGGATGACTAACCATCTATTGTCCCGGTAACGACCCAAAACATACCCCTTATTTAATCACCACTAACAAGGCACGCAAAAGGCTTCTAAGTTCTTTCACACCTCGCATCAAGCTTCATGATCGAATCAGTGGAACTATTGAATAATATCAACTTCGGAGAGGAGCATGCTCTTGCATCCAGGTTGATACTATTCATGACCGCTAACCAAGCGGATTCCAAGGAGGCCCCTCCTGACTCTAGCGGACATCTGCTAGTGCCCGGTGAGCTATCTGCCTTTGTCTGCCTGCTGACCACTATAGCGATGCGGACGCTCCGAGACCTATACCGTTCGATTCCCCTCGGCGAGCGGACTCCAATGAGACCCTTTCCGACCCTGGCGGACATCTGCCGGGTGAGGTATCCCCCTTTTTCTCCCTGCTGACCTCTATAGTCATGCGGACTCTTCGAAACCTACACCATTCGATTCCCCTCTGCCTGCGGATTCCAACGCATCCTGTCCAAACACTGTCCGACCACTGGTTGCAGGGTTATCCATTATTTTGTACTTGAGTTCCCCGGGTAGGTATCTTCAAATTGGTGGCTACTGAGTGCTACAAGCATGCGGACGCTTCGAGGCCTATACCATTCTATTCCCCTCGGCGAGAGGGCTTCAATGGGGCCCTCGCCGCCTCTCCCGGACATTTGCCCGCAGAGATATCAGCCCTTTTCATCCAGCTGACCGCTATAGATACGCGGACGCTTCGAAACCTATACCATTCGATTCCCCTTGACCGGCAGATTCCAACGGACCCTGTCCTGATGCTGTCCGACCGCTGGTTGTAGAGTCATCCAAAAATTTGTACTGGAGTTCCCCGGGCAAGTACTTTCAAATTGTTGGCTACTGAGTGCTACAGGCATGCGGACGCTTCGAGACCTATACCATTCGATTCCCCTCGGCGAGTGGGCTCCAATGAGACCCTTCCCAACCCTGGCGCACATCTGCCCACTGAGGTATCTGCCATTTCCATCCTGCTGACCTCTATAGCCATGCGGACACTTCGCGACCTATACCATCCGATTCCCCTTGCTGAGCGGACTCCAATGAGACCCTTCCTCCCTCTTGCGGACCTCTGCCCCCTGAGATATCTGCCCTTTTCATCCTGCTGACCTCTATAGGCATGCGGATGCTTCGAAACCTATACCATTCCATTCCCCTCGACCGGAGGATTCCAACGCACCCTGTCGCGATGCTGTCCGACCGGTGGTTTAAGGGTTATCCATACTTTTTGTACTTTAGTTCTCTGGGCATGTACTTTCACATTGTTAGCTACAGAGTGCTACTGTTTTCTAGACTAGCTTTAATAAATATATACCTATTTTAGTATCTAAATGACTCAAATAAGTAAACATGAGTAATACTGGATAGATCTTTCCGGACAATTTGGATATTCTCCACAGTTTTCACTATCTCATTCAAAGTGCTCGAAGGTAGAGTTGTTGACTTAGGAGGTATCCGATGATAGCCAGTTACACCTGAGTACTGCCACTATTCTACTATCCTATCGGGTTGCGTCTGGAGAACCTTTCTGCGTCCGGTACCTTCCGAGTCCTGGGTTGCGTCAGGTGCCTCTGGGCGGCATGGGCCCCTGTTCACAAGCACCCCCCAATAGGCCGCACACCAAGGACGCGAGTTTACGTTATATGCGCCTGGACCGCCGGACGCACAGGGAGCACGGGGTGCATCCGGCTGTAACCTTCTTTTTTCGCTGATGATATTCTTGAGTTGGTTTTCTTCGTGGCTGTATCTTTCCTATGCTTTCCTCCCCATTAGTTTAGGCTGGTGGCTAGTGTGCGGTTAGGCCCATAGCATAGAGTCTTAGGGGTACGGCGAGTTTGTCATGTTTGATTGCTTTCACTGGGGTGGAGGGTTTTGGTTTATCCCATGATGAGGCGAAGCGGGCCGTTGGATTGTTTTATGGTTTTGTTTTCGTCATAGCTAGCGCTCCATACCGTTTCTTGTACCTTAACAACGAATACATGAGATAAAAAAAAGAAAAAAACAGAAAGAAAAAAAAGAAAGAAACAAGAAAAAAGTGGACAAAACTCAAGCCCATATGGTCTACCAAGAGGTAACCAGATTGAGAATAGACCAGTATAGTTAGTATACTAACGGTAGACATGAGTTGGTACAAGTGTCTACAAAGTGACTTGGTGACATCGGGTTAGACAGGGTAACCTAGGTAGGCCAAAGTTACCCTGCTACGCAGGGTAACCTTCGGAGGACATGTTCGCGTAAAGTTAAGGAAACATAGTAAACGTTGCATGGGTCTCCGGGGTAACATTCTATCTGGTTGCACGGACTCCCGAAGGGAATAAAGGCATAACAGGGTGAAGTTACCCTACCTTGGAAACATGATTACCCAACCTTTGTGACCCAGTTACCCTACTGAGGTACCCCAGTTACCCTACCTTCACCAACAAAGTCATCTGCAGACTTGGGAGGATGTTATCCCACTATAGTGGGGCTCTTAGATGTTCATAGGACGGCTTCGTAGGGCACAAAACGGGCTACTGACGGAGCAGGAGTGGTCTGAACCTCCTGTAACTTTCAGGTGATATTCCTAACACCCCCCGGCGGCCCCAGCGTTGGTACGGCGCAACGGCACTGTACGGCTGTGTAGTTGTGTGCTTCCTAGTAAAGTGAGATCCATAGGAATGCTCCCACAACACCGTACGAGTTGTGGCCGTCCAACCGACCAGAAGCTGTTCGCAGGATATATAAGTCGTGTGAGGGTGACCGCCTCCTAGGGCGCCACCTGGATAACACCTGGGAACCACCTACGGGCATACTTTGACCTCCGGGTTGTTGTATGGTTAACAGTAGAGGGCTTGGGGCTGACCAGGGAAGCTGCAAGGCTTCCAGGACAACCACCCCAAAGCCAGTCTCAGGCTACCCAGTGACCTGTAGCATTACCATGGGTGATTAGTGGACTCTAGAGGTGTGAGTCTTGTCACGCTTTAAGAGGGTCCCACATGGTTGGCTGTGGGTATCGCCCATGCAGTCAAGCAGCCGGAGATTTCTTATCGTGAGAGCATGCAGTCCAGTTTAGAAGCTTAGTATAGCCAAGTAGATTTGCTGATGGACTGCGTAGCTTGTATAGACCAAACCAGTGCTGAGCCAGTGAGTCCCAATGGATATTATCTCTACGGTGGGTATGTTGGGTGGCCACTGACATACTACTGATAGGAAAGAGTTTTCGCTCATGCAGATGTAGTTGGAGAGACATAACTAGGAGCCCTTCCTATTTGTGGGGATAGTTAATATCTGAGCGGCCTGACTGCCTCCGAGTGTTAGATCACTCTAGGCAGGTGAGTTGGACAGCCCTGAGCTGAGCAGGGTGCTCGTGAAAGATCAGAATGGTTGACAGGTGTCCTCTGGCTTTACAATATTCTACTTAACTAAAGCAAGAGACACCCTATTCTGCTAACAAACGATCCTCCAGAGAACTTATTGAGTGAAGCTTTGGGGCTTAACGATATTAAGTTTTACCGCTTGATTCTACTTTGAATTATCTTTATCTTTATTTGATCTTTACTTCTACTTTGAATCTTCGGTGCGGTCGCAATCTTAGGATCTGTCTTCCTACAGAGTGCCCCCGTTACCTTTTCACCCCTCCTTTCTGCTTGAAGTGATTCAACTATAGGATGACTTCTCTCTGCCCTGGGTCATGGTATGAATTCTTGGAGGCGAGCTCTGGGACGGGGTGGGATCTCGCTATAAAAAAACCAACCAATGCACCATGAACAGACTCTGATTAGGGAGAGTAAATCAATTTTATTTCCTGAATACCGGTAGACCCACCGCACAGCACGAAATGGTATAATCAGTGAACAAATAGTGTGATAAAAAATAAAGTTATTTTTTTCCACCTAGTATGTCGGTTGAACCCGACTCCTAGCCTCTAACCCACACATAACCGTGAGGAGCACCATTCCCCTATCATTTCCTTATTGTCAACTCTCCAATAAGACTTACACTAGCATGCGAATCCCTCTTTGACCTAACCACAGATTAAATTGTTTTACTCCCCTCTGGTACACATTTATTCGGATTACTTCTTGCTCCAGGTGTCTGGGAACAGCGTCATACCACATCTATTACTGGGCACTATCCTTAAGAATAGGGTATCGCAAGAACCGGGGGGAATGGAAAAGCTTGCACAGCGCTCCAGAAAAGTTGATACATAATTGGATAACTTCACCCTATTCGGGCGCAAATTAAAATTTGGGACAGAGTTACATTGATATACATCCGGCGATGAGGACTCCACCCACGAAGGTGGAACGGGTCAAGTGAAGGCACAGAGTTTGAATTAATCACTGAAGACTTTCATAATTGGTTGTGTTGAGTGTCGAGCAAGCAGGGTATGAAAGTTGGGAAAATAAGGGAGAACTTGTGCGAGGAAAAGACAGGAGGGAAAATAAACAATTAAGATAAAAATTTTCATAGTTTCCGCATCCCTCCATTAACACATACGAGCACAACTGCACCTCTAGAGTGCCGGCGCACTAAGCACAAAGTGCTGCTATTTCTTACATTTGGGTCTAAGGATTATGCGTCTGATTGTACATGACAAGAGACTTCTAGGCTCTCAGATATCATGAGTTGCTCACCCGAGAATAATTGCTTAGTCATAGAGGTTTCCGCTTGTCATCTGTGGCAGGTCTTGCCTGTCTTTCAAATCTTCATTTTCCTCTCTCCTAAACAAATTCTCTTTTCTTCCCAAAAACGACTCAATAATACCGGTCGCAACTGGTTTCTTATTTGCCCTTTCATCTCTCTCTTGTTTTCCCCTTGCGCCTTCTGCATCGAAGTAACCACTCTGGAAATAGTCTCTTCGGCCCACCACCCATTGGGTTCCACTCGCCACCAATCATGTCTAACACTAGGTCCAGCTCGTCAAAAAAGTACCAGCAACACACCAACACCAATTCCGCTTGGGCATGGTTTCCACCTTATCCTGAAAATTATTCCTATCATACCACCGACCACCCCGGAACCAGTTAAGACCATCTGGTCCTACTGCAAACTAAAGCGTAGTGTGTCGGAGGCAATACATACTAGCCGCTACGTAACAAACTCCTCTCTCACAGTATTGTATTCTGCCCATACTGTGGATAAACTACCTGCGATTCCCACACCCACCGGACTGAACAGGCCAATGAAAAATAAGTCCAGGAATAGGGATCGTGCAACAAAAGGACAAAAAACGTGCGCGCAAAAACCTAAGCTGATCCTGCTGGATAGTATCCAATACCGGGAAAGTGGTGACCATAGCAATCCTTTAGCTTACTGTTCTTGAAGCATTTAGGTTGCCTCTCGTGTGAGTACATTATGTTCTACTATTGAAACTAATACCCAGGAGAGGAGAGCGGCTGCTGTTTTACAAGTAAAGGAAGGTTACACCAAGTATTAGCTATTGTTTTCCTATCTTCCTTATTCCTGCATCGTTTACTTCTATATTTACTTTTTGCTTCGCTCGCTTATATAATACACCCACTCATCCAAGATGCAAGGCTAATTATTAAGTACTAGTACGGTAAGGATTGGAATAATTAAGAATCTCGCTAGGACGTTGGAGTTACCTATCCCAGTAAGGCCTGTTGTGTTTGCCTTTTTGATTTACCTCAACCGACGGCTAAAAGAGAATATGTTCCCTTCCTCTAATCCCGAGAGGGAAATTCCGGAGATCCTAGCATTATTATCAAATACCAGCGGGCGCTCCGAATGGCCCTTCGCTACGCTTCGGGATTCGGAGGCGGGCTTTTTGCGATGCAATAAAGTAGGATATTTAGCCAGCTCTTCGAATGGCTCTAAACTTCGCTTTAGGATTTACAAACTTCTCTGTTGAAAATCAATTGAAAATTTTATTGAGACATGAAAACTCGAATCGAAACCAAGTAAAGGAGAAAAAGGACTAATGAATGTGGGGAAGGATGGCCTACAGTCACGTGAGCGTAAAAACTTTGTTGCCATGTGACCTTTGTGGAATTATGTATAGAGATTCCAGTTCTTCCGGTAACGGCCTATTGAGAAAACAACAAAACCAACCCCACTACGCCACCTCCAGTTCCAAATCGCCATTGAACATGTTTCAGGTTTCAAATGCTTCTGTTGACTGTCTGTGACTCAAGCACAAAAAGGTCCCTGTTCGGGAAATCGATTTTCATCTGTAACACGCGGGAAAGTGAGCTGAAATCAATCCAGACAAACAAATCACTTATCGCAGCGCATTCTCCTTGCACGGGACAACGTGATCAAGCAGAGCACCGCCTAGCAAAAAGGTTGAGCGCAAACTTGATCAAGAACTAGACACCGCATCACCGAAAAAATTTCTTTGTTAGGCAAGGGTCGCCTGTACAGTCTCCGTCTGGGGGAAAAATTGGAGAAAAAAAGCCAAGGGGTTCGGGAAATAACCATAGCCAGGGGACATGAGGATACGCCTCGCTCTGAAAGTATCTAGTTGATTAGTTCTAGGTGTTAGCGAACGAGCTGGATAAACACTGATCTCTAAGGAAGGAGCATGAGCCAACCGGGAACAAACCAAGAGCAGACAAAAAGTGCAAACGATAATAGCTGTCAGTCGCGGTCTGGCCAGCTCTTTCAGGCTTTGTTTACCGTAGGAATCCGTTCATGGGTGGACCATAACATCCCGTCACGACGCGTCACTCATACAAGGGCCTATTGAGAGAATTATTGCGCCAGCAATCCTGTTATTAGATATCATAGGTTGTATGCCCGAGCGTGGTTGCTTAGTCATGGAGCTGTCTTGGCTATCATTGGTATCGTAGCGTGTCTCTTTCATCTTTTCAACTGTCCTCTTTCTTCGCTTCTCTTATTATACCCTTAATTTCTAACAAAGCCTATCGCAAACCCAACCCCACCAACAAGCCCTAACTTGAAAGTGTCACGATCAAGTATTTCAACCCAGCCCATCCAACTCCGATCTACCCCACTTTGTTTTCTCTTCTCATACTTTCCCCTCCCGACAACACCACACTCACCCACCCCCTTCCATCGAAACCAAAAATAACCACCACCGCCACCGCCATCCAAACCTACACAACCCCACGAATAAAAATTCAACCACAATGTCAACAAGGCTTACCAACCTCGAAATCCGGCCTTCCCACTCCTCCCCATCCTCCACTCATTATCCCTTTCCGAGCCTGACCTCCCCGAGCACCATAACCACCCGAGCACCACCGCCATATCCGGTGACAAGTTCGCCTCCATCTTCGTTTCTACCTTCATTACCGTACGAGGCCCAATGGTGCACCTCTCCGTCGTATCCTTCGTCTTCGGGGTACTCGTCTTCAGTAGACGACGAATTATTGTCGATCCAGACCACCGGCATCAGGGAACGGAAATCTTTTGGAGAGTTGGCACGGGAGGTCAAGAAAATCGTCCGGCCGGCACAGGAGAGAGCTCGGGGTCGATGTGGAATGGCGGTTATGAGGCCTGAAGAGAAGAAGGAGGGTAACAAGGAGCTCCTAGGCAGCTTAGGAAAGGGTGCGAAGCGAGGTAGGTATTATGCGGGGGTTACCAAGAAGGCTCCCGGGAAGAAGGTAGAAAAGAGGGTTCAGAAGAAAGAGGAGGAAGTAGTAGTTGATGTTGAAGCTGGATTGAACAGAACGATCTGTAGCTGGCAGGGAGGATCCATACTGGGCGCGGCTTGCGAGTGTGATGGCTGGAAACTCGTACCGAGAGAGGGAGTTGGAGCAGGGAGTACTGGGATTTCTGGGACGAAGATGGCCTTGTGTAATCGGTTTGTCGAATTGCTTAAGCAGTGGCATGCAGAGGAGGATGAGTAAGATGGAAGGGTGGGGTGAAAAGAGTTTGAGTAGTGTGTCAATCAATAAAAAAGAGTTCACTGCTTCCCTCCGCTAAATGCTTGGTTTGTGTTTATCACTTCAGAGAGCGGTATGCATCCTCGGGGTGATTATTTAATGTCTGTGCATTCGCGTCACGGGGGAAATTTTCGTCATCAAGAAGTAAGCGTTACTAAGTCTGCCCTCCTTCGCGACACCGAAGCATAGTGGATATCTGTGGAAGGGCTTTTTTTGTCTGCATCTTTTGTGTCTCGTGTCCTTTAATGAATTCCTCTGCTCTCAGAGCAATACCTGAATTTAGAAGAAATGGATTATTGACATGGATTAACTTCACATCTCATCACTCGCGAATACTTTCTAATGAAAAAACCTCGGGAGAGCGGACTGTGGTAAACGCGAAATGAGCCAAAATTGGGGGCGTTAGAGCTACGTTTGATTCATCTAAACCAAACCGTTCTGCGGTGCTAGAAAGGATCGGGCCGAGGTTAGTTGCGATGATCATCTCCCCCGGCCACTCGATCACTCAAGCAGACTTGACCTGCATGCAAGTCACCGGAGATCGTCACTTTTATTCTTCGGTATTGTGCTATAGCACGATTTTTCCCCAGTCTTGGAAAAAACAAGTGTCCTTCTACAACGGCTCCAACAATTCTCACAGCGGCTCTACGGGTCTAACGCTCAAATATCCTCCAAGAAGTATAGCTAGCAGGGACAATGAGGTTAGTTTCTGGAAGGTGTCAAGGAGGTGTCACGTCGTCAGTGAGAGAGATGCTGGATTGGGGATACTTTGGCGGTAAGGGTACGATAATATCTTAGCAGAATTCGCCCGCGCCGAAGAGTGCGCTGTACGTTCTGGTATCATACCCCATTCTTTTGTTAAAATTGGCCACTATCTGGATGTCGGCGCCTCCGGCCACCAAATTACCATAGCGATGGCTTAAGCACCTTCGCTAATTCTTCCGAAACCGCTTCCAATCTTCCCACAACCAACTTGCTTAAATTCACCGCCGAGTAGTTGTGTGGGTGATTGGCCCCTCTCATCATGAAGGTCACAATATATGCTAGTAACGGCGACACCTCCCCCACTAAATAAGTGGTGACTTAGAAAGTATCACCAAACTGAGATTCTTATAGCATATGCTTACCCTAGCACAATTTCCAAGATGAGTGCCCTTCCTGCTCGAGATGGACTTTTCCCACTCCCAGATTGCCGAAGGAGAAGAATAGTATTCTCTTGTCGATATTGGTGGGCAAGCGGCGTGGTACAAAAGAGCTTTTTTATAAAATTACTTGGCCTTCCTCCTCGCGTGTGCTTCCTTGATCTTCCCTGCCTCTTTTCTTTTGGCTCGATCTAAAGGGCTTGCAGGTTAGCTCGGATTGGGTTCCCTCGTTTTCTACCGGTTAGCCTATTGGAATACCGGAATCAAAAAAATCGGAGTGAAGTGGGATTGCAAACTTCCTGTCCATGGCTTCTTGCCTCATATATGAGTCTATTTAACGACTATAATAACAGGACAGGGTATCTGTATTGCTCGAGTCGTTCTAGCTACGGCCGCCGAGAATGCACAACTGTGTTAAGGAGGTACCGAGACAACCTCACAGCCCACCGGCGCCCCCTTCCCTTCTGCCAACAACCAAGGACTATACTTAGAGCCTGTGGATCACTCATAGATTTGTTGCTTCGGAACATTCCCTGAAGCTACAGTAGCGAAACGCTGTGTCATAGATCATCGCTGTACTCTCTCAAGATGTGCAATAACTCTTTCTACACAACCCAAACTTCCGGGTAGGTTTGGGATAGCTGGAGTACAATTACAGGTCTTCTTCGGATTGCGGCTTTTTTGGTAATTTAACGGGTCCGCATAGATGGGAGATAGCTTATCTAGTACGGAAAGCAGGGGTTTGGAAGGGATTCGATGGAATGGCTGGTATTATTCGGCCGCTGATTCATGCAGGAGATAATATTATCTCGGAATCGAGACCTTCGAAGTAAATCTTTTTCCCGGTAGCTTCAGGAGCCCCGGGCCTAAACCTTATATTACCGGAGAGAACAGTCTAGATGCAGTTTGTCTATCCGTCCAACTACCCACCGCTAGCACGGAGAAACAAGAAGGGAATGAATGGGCAAAGAAAGATAGGAAAATGGGTGGTTTGGTAATAAGGGGTCGATTCAATCGGGGGGTGAGAATCAGGATAAACAATGCAGGTTACAAGGTGAGATGGCTACGGGGTGAAAGATAACAAACAGAAATTAGCGAGCCTTTGGTCAGGAAAAACGTGAAAAAATATCCGGAGGCCCTAGAGGGGTGTATGTATACATACGAGTTAGATTTGCGTTAATGATAAGAGGAGAAACCTCAAGTATATGTTATGGGCAGAGGTAAGGGGAAAATATGGGGAAATGGGGAAGATGACGATTCCTGCAAAACAGTATTCTAGGCTATCGGGGCGCTGGGAGAAGAGTAATCCCAAGCGATTTGAGCGTAATAATTGAGCACTCGGTGCTTCCACTTCACTCCAGATCTTTCACAACCGGTAAGGGCTCTGCGTATCAGCTCCTCTCGCTTATTTCCGGCCCTGTTGAAGCTTCGCTACTCCTCGATGTGATTTTTATCGCATCATAGGAGAGTGGTGCACGGCCGTGGGTGACAGGGTTTGGACAGTCACCCCCCTGCAGTAGTGTGACCAAGCCTTCATGCTCCCCCCGCGGCAGCACTCCTAAGTAGTGTTCAATCATTTTTAGCTGGACGATTGGGGGCAACATTCTCCAGTGTTCTCAACGGGGCAGTCCGTCCGTCCTGAGGGCGGACGGCGGTGGACGGCGTTAAGCCATCCCGTCCCGTCTTTTTAGAAACTAGCCCGACGCCCCGACCAGAAGGACTGTTGCCCGGCCGTCCCCCGTGAGAAATGTTTCATGCTTGGTTAGGAAATGTTTCATCATTAATTGCGATCAGTTGAATATCCGAATATTTCGGAACACTGTCCGAGGTCAGGGAGTATGCAGACTATCAGTTGATATAAACAACTAGATATGCTTCCAATGCATGTTTTACGACATAAAACTGATAGCTTGATAAGACTAACTAGTGAAAGAGAATAGAAGATGAAGGTAAAATGAAAAGGATAACTGTAGACAATGATTTCAGACAACAGAGGAAGAACGAAGACCAAGTGAATAAAGTTCCAACGCCTTCAAAGTACTTTCCATCCTATTCACATCCGAGTTAATCCCTCCATAGACAATACCAGAAGCGGCCCAGGACTTAAGACACTCGGATGCATCAATAATATCATCGCCAAGGCGATTTCGACGATCACTAATAAGTAGCCTTGAACTACAAAGGTGAGAGTACTCTACTGTCAGTCCGGGTATTGAAATTAGAAAAATAGAAGAGGGCACAATACATGCTAAAAAGTCTTTCTGGATCCGCTGACAGGGCAGGTATTGTGAAAATATCGAGTGCCATCTGGGCGATATTCTTTTGACGTAAATCGTCAACATGGTCAATCCAGTACTGGAGTAGACCAGAATGGAGATCGTCTTCGGTTTCACGGCAAAGGTATCAATCCAACTCATCCCGCTCATCCCCTATAAGTCTCTGCCGTTTTTTCCGTTTCCAATCTGGTAATGTTCCAAAGTTGTCTATAGTATCAAGGCTACTCTGGTTCGTTGTTTGTGGCCTAATTGGATTCGCGATAGGAAGTAGTGTTTCAGGTTGATTTGTTTTTTCAGGCTTATACTCTGCGTTCATCAGCAAAAATAATACCTTGCGTCCTGTGTGCCCCGTGCGTCTGACGCCCGGGACGTCGGAATACTAATCGCGAATCAGGACGTAACGTCTGATCGACGTCGCGTCCTGACTTTGCGTCACCTAGCGCCATCCGTCCTGACGCCATC
>Ga0307510_10007392_pt1 | contig 13100 bp, 9 predicted proteins | sample 12_EM_MG_FD_207224 | JGI IMG/M metagenome (GOLD analysis project Ga0307510, IMG submission 207224) | Populus trichocarpa ectomycorrhiza microbial communities from riparian zone in the Pacific Northwest, United States - 12_EM | ecosystem: Host-associated > Plants > Roots > Unclassified | place... | reverse complement strand
CAATCCCTGGTGGCTGGACGTGCTGGAATGGGGACCGACGTCGCCGCACGCGGTCGCATTCGATATCGACTGGGATCTGCTGCCGCACCGCGCCCGCGGCGGCGTGCTGCTGCCGATCCTCGGCACGTCCTATGGCGAGGCGCTGGAGCGCGATGACATCGAGCTGCGCTACGATTCCGACGAAGGCAGTTTTTCCGCCTGGTATTTCGAGCATCGCCTGCCGATCGCGCCCGAGCGCTACGGCGAAATGCTCCGCATGATTGTCAAGGAAGCGGACGCCGCGGAGACAGAGGGCGGCAAGCGCATGCTGTCGCTCGCCGCCCGCTACACCGGGCTACGCCGTCCGAACCGCAAGGAAGCCCCCAGCTTCAAGGCCGAGCTGAAGGACATCACGGGCGCCGCCGACATCATCGCGAGCGGTCTTGCCGCCTATCGCCCGGCCAAGGACCGTCCCGCGCAGACGCTGGCGCTGCATCATTTGCTGGAGCGCCAGCACTACAAGCTCGGCCACTGGCGGCTCGCCTCCAGCGACATCAATTATCGCCGCTTCTTCGACGTCAACGGGCTCGCGGGCCTCCGCGTCGAGGACGCGAGCACGTTTGCCGCCACGCACCGGCTGGTGAAGCAGCTGATTGCCGACGGCAGACTGCAAGGCATTCGCCTCGATCACATCGACGGCCTGCGCGATCCCGCGCAATATTGCCAGCGGCTGCGCCGGCTGGTGCGCGACGCGCAGGGCAACACCCAACCGTTCTATACGGTGATCGAAAAGATCCTGTGCGAGCACGAGCGCCTGCCGCACTTCGCCGGCGTTCAGGGCACCACCGGCTATGAATGGATGAACGTCATCACCCAGGTCCTGGTCGACGCCAAGGGGCTGGACGCGCTGGACGAAACCTGGCGGCAGGTCAGCAACCGGTCGCCGCGGCTCGCGCCTTACGTCAAGGAGGCAAAAAGGCGCGTGCTGGAGACGCTGCTCACCAGCGAATTCACCGTGCTGACGCGCCTGCTTGCGCGCATCGCCAACGGACATTACTCGACCCGCGACTTCTCGGCCGACAGCCTGAGGCAGGCGCTCGAGCTCTATGTGCTGCATTTCCCGGTCTATCGCACCTACCTGACGCATAGCAGCCCGACCGCACTCGATCGCCAGCTGATCGACGACACCATCGAACGCGCCCGCGGAGAATGGTTCGCCGCGGACGAAGGCATTTTCGACTTCCTGCGCGACGCCCTGACCATGGACCTGCTCAAGCCCGGCCGCCCGCCGCACAGCGCCCCGCGCGTGCGCCGGTTCGCGCTGAAGGTGCAGCAATTCACCGGACCGATGATGGCAAAATCGCTGGAGGACACCGCGTTCTATCAATTCCACCGGCTGCTCGCGCTGAACGAGGTCGGCGGCGATCCCGCCAGCGCCGGCCTCGCCATCCCCGCCTTCCACGAGGCGATGCGGGCGCGCGCCAGGGAATGGCCGCATGGGATGACGGCGACCGCCACCCACGACACCAAGCGCGGCGAGGACGCTCGCGCGCGGATCGCGGCGCTCAGCGAGATTCCCGGCGAATGGACCAGTGCGGTGTCGCGCTGGAAGGTGCTGAACGCGCCGCATCTTGCCCTTCACAGCAATCTGCGCGCGCCGTCGGCGACGTTCGAATACATGCTCTACCAGACGCTGCTCGGCGCCTGGCCGCTCGGGGAGACGGCCGAGGCCGGCTTCGTCGAGCGTATCCAGGCCTATGCGCTCAAGGCCGCGCGCGAGGGCAAGGAGGAGACGAGCTGGCTCAACCCGCATGAGGCCTATGAGAGCGGCGTCAAGAGTTTTATCGAGAAGATCCTCGATCCCGCGCAATCCGGCGAATTCCTGGATGCACTGAAAACCCTGGCCCGCCGTGTCGCGCTGCTCGGCGCGTTGAACTCGCTGAGCCAGCTTACGCTCAAGGCGACGCTGCCGGGCGTTCCCGACTTCTACCAGGGCACCGAATTCTGGGACCTGTCGCTGGTGGATCCCGATAACCGCCGCCCGGTGGATTTTTCCGCGCGACACGCGGCGCTTGCGTCGTTGGAGACGCCGGATTGGAGCAGCCTGATCAAGGCCTGGCCGGACGGACAGCTCAAGCTGGCCTGGACGCGGCACCTCCTCAAGCTGCGCAATGAACTCGCCGATGTGTTCGCGCAAGGCGACTACCAGCCGCTGGAGGCGCGCGGCGCGCACGCTGACCATGTCATCGCCTTCGCCCGCCGGCACAGCCGCACTGCTGCGATCGTCGTGGTCGGACGGCAGTTTGCACCATTCACGCAAGCGGGGCGGGAATGGCCCGTGCTCGAAGGTTTTGATGCAGCCGTCGACATCACCGGCTACATCACGCCGGGGCTTGCCGGCAATGAATTGCCGCTGGCACAGGCTTTCCGCGATTTTCCCGCCGCCGTCATCGAGGCACGCGCGACAAGCGCAGTAAGGCCTGCACGACAGCGCGCCCGCACCTGAACGCTATTTTCCCTCGTCCTTGGTCAGCAGCAGCTGCCCGCGTTTGCGGATGGTGGCCTGCGCCATCTCGGCAAAGCGCTGCAACAGCCACGGCAGCACCACCTGTACCTTGACATGATCGTCGGCGACGTCGACCTGGCCGGTCGCGATCTGCCCCATTGCGCGGATGCGAAAATTCATGGTGTCGCCGCTCCAGCGTTCCTCCTCGACCTGTATCACGGGAATACTTGTTGCAGCGCGGCCGAGCCCGGTCTTGAGCCGGCGCGCCGCCTCCTCGCGGCCGAGCTTATGCGGAATCGAAACGACTAGCGGTGCTGACATGGCCCGGGCCCCGTGCTGATTGATCCTCACATAGTCATGCCAGCCGGAACGGCAAAGGTTCCATGCAAGTTGGTTGTGCAACCGCTGTTTCATCGCGGGAACTTTAAAACCTGCGGCAAGTTGCCCTCGCACCACGGGACAGGTGCAAACGACCCTTTCAACAAAGGGCTGGAGGAGATTTACATGTCTATCGGTACGATCATTCTGATCATTTTGGTCATCGCCCTGCTCGGCGGCTTCAGCGGCGTCGGCGGCGGCCCGTTCTACGGCACCGGCTATTACGGCGGCGGCGGCCTCGGGCTCGTCATCGTCATCCTGCTGATCTTGTTGCTGCTGGGACGGATCTAGCGGCTGACTTCGCAGGGTGGGCAAAGGCGCAACGCGCCGTGCCCACCTTCCTGCCGCACTTACGAAAGATGGTGGGCACGCTTCGCTTTGCCCACCCTACTTCCTCTTCCCCGCCAGCTTTTTTATTGCGGCCTTGATCGACGCGGCCGCATCGTCATAGCCATCCCACGCTTTCGATCGCGCCAGCAGAGCCGGCACCGTCCGCACCGTATAGCGCTTCGGATCGAGATCACCCTTGACCTGCGGCCACGTCACCGGCATCGACACGGTCGCGCCGTCGCGCGCGCGCGGGGACAGCGGAGCTACGGCCGTCGCCAGTCGGTCGTTGCGCAGATAGTCCAGAAATATCTTTCCGTTGCGCAGCTTCTTGGACATGTTGAGCAGATAGCGCTCCGGCTCGTCATCTACCATCCACTGGCAGACGCCTTGCGCGAACGCCTTGGCCTCCTTCCAATCCACCTTGTCGCCGGCGCCGTGGAGCAGCGGGACCACGACGTGCAGGCCCTTGCCGCCCGTGGTCTTGCAAAAGCTTTCCATGCCCAGATCAGCGAGCCGCTGCCGCATCTCCTTCGCCGCTTCGACCACATCAGCGAAATCGACATCCGGCGCGGGATCGAGGTCGAACACCAGACGGCCCGGCGTGTCGTAGGCGTCCGGCGCGCAATTCCATGGATGCAGCTCGAGACCGCCGATCTGGGCAACCGCGGCAAGGCCTTCGACGCGGTCGATCTGAAGGTACGGCTTGCGATCGCCCGAAACCTTGGCGAGCTCGAGCAGGTTCGAGCTCCCTTGCATGGCGTGGCGCTGGAAAAACTTTTCGCCGCCGATGCCGTCGGGCGCACGCAGGATCGAGCAAGGGCGCCCCTTCAGGTGAGCGATCATCCAGGCGCCGACCGCTTCGAAATAGCGAGCGAGATCGAGTTTTGTGACGCCCTCGCCGTCGCCGCCATCCGGCCACAGCTCCTTGTCCGGTTTGGAGATCACAACCCCCATCACCTCGGCGGTACCGGCGTCCTTCTTTTTTCCGGCCTTCGCCGGAACGCGCTTTCTCGCCGAAGGCCTGGCGAGCTCGGCATCCGCAGGCGTTTCGGCCTCGACCTCCTCGGCCGGCTTGTCCTGCCGCAGCCCCTTGAACGCGGCCTGGCGGATATTGCCGTCGGCGGTGAAGCCGGCGAATTCGATCTCCGCGACGAGCTCCGGCTTGACCCAGTGCACGTCGCGCGTCTTCTTCGGCGCGTTCTTGCCGCCGAAAGGACTGTCCTTCGACGCCGCCTCTTTCAGAAACGGCATGATGCGTTTGACCTTGTCGGCGCCGAATCCAGTGCCGACGATGCCGACATAGGCCAGATGATCGCCGCGATAGACGCCGGCCATCAGCGAGCGGAATTTCCCCGCCGTCGTCTTCCAGCCGCCGATCACGACCTCATGCCCGGCGCGGCATTTGGCCTTGGTCCAGCTCTCGGTGCGCCCCGAACGATACGGCGCGTCCAGCTTCTTGGACACGATGCCTTCAAGCTCGAGCTTGCAGGCCGATTGCAGCACCGCATCGCCGCCGCTCTCGAAATGCTCGACAAAGCGGATCTGGCTCGACTTCTTGTTGCGCGTCTCCAGCAGCGCCTTGAGGCGGTCCTTGCGCTCACCGAGCGGCAGGCGGCGATAATCGAGGCCCTCGGCGAATAGGAGGTCAAAAGCAAAGAAGATCAGATCTTCGGTCTTGCCATCCGACAGCGCCGCCTGGAGCGAGGAAAAATTCGGCGCACCGTTGTGATCGAGCGCGACGATCTCCCCGTCGATCATGACGTCGGGAAGCCCGCCCGCCTCCTTGGCGATCGCCGCGAACTTCTCGGTCCAGTCGAGGCCCTTGCGCGTTTTCAGCGTCGCCTCGCCGCTCTCGACGCGGAGCTGCACACGATAGCCGTCGAACTTGATCTCATGGCACCAACCGTCGCCGGCCGGCGGCCGCTCGACCACGGAGCAGAGCTGCGGCGCGACGAAATCCGGCATCTGCGAGACTTTGCTGGCGTTGGTCGCGGTCGTCGCCTTCTTCCTTGCAACCTTGTTCGTGAAGACCTTGCCGCTCTTCAACGCCGCGCGCGGCGCCGGTTTGACGGTCCGCCCTTTCGTCTCCTCGGCGCGGTTGGACTGCCAGACCGCATCGGCTTTGCCCTTGGCGCCCTTCGCCAGCATGAACGGCTTTGGCGCACGCCCCTTGCCACCGGCGATCTGTTCCATTGCGCGGCCGGAGGCGACCGACTTGTCCTCGCTGAGGATGTCCTCGTCCTCGCTTGCATAGTCGTCGCGGTGCTTGATCAGCAGCCAGTTGGTGCGCTTGCCACCGGTGCGGTCGGTCCGCATCCGCACCAGCACCCAGCTGCCGTGCAGCTTGTCACCGTGGAGCGTGAATTTGAGGTCGCCCTTCTTGAATCCGGCTTCCGGATCGTCGGCCTCCCAGGTGCCGCGGTCCCACAGCATCACCGTGCCGCCGCCATACTGGCCTTCCGGAATCGTGCCTTCGAAATCGCCATAGTCGAGCGGATGGTCCTCGACCTCGACCGCCAGCCGCTTGTCATGCGGATCGAGCGAGGGGCCCTTCGTGACCGCCCAGGACTTGAAGACGCCGTCGAATTCGAGCCGGAAATCGTAGTGCAGCCGGGTCGCGTCGTGCTTCTGGATCACGAAGCGCCGCTGCTTCGACGGTGTGACTGCCGTCTTGCCGGAGGGCTCCGGCGTCTGTTCGAAATCACGCTTCTGTCGATAGGTGGAGAGCTTTCTGAGCACGACCGGCCCCGCATTTTCTTTTGGCGTTGGAAGCCTATCACGGCAAAAGTCCCAGCCGGAACCAAAACCCCCGAGCCCGGTTGGAGTTCCTGAAAAGCCTTGAAAACGCTGGAGAATGGAATGGCCCCGCGCGCCTATTGGAAGGGAACGTTGAAGCTGTCGCTGGTCAGTTGCCCGGTCGTGCTTTATCCGGCGACGACGACGGCCGAGAAGACGCGGTTTCACATGATCAACCGCGAAACCGGCAACCGGCTGAAGCAGCAGATGGTAGATGCCGAGACCGGCGACGTCGTCGAGAGCGACCAGAAGGGGCGCGGCTACGAGTTGCGCAAGGGCAAATATGTCGAGATCGAGCCGGAGGAGCTCGACGCGGTGCAGATCGAGAGCAACCACACCATCGACATCGAGAGTTTTGTGCCGAGCGAGGAAATCGACCAGCGCTATCTCAACCATCCCTATTACATCGCGCCCGAGGGCAAGGCGGCAATTGACGCCTTCGCCGTGATCCGCGACGCCATGAAGGACCAGGATCGCGTCGCGCTTGCCAAGATCGTGCTCACCAACCGCGAGCACATCATCGCGATCGAACCGCTCGGCAAGGGCCTGCTCGGCACCACATTGCGCTATCCCTACGAAATGCGCGACGAGGACCAGTTCTTCGACGACATCAAGAGCCCGAAGATCACCAAGGACATGGTCGAACTTGCCGGCCACATCCTGCACACCAAGGCCGCGCATTTCGACCCGAGCAAGTTCAAAGACGACTATGAGACTGCGCTAAAGGCGCTGGTGAAGCGGAAGGCGAGCGGCAAGACAATCGAGCTGCCGGAGCGCGAGGAGCGGCCGAGCAACGTCGTCAGCCTGATGGATGCGCTGAAGCAGAGCCTGAAGGGACGTGGCGGGAAGAAGACCGCGGCGAAGTCACATGCGCGCCGCGCCACCGGGCGGCAGCGGGCTGCGAAGAAGACGAACCGCTCGACGACGCGGCAACGCAAGGCGGGGTGACTCAGCAGCTAGAACTTTGCAAACTCGAAATGCATTCCGTCCTGGCTGCCGCTGCTGAAGTGTCCTCCCCAGTAAAATCCCAGCTCGTTGGCGGGCTCCACCAACTCGCGCACGCAGCCGCGACGCGGGCATCGCGCGGGCTCGTCGCCGAAACCGTTGTCACGCTCGTTGACGTCAAACGCCGAGCCGAAGGCATGATTGGAAAGCGCGCTCACCTGGTTGCTTTGCTTGATGCCATGCCCACCGTTGCCCGGTGACTGGTCGCGCTTGTATCGCGGATTGTAGTCACCATCATAATGTCGGAGGAGATGCAGCAGATCCAGCTCTTCCCAGCGGGCAAACAGCAGGAGCAGGTGCGGCGCGACCAGCTTGTGGCATCGCATGATGCCGGAGAAGCCGGTGACGAACTTCATCTGGGGGATCGGCAGGTCCACGATGTTCGCATTCCGCCAGTCCGGAATCGTGTGGTCGCAGCTGTCCTTCGGCACCACCTCGTCCTTGTCGCCGCGGTTGCCGAGCGGCAATTGGATGAACCTGAAGCAACCCAACGCAGCATTGCGATCCGCATTGCTAGGGCTTTCCAGATTGGTGGGCTTCGGCGGAAAATTACCTCCCGTCTTGTTGTCATAGAAATTGTCGGAGCGGACGGTGTATCCGAGACCCTGAGCGATCTGGAGCGTGGCCTCGTCAAATTTGCCCGTGGTCGGGAGCGAATGCTGGAGCTGGAAGATTTTCGTCGCCTCTTCGGTCTTCATTCCGAACTGGGCATCGATGGCGCCCGTCTGCGTCACATTGTTCTTGCGCAGGAAATACTGCCAGCGCTGGACTTCCAGCGGGTTGTTCTCGCCACCACGCTCCAGGAAGAAAGGCATGTGAGTCTCCTCAAAACCGTTTTCAGCGTTCAAATGCGGGCCTTCGTCCGGCCGGAAGCTATCCAAGCGCCTCGCACGCGCCAGCCGAGGAATCGACGATGTCCTGCACGCCGCGAAGCATCGTGTCGCAATCGCGAATGACTTGGGCTTCCTTGCGCTTGATCGGCCCCCAATGCCCCAGCTTATTCCGCAGGCCGACAGCCGCGAATTCTGCGGCAAAGGCCGGAGCCTCCTTGGTCAATTGCTGAAACTCCTTCCCCGTCCCGGTCCCCCAGTTCTTGAGCATCTTCGGCTTGCAGGTCACGCCCTCCTTGAAGATCTCCACGAATCCGGACGGACTGGCCTGGTATGTCGCGAACAAGGGGGGCAGCAGCGGGCTCATGCTGCGCGCGTTGAAGCTGACCTGGAAAAGACCGGCTTCCGCCGTCTCGCCTTCTGTATTCTCCGCCGAGTAGTCGCGCCCCTCGCAGTACTGGCCGGAGCTCTCGCGCATGCCAAGACCAATCAGGAGCACGAACAGATGGCGTAGCGTATCCGCGCTGGTGGTTTCGTTGCTCCATCCGAGCGCCTGGAATTCGGGCGTGTAGAGCGATAGCGCGTCAAGTGTCGGCGCATGGGTGTCAGCCTTGGCCATCTCGGCCGCCGTTGCGTCGTCAGCCAGGAATTTGCAGTAAACCCTGCCATATGTGACGGCCATCCCCTTGATATAACCAAGCGGTGCGACACCCCGGTTCTTCCAATCGAAATCGGCAATGGGCGAGGCGGCGGCGAGAGCGGCGATCTGGCCTACAACCGGCGCAAACGACGATATGGCCGCAGCGGCCTTCAGGGCAGAAGGGGCTCGCCGGCCTGCCCGCTTCGGCGTCCGCTTTGCCGGTGCGCGCGAGCGCTTGGGCGACGTCTTCGAAACGCGCTTCCTCTTGGCGGGCGCCTTCTTCCTGGCGGATACTTTCTTCGCCTTGCTCTTGCTAGACGTCTTTTTCGCCATTGTGCTCACTGCTCCATCGATCTGCAGACGCACAGGATCTCGCCGGTCTCAAGCCCGGAGAATACTGTCGCAACGATACAATCATTGGTTGCTTTGTGAAATGCATTCCGGCAGGCGAGTGGTGCGGCGCTTTAACGCGCTCGCCCTCGCCTCCGGATGCGCTCAGTGGCCGACAGTGCCGGCTGGGGAGACTAATCCCCCGCCTTCAGCCGGTACCCGATCCCCGTCTCGGTCAGCACATATTGCGGCCGTTCCGGATCGGCTTCGATCTTCTGGCGGAGCTGGCGGACATAGACGCGGAGATATTGTGCGTCGGTCAACTCGTCCCAGAGCTCCTTGAGCAGGAAGCGATGGGTCAGCACCTTGCCGGCGTGCTGCACCAGCACGCGCAGGAGGTCGTATTCCTTCGGCGACAGCTTGACGTCGCGCTCGCCGACCTTGACGATGCGGCGGACGAGATCGACCGAAAGATCGCCGGTGCGAAACACCGGACGCTCACCCTGCACCTGCAGCTGGTGCCGCAGCGCGGCGCGCATGCGCGCCAACAGCTCGTCCATGCCGAACGGCTTTGTCAAATAGTCGTCGGCGCCAAGATCCAGCGCCTGCACCTTGCCGGCCTCGTCGCCGCGGCTCGACAGCACCACGATCGGAACGGCTTCGTTGCGCGCGCGTATCGTGCGCAGCAGCTCATGGCCCTGGATGTCGGGCAGGCCGAGATCGAGGATGATCAGCGCAGGCTCCTCGTTGAGCTTCTCCAGCGCGGTCTTGCCGTTCGACGCTTCCAGGATCTCATAACCCTGCGTCGAAAGGCCCATCCGCAGCAATTTGCGGATCGGCGGCTCGTCGTCGATGACCAGAACCTTGATCGGAGCAGCACTCATGCGGCGGTATCCAATGCGTGAGTCTGCGCCGGGACAGGCAGACGGATGGCGAGGATCGCGCCGCTGCGGTCGCGGCGGTTGGCGGCCGAGATTGTGCCCCGCATCGCCTCGACGAAGCCGCGGGAGATGGCGAGCCCGAGCCCGGTGCCCGGACGGACATGATCGCCCTTCTGCGCGCGATAGAACTTGTCGAACACGCTCTCGAGCTCATCGGGCGGAATGCCGTGGCCTTCGTCGGCGACCTCCAGCACCACCTGATCCCGCTCGCGTCGGCTCTTGATCGAGATCGTGGTCTCGGGCGGCGAGTATTTTGCGGCATTGTCCAGCAGATTGAACAGCACCTGCTCGAACAGCACGGCATCGAGCTGGAGCATCGGCAGATCGGCCGCCAGCACCAGCTCGACCTTGTGGGCGGTGAGGATCTTGCTCGCGCGCCGCAGCGCGCTGCCGACGATCTCGCCGAGATCGTGCAGCGCCGTATTGGGCACGATTGCGCCGGACTCGAGCTTGGTCATGTCGAGCAGGTTGGCGATGAAGCGGTTGAGCCGTTCGGATTCGTCGATCACGGTCGCAAGCAGATCGCGCTTCTCGGTGTCGGACAAGGCGCCAGCGAGATCGCGCATGGTCGAGGCCGCCCCGAGCACCGAGGCGAGCGGCGTCTTCAGGTCATGCGAGATCGAGGTCAGCAGCGCCGAGCGCAGCCGCTCGGATTCGACCGTGCGCTTGACGCGGTCCATGTCCTCGACCAGCAGCACGCGCTCGATCGCGAGCGCACCCTGGTCGACCAGGGCATCCAGCAGCCGGCGCTGATCCGGCGTCAGCAACGGACCGGTGCGATCGTTGTCGATGCCGATGACGCCGATCGGGCCGCGCCCGGTACGCATCGGCAGGAACAGCCGCTTTGCACCCGGCAGCGTATCCGAGCCGCGGCCTGCCGTGCGGTCGTTGCTCCAGGCCCAGTTGGCGGCGGCGAGGTCGGCCTGGTCGAGCTGATCCTCCGGCGGATAGCCGGATTTGACCGTGAGCAGCCCGTCCTCCGGCAGCAGCAGCACGACGCGCACCTTCAGCATCAACGCGATCTGATAGGCGGTCGCCCACAGGACGTCGTCGAGCGTGGCGGTGCCGGCGAGCTTGCGGCTGAAGGCATAGAGCTGCTCGGTGGTCCTGATGCGACCGATCGCGGTGTCGGCCTGGGTGCGGACCCGTCCCGCAACGTTCGACACCACAAACGCAATCAGCATGAAGAAGAAGAATGCCGCGACGTTCGTCGGGTCGGTGATGGTGAACGTGTAGACCGGCGGCAGGAAGAAGAAGTTGTAGGCCAGCGACGCCGCGACGCTCGCGAGCAGCGATGGCCACAATCCGTAGCGAACCGCAACGGCCACCACCGCGGTGAGGAACATCAGGTCGACGTTCTCGACACCGAAATAGGGCTTGATGACCACCGCCGCCGCAAGGCCAAGCGCCGTAATCCCGAGCGCCTTCAGATAAGGGCGTGCATCGAACGGCTCGGACCGTGCTGCGGTCTGCACCGCGGTCTTCGGTGGCGGCTCGATCGCAAGTTCATCGCCGGGAATGACGTGAACACTGATATTGCCGGATCGGCGCACCAGATCGTGCACCACGGAGCCGCGCGTCATCTCGAACCAGCGCGAACGCGTCGATTTGCCGATCACGATCTGGGTGACGTTGTTGCCTTGCGCAAAATTGATGACGTCCTCGGCGATGCGGCGGCCGACGGCGGGAATGGTCAGCGCCTCGCCGCCCAGCGATTCCGCGAGCCGCAGCGTATCGGCCACACGGTCGCGCTCCTCGTCGGACAATTGCAGCGATCGGCGCGTCTCGATCGAGATCGCGGTGAATGGCGCATGCAGCCGGTCGGCGAGCCGCTTGGTGTAACGCACGAGCCCCGCCGCGCGCGGATCCTCGCTGACGCAGACGAGGATGCGCTCGCCCGCGGCCCAGGGGCCGGCGATCGCATTCGCCTGCATGTGGGTGAGAAGCTGCTCGTCGACCCGTTCGGCCGTGCGCCGCAGCGCCAGCTCGCGCAGGGCGGTGAGATTGCCGGGCGAGAAATAATGCTCCAGCGCCCGCTCGGCCTGCCTGGGGACATAGACCTTGCCCTCCTTCAGCCGCTGGATCAGATCGTCGGGCGTCAAGTCGATCAGCTCGATCGCATCGGCACGGTCGAAGATCGAATCCGGAACAGTCTCGCGCACCCGCACATGGGTGATCTGGGCCACAACGTCGTTCAGGCTCTCGATGTGCTGGATGTTGACTGCGGTGTAGACGTCGATGCCGTGGGACAGCAGCTCCTCGACGTCGAGATAACGCTTGGGATGGCGGCTGCCGGCCGCGTTGGTGTGGGCGAGCTCGTCGACCAGCGCAATTTGCGGCCGGCGCGCGATCACGGCGTCGAGGTCCAACTCCTCGACCGTCTGGCCGCGATAATCGAGCCTCTTGCGCGGGACGACTTCGAGCCCCCGCACCAGGGCCTCGGTCTCGACCCGGCCATGGGTCTCGACGAACCCGACCACGACATCGATGCCGGCCTTGCGCTTGGCATGGGCGCTCTGCAGCATCTCGTAGGTCTTGCCGACGCCGGGGGCGGCCCCGACGAAGATCTTCAGCTTGCCGTTCCTGCTCTCCTCCCGGCGCGCGGCTTCAAGCAGCGCTTCGGGAGACGGACGTTGTTCGGAATCGCGGCGCTCTCGGACCATATCGTCAATATAATCATGGGAACGCCGCGAGCCTAGACCGCTACTTCGTGGCGGCGCGATCGAGCGCGAGGTTCAATGCCAATACGTTAACCCGCGGTTCGCCCAGCAGGCCGAGAAAACGGCCCTGGACATTGGAGGCCACCAGCTGCTTCACCGCGTCTTCCGGGATATTCCGGGCCTTGGCGACGCGCGGTATCTGGAATTGCGCGGCGTCCGGGGAGATGTCGGGGTCGAGGCCGCTGGCCGAGGTCGTGACCAGGTCGGCCGGTACCGGCGCAGACGGGTTCTCGGCCTTCAGCTTGTCCACGTCCTCCTTCAGCCGGTCGGCCAGCGCCTTGCTGGTCGGACCGAGATTGGAGCCGCCCGAATTGGCGGCGTTGTAGGGCGCCGACACCGTCTTGGTCGAATCGTTCGGGTCCGGCGCAAGCGTCGCCGAGAGCCGGCCGTGGAAATACTTGTCGTCCTTGAACTCCTGCCCGATCAGGGCGGAGCCGACCACCTTGCCGTCGCGCTCGATCAGGCTGCCTTGCGCCTGTGCGGGAAAGATCGCGCCGGCAATAGCGGTCATCGCGAGCGGATAGGCCAGGCCCGTGATGGCGGTGAGCACCAGCAAGAGAACGATGGCGGGGCGGATTTCTCTGAGCATGTTACGTCTCCAATGTCTTCGTCAATGCGCGAGGCGCGCGCTGCGCGCCCCGCGAC
>Ga0307510_10007391_pt1 | contig 13100 bp, 16 predicted proteins | sample 12_EM_MG_FD_207224 | JGI IMG/M metagenome (GOLD analysis project Ga0307510, IMG submission 207224) | Populus trichocarpa ectomycorrhiza microbial communities from riparian zone in the Pacific Northwest, United States - 12_EM | ecosystem: Host-associated > Plants > Roots > Unclassified | place... | reverse complement strand
ACCGCGAATCAGAACCGCTGTATTCCTACGCAAAGTTGCATGGGGTTTGAAATGGAGAAAAGGATCGATGTTGGAGCAAGTAATGCTTGGCATCCACAATAACTTTCAAGCTTTTCTGCCGTCCAAATTACCCTTTTATGTCATATAGTAGGACCTCTTCCTTCTTTTCAAATGTGTGCTTGTTGGCTTTTAGGTTTCCAATCATTCTCTGCAATCAAGCTTAAATTGGGTTCAAACTAACACAACTTATAGGTTCTGGAAGAAAAATATACATTTCTATGCGTGAAAAGTTTCGAAAGCCCAGTTGGCCTCTGATGAAAAAGGGCCAAGTATCGAACTAGATTTTAGCAGCTCAGAGGAAGCATCAGGGTAAGGGTTTTGAGCTGTGTTAGCATTCATCACATACTGGCACCATGGCTTTCTAGGCATGGGGAAAGAACTTGACAAGTGAGAAGATCATACGGATCCTCTCTCCACTTGTATTTGCATTCCAAAGCTACAATAGCTATAACCCCTGAGTAATTTACAGTTTTGAGCATAAAAGGCACAAATCGCTTTTTTCTTTCTGCTTCATCTAAAGCAAACATTCTCTAATCACATCATACTTGTCAACTAAAACAACATGCTCTGAAGAGAATCATTGAGAAATAAAATCGAGAGGAACACCTGAGAGAACATAAGAATTCAAGGAATCCAAAAGTTTTCAAGGAACTCAAAAAGAGATGGTAACATTTGAAAGCATGGTTTTCCAACTTGATTCATTAAGTTCACAGTTCAAGCTTTATATTATCAGAGACAAAGGATACACAGTATCCCAATAGTTTTGACCACAAGAAGTCAACAGCAACTTCTAGTCCAGTGACCAGGTGCGATCAGCAGCCACAGGCTTGAGTAGAAAGTTGACTTCCAAAGAATGAAATGAAAAATTCTATACTATGAGCATGAAGACATATCAATTCTCCAAAAACTAGGACAGAAAACGCAAATGAGAAACATGTACACTACCTGCTCAACCATGAGCCTTTCCTGCCACACGGCTGAGCCATTCTTTTTGGCCCTAAATCACATACAATCCCCAAATTCCCTCAGCCTGTTATTCAGCTTACTATCAAGCAACTATTCTGAATCAAGCTGGATACGACAAAAGAACTATAACTTCTCAAGCTCCTTATTTACAGACAAAAAGTAGAGAGAGCAAACATAAACCACAGTTGAGATCCAAAGACAGGCTTCTGCATATAAGTTAAATAGAAAACTTTTAATAGTGTGGAATAGACAAATTTAAATCATATTATAAACTATCAGCAAAGACTAGAGACGAGTTCAGGCACGCCCAAACCTCAGCAAGCAGCCCTTAACACCCAATATTGGATCTAAGAGCTGCACACGCATGTACCAATAGGACGCCTTAGCTATACTTTTGGGAATTAAGCATAAATGTCATTTAGAAAACAGAAAGCGACTATAATTTCAACAACTCAAAGTCCCAAAACATATAGAGCTAAAAATTTCTTTCAACGAATAATACACTTGGCCCCATGGCAAGTATTTACCACTCTTACACAAAAATAACAGCATCTGTAATTTTAGAAATCAACAACAGACAACAAGGGTTTCCATGAATTCTATTCCAAGACAAATGTACGCATTTAACATGGATATTTAGCATCAATTTGGAAACAGTTCAATTGAAGAGAATTTACGTAGGAATGATGCATCCAACACCCTTAATAACATAGCTTGATTTCAAATTCAAGCCTTTCAACAAAGCAAGCTGACAATATCATTTAGAGGATAAAAAATTTTCCCCAAAGTTAGAACAACAGGAATGAATGAGAAACATGCAGATAACCTACTCCATTTTTTCAGCTCAAGGCACATAGAACACTCCCTGACACCCATTAGCCCATGCAGATAGCCTACTCCATTTTCAGTTCTAAGCATACCAGAATCCCATTAAAGCATAAGCTAATCAAAATTCCAATCACTGTAACAAAATCCATTAGCACACAGCTATATTGTGCAAAAAAACATTAATCGGTACATATATTCATCTATAGGTGAACTAATACATCAACACTTCAACAGCAATTTAGTTTAACAATAACATCATAGCCCTTTAGCTCTCCAACTCAAGCTTGACCTTACTCTTCACCCTTATACCTTTGTGTGAAAAACATTTAGGAACAAAACTTAAAGAATCAGACTTTAAACTTTTACCTCTAGAAGAATCAAGCATGGCTATTCCAACAATTGACACGGGATGTGTTTGAACCAGAGAATCTAAGCAACAAGTTTTTTTTTTTTTTTTTTATAAACTTCATAATCTCACCCAAGCTCTAAAGTACAGTATGAATTCAATTTCCCAAACTTCTTATGTGTCATTCTGGGAAATGCAAAAGTTGTCGACCACGCTCAGGAAACAAAAACAGGCTTATATCTCTAAGATGCATAGATATATTCAAATGTACCATTCTAGGAAATCCAAAAGACAAACCACACTCGAGAAACTAAAGCAGAGCTATGTATTTAAGTTGCATAGAAACCTTCAAATCCTATAGTCAACTATCAACTAGCCAAAGCTAGTGTCCCTAAATGCATCTAACTCCAAAAGTTAAAATTCAAGATTGTGCATGCATGATGCAACAGGACACTGAAGATATAGTTAAAGGAATTAAGCATAGAGCAATTTAAAATACAAAAGAAAATGACTATCATTCAATGTCAACTAATCATAAACCAAAATTATAGGGGCAACTCAAAATATTTGACAATGAAGTGCCTGGAATTCTCCATGAATACAACATTTCACACCTATGTCAAATTGCTAGTCATCCACGTGAGAATAGCGTCTTTAGTTTTTGGCAGTCATCGTTTATCCCATGTAATTCTCAAGTTGAGTTCTAAGAATGCTCTCAATCATATTAAAGTTAAACCAATAAAAGTTACAACAGCTAGCAAAATTATTACATCATTTTGTTTTGGCAGACAGCTTCTTTGTGCAAAATCAACATTAATCAATACCCACTTCCAAAGGTAACTAATATATGAATCATACTTTACAGCTCTCCAACCTCAGAACCCATGTCATCACTTCCAACAACCTTAGGAATGGTCTCTCATGACAGTCTTTGCCTAACCCCCCCCCCCCCATCTCTCTTCATTATTACATCATCTACAGACATGTAAAATCTAAAACTACATGGAACTAAGCACCTATTCTTCCACCAAAAACTTCATTATCAACAAGAAAAGAGAGCTTCGTATGCTTCTTAAATGGATAATACTAACAGAAACACAAACTAATGACAAGCAACAGCAAAAGCTGGCTTCTTTACCTAAACCAGATAGAAACTTGTAAAATGTTGAACTGTACAAAGTAAAACCCTGTCATCATACAGCTGCACCAAACTTACAGCTAATGGATTGTCTAAATACCAGTAAGTTGCGTCTAGCACCTAAAATCCTTTTCAAGTACTTGCTTGCATATGCAATAGGGAGGCACCAATCTTACTAGCAGAAATTGAGCATGTCTTTAAAAAACTAAAGGAAACAACTATAACATCAACTCTGCATAGCCCAAAACCTTTTACAATGAAGTTTCAGGTATTTCCTTAACATAGCCATTTGGATCCCACAACAAATGGCCATTCATTCACAAACTAATTAGTTTTTACAGTCAAGATTATACAACAATTAATTTTACTAAGCATATAGCTACATTTCCTTTCAAGCAAATATAAAATAACCATTATATCTAAAAGTAAGAAACTTGTCGCAAGCATAAGCTAGCTACTCAAACAACTACACAACCACGTATATTAATCAAAATTTCCATCACAATTAAAAACATCCTGGAATTTCATGCCACTTATATTGTAATTTCAAGTTCAGTTCTAAGCATATCAGAATCATTTTAAGGGTAAACTCATTAAAATTCCAATCGCCCTAAACAAAATCCTTTAGCAAACAGCTACATTGCGTAAAAACAAGCATTAATCAGTACTCATATTCTTGTAAGGGTACACTAATACATCAGATTCTTATACCAGCTTACTTCAACAAAAGCAGCAAAATGTTCATAACCTCTTACCCTCCAAACTCAAAACAACTTCTTCAATTCCAACTTGTAGGCCAAAACGCATGAACACCATAACCAGTCTTCCAATTATCCAAATGAACAACCTTCCTAACAGCCCAAAACGAAATAACCAACGAAACACCCATAACAACCCGCTGCGCCGTCCTATTCTTCACTCTCACAAGAACATGAGTAACAACACCCAACAACAAGCCAACAATCGTATACAGAAACCCGACCGCAAAACCTTCTGCTCCTAACTGCATTCCAGACCCTTGATAGAAAAACACCAGCTTATTCGGATCATTCCTATCTACCAAAAACATCGGCATTTTCCTAATTATATTAAACATAGCACCAGAAACACTGAAAAAGTAAACAAACACTGCGCCGAGCAGCCAAACTTTCCAATCATGCAAGAAAGTGTCTTTAGTGAGAAGTTTCTTGATAAAAAAGAAGGCCCAGATCAACAAAATCACTCCCAAGAAAGCGATTTGATTGGTGGATAACATCGGCGGCCGATTAATGGGACCCACAGTCAGTTTTGTCCTGGATTCAACAAACTCCGCCATTGATTCAGCCATCCGCGAAAAATCACCTTGGTCCATCTGCTCTGAATCCTTCGGATTCTTGACATTGGGCCCCACAAGACGGATGTGGGGAAGGGAGTTGACGCCGAAGAGGGCGAATGAGTTTTGGGATTCTTTGAATTCGACGTCGCAGAAGAAGAGGGAGGAGGCAGACGACGCATCGTTGTTGGAGATGAAGGATGAGGATAAGAGGGAGAATTCTGTGTGGAGATCTTGGAGGTGGAGTTCGGTTTTGGAGTGGAGGTGTTTAGCGTCGAAGAAGATGAGGAGAGTGTAAGGGCGAGGGGTTTTGGTGGAGGTTAAGAAACGGGAGACTATGTGGTCGTTTAAGTGGATGACGCCGGATTTGGATTGAGATCGGAGGTAGAGGAGTTCGGTGACTAGGTCGGAGGTCTCGGAGTCGGAGTCAGAGTCAGAATAGGAGTCCGCGGTGGAGTGGTGGAGGTAGACGGAGAGGAAGGTTGTGAAGAGGAGGAGAGGGAGGAGGAGAGCTCGTGAGATCGCCATTCTGGAATGGGTGAGAGTGGAGCGAGGTGGAGAGGGAAGACTTAGACGTTTGGGTTTTTTTAGGGAGTGTAGAGTGGCCAATGAGAAAGTGACAAGTGTGAATTTGTGAGTCACTTCTTTGTTTCTTATTGGTGCCTTTGAGTAAACGAATTGATTAGGCACACCTTTGGACTGTATGAAAGTGTGTATTGTTTTCATAAGTTTTTTAAAAGTGTTTTTATATTAAAAAAAATTAAAATTTTAATTTATAATAATTTTTTTAATAATTTTAATGTGTTAATATTACAAATAAAAAAATTAATTTTTTTAAAAAAATATATTGCTTCGTAATATTAAACTTGCATGAATAAATCAGCTCATTTATACTTTTTTTTATATTGATTTGTGTATTTTTTTTAAAAAAATAATTTTGAACAATGTTGTTTAAGAAATATTTTAAAAAATATTATTATTTAAGAGTATTTTTACATCATTATGATAAGAAAAAAGATTTAAAATAAATCCTAATCAAATTTTGAATCAACAAATTATAAACTATAATTTATTTTATAGTGCCTAATAATTGGATATAAGAAGCATAAAGAATATAGAATACTTTTTTATATAATTATGGAAGGAAGAGCTTTAACCCTACTCTAACATATTTTACTTAGTTGATAAATTTTTAAAATGTTTTCCATCTAAAAAATATATCAAATTAAAATAATTTAAAATTATTCAAAAAACATTAATTTTATTATTTTTAAATAAAAAATAACTTAAAAAACGTACGAACTGTAATGTAAAATGGTGGCTACATTCATCGCTGCTGCAGGTTGCTAATTGAGAGTGCGGGGATAGCTCATACACTGGAATGGAATTTGAATATTTAAAGTGATGCGAGGAAGAAAATTTCCATACACTTGGCCAGGGAGATGCATGATATTGTTAAAGAATTAATTCAATAATTTAAGTTATGTAATTTAATAGTTTGATTGTTTAATTTAATAGTTTGAGTTGTTAGATAAGATTTTAAGATATGATTTATATTATTTTTTAATATATTTTTTTAAATGAAAACTTTTTGAACTTGAAATTTGTATAGATCCATATTATTTTATGCTTGATTTTTATCAAATAAATGAGGATGATGAGATTTGAACTTGTGATTGCTTGACTATTAAAACTCTGATACCATGTCAAAGAACATAAATAAGATTTCAAGATATAATTTATATCATTTTGTAGCATCAATGCACCTCTCTAAAAAATACATAGCAACCCTGAAGTGTGTAGCTCAACTGGTCAGGTCTAAGTTTGCTATCTAGAAGTCACCAGTTCAAGTCTCACAAACTTCAGAGCCACTGGAGACTTACATGTTTGTTAACTTTAGGGCCCGTTGGATTAGTCGGGGTGCACACAAGCTGATACAAACATTCATGTTAATAAAAAAAAAACATACGTTGCTGTTGGTTCATCAGGTTTGAACCACATCTTCAACAACATTTCGATCATGGTGTGGTTTCAAAGCTTTTCTCAGTTCCTGTGGGTAGGAAGGCCAACAGATTGTTTTCAAAAAACTCGCACGATCGACTCGTTAAGTTCATCAATCCTATCTTCTTCCTTTCTGTAAATCCTCTCTTCTTACACTAAACCATCGAGAAGCTCGATCGTATGGTACTGGCAACATGGCTGGCTACCTTTGAGGCATCTGAAGTTCATCACTTTTTTGAGAGAGGGAAAAAATGTCATGTAATTTGCCTACGAACATCTCGTAAAACATGTTCTCAGCAGACAATTATGCAGCTCTATAGCAGAGTAACAGCATGCTCATATTGGCAATTATAGTAGAGCACCATAACGGGAATTGGAACTTCAATGGGAAGATCAATGGAGGGACATATTAGCATCAGCTAGGTTGATAAATTAAGGAAGATTCAAGTTTCATCATTCCCATGTTTACAAGCAGCATCAAGTATTATGCTATGAGTACCAAAACCAGGGTCAAGTTCCCTCTCTCGCATCTGATTTAACCTCTCAAACGCAGCTTCAAAATCACCTCTTTTACTACAGCATTATATCTATACGAAGAATCTGCATGCGCAATCAACGAAAAAGTTAACTTATCAGGCATAACCCCATCTGTAATCATGGCACAATAAGAACACCAAGCTCAATTAATCTCATTTTCTCTACGCAAAGCATCAAGAGTTGCATTACAAGCACAACCAGAAGCAATAAATCCTTCACCCCTCACCTTCCTATACATCTCTAAACTTTCCATAAACACCCTTCCGTGAAAAACATTCAAGAACAAAACTTAAAGCATCAGACTTTAAACTCTTACCTCTAAAAGAATCAATCATGGCCTCTCCAAGGACACACGATGTGTTTTCACCAAAGAATCCAAGGTGGGTCTCACAGGTTGAGTGAGACCTGAATTGACATAGACATTGATGAGGTAACAATAGGTGTCGGTGCAACGTCGATGATGATTTTTGTTCGTTTGTTTATTGATTTGGGGTCACCATCTGATATTTGGTTCAAGGTTATTATGTCTTGTTAGAGATTCAAGGGTAAGAAATTGATTGTAGCTAGGAAAAATATTAGCATCCCTAGCACACCCTACATGAGATAAACTGCTTCGAGGTTTTGATAAGTTATAGAAGTTTGAAAAATTGTCTTTTCATCGAATATCAGGAATACATCCTACATGTAAGCTTGTAATCCTTAACCATGAGCGAATCAAAACATTCAATTCTTCTTGTCTTTTTATTTTTTTTTCTTTTGGTTTTATCATTCAAAAACACAAATAAAAATAAAAATACACACACCACTTTTCACTAGTTTTCTCATGTTTGCATGTTTACAACATAACATAAAATTTAAAAAAATACCAATAATTTAAATACATATTCTAGCATGTAAAAATTACAAAACAGACCCCTAAAATTCCAAGAATTGCAGAGGAAGACTTCTAGGAATGTAGAAACAGTGGTGGTGCGTCTCCTCCACGCGCGACGGTGACCTGTAAAACACCCAAAAATGTAACAAGTAGTCTGTTTTAATTTTCCTTCATTGTTTTCAAATATGCTTCTCTCCTTTCTCTTTTTTTTTAGATCTGCTTCACTGCAGATCTGTTTTTTTTTATGGGTTTCGTCTTCTTCTCCACTGCTTCAGGTAGTTGGTGGTAAGGAGGAGGAAAAGGGTTCAACTTATGTGGGACAGCTACAGGTCTGTAGGCGCTACTATGCTTTGGTTGTCGCTAGAGGCTGGTTGAAGAAGAGAGAGCTGGGTCTCGGTTTAGCAGAGATGGGGGAAGCTGGAGACGGCGTCTGTGGGGCTGGTCTCCTATGTCAGTGGGCGGCGACTCTAGTTTGGCCAATAGACGAAGGCGATGCTCTCGATGGCTGGGGGAAGAATAGCTGGGGAAAGGGACAGTGTGAGGCCGGTTTGTGGGGGCTATGTTGACAGAGAGGGAAGGCCTGTAAGTGATGGTGGGTTTAATGGAGTTCTCTGGTTTGTTTTTGGCAAAGGGAGGGGCGAAGCTTTGGCTGGTTTAGAGAGAAGAAAAAACAAAAACCCCAAAAATATGAGGGGTGGCGGCTGGCTTAGAGAAGATGAAGTTTCTTTTTTAGGGTTCCCTTCTGGCCTTTTCTTTTACCCCTTCCTCCCAAATTTTTTCTCTCCTAATTCCCCCCCGTCTTGTGTAGATTTATATTTATAGGTAAAATGTTGCTAGGTTTTCAAACTCGTTCCTCAACTTTTTTTTTTTTTTTTTGGCAATTTTAGGTAGCAACAACAGGATTTAAGGACTGGTTTAAGCTTAAGGTGTTTGAGAGTATGGTAACGATTGCATTTCAAATGGCTTTTTGTTTGAAAATAATATATTTTTTATTTTTTAAAATTTATTTTTGACATTAACACATTAAAATGATCTAAAAACACTAAAAAACATTAATTTGAAGCAAAACAATTTAAAATTTGACAAAACAACATGTTGAAACTCAATACCTAACACCCATTGATTTGGACCCAATTGAAAAGGTTTAGAGAAATTTGAGGGTTAGTTTGTGTTTTGTGGAGGATTTTGTAAAAGAGATAAGGAGTTGGTTTTGTGGTGAGGTTAAGGTTTTGGAGAAGTGAAACCTAGTTATGTTTAGGGGTGTTAAAAGAAAATGTATCTATTCATAATATTTGTATTAATTCGTTAAAATCAAATAATATAAATATTACAGATGATAGTGGATTAAAAAATCTAAAACATAAATATCATGAGTTGGATGATAGGTCGAGATTCATGAAACTCAATAAACACAACCCAATATATATATCTTATACAGTCCACTTGGTATAAATACTACCTTTCTTTCTTTCTCTTAGGTTTTTTTCTCTCGTCGTTTTCTCATCTCCCTTTCAACTTATATACCTTAAATTTAAGTGGGAACCTTTTCCGGTCATCATTTTAACAAACTAAAGCCATCAATCCCTTTCTCTTTTTCTTATAACCAAAAACTCTAACTTGATTTCGACAAACCTTCATCAAGCTCTTGTCAATCAAACCTTTTAAAAAATCAAAATCCTAACCGTAAACTCTCTCCCAAGTCAAATTTCTCACTATTTTTTTCAATTTTTTTATTTTAACATAACTCATCATCCTTTTATTTTTTCTCTTTCGAATTTATATGCTGCCATATTATTTTTTAACTTTTTTTTATGTTCAATTGCAAGTTACAAACAAACATGCATGGAGTGTGCAAAGGTGGAGGGTTGCAAATTCAAGATAGCTCAGTCAAAAGATCTAATCTTCTACAACAAGGCTAGTTTGTAACCTTTTCTTTATTAGATACAATTTTTTTTCTTTCTTTTTCTACTCTTTTTACAAAAAAAAAAGAAAAGAAGATGATATTTTCAAAGAGAAAGTTGCAAGAGAAAGTTACTCAAGTTAGCCTAAATCCAACCTAAGTAAACCAGGTATATAAGGGAAAGTTGCAAGAGAATTGTTTTTCTCTCTTCTAATTCTTGTGACTACCGTGACCCTCTTTTCATCAAACTAATGATTTCAGTTTTTAATCTTGAGTTTTTTGGTTGAAAAAAGGTAGAAATAACAAATAAGTGGTTCCCTGTTACTTTTGATTATGGTTTGTTTATGAAAAGGTTTATAAAGATTTTAAGTTTATGCTATTAAGATTGATTCATGATTATTATGGGTTTAAAGTTAAGTGATTGATTTTAGGTGTGTTGTTAGAAATAAAAATTAATTAATTAATTAATTGATTGATTTTTTATGGGTTAAGAAATTTGTTTAAACTTTGCTAAAAACTCTGGCCAGAATGGTTTTGAGGTTGAAAATAAAGAAATTTTATTTTGGTCCTTGATTTATAAAAATAATTTTACACAAACCAATTTCTTTAAAATACTTTAGGAAAGAAAAATAAAAAAATATATATTTTTTATAAAATATTTTACTCAAAACAAATGCTCACTTAATAAGAATTTTAACTTTAATAGTGAAATTTAAAAATGTTCAAGTTGAAAATACTACTATTCTTGGCTACCTTTCAAATTGAAAAAAAAAAAAATAGATAAAAGGAAAAGGTTCTAATATGCTTTGCAATTTAAATATTGAATCATTAACCTTTGCTATGATCTCTATCAGTCCATTACTGAGCTCTACAATAATGCAATTGGGTAGGACCCTTAATTATCACCATCCATGAACTCACCTCAGAATTCCCAGGCATGTCATGTGCACCATTAAAGCCCAATGTTTCAAGCATTTGACTTGTAATCAAACGGCTATCAATATTCCATCCTTTCGCAAACTTGAGGGAATACCACTGGTTGCCCGCAAGATATGTCTGAAGACTCTGAGCCAGTAGTGAAGAGGATATTGTTTTGTCACTGTGTAATATAATCTGCCTCCTTTCTTGGCCATTGTTATTAGCATGCTGGTTTTATTTCGAAGAAAGCAAGCTCTGCTAATTCCTAGTAAAAGTTTTTCTTTATAGTTTGAATAAACCTCCATTGCTAGGTTAAAGTGAAGCAAACCAGCAGAAACGAACAAAGTGATTACATTGAAAAGCCCGTAGATTGCAATGTTTTTTTCTAGAAATGCTAAAGGGCTTCCCAACTCTCTTTCTTTTTTCTTTTCATTTAGTCTTTTTATTTTTAAATTTCATCCTAAACATTTTTTATTGAATCCTTTTTTTTTAACTAAATTCTATGAGATAAAGTTTTAAAAAGTTGTGGAAAGATAAAATTAAAAGAGAAAGAACAATAATATTATAAAACATACGAGAACATACATGACTAGTCTCAAAGTTTTTAGAATTTTGATTTTCGTTCGTAGATTTTTTTTTTTATTGGATTCGACACCTAAGAGAGAACATCATCAAAAATGACAAATGAGAGAAAAAGAGAGAAAAAGTTGTCTTCTCCTCACAAAGATCCAGCTGCTAGTTGAGAAAACTCATTCCCTGCCTTCTTCAACCAAAATGGAGAGAAGGGTTTCTACAATGGCAGCTCTTCTCTACACTGCAGCTTTCATGGCTGCTTCCTGTGTATCCTCTGAAGCAGCTCAACCAAAAGCTTCTTTTGAAGATAACTTTAGCATAATGTGGTCTGAGGATCATTTCAAAACATCTGAAGATGGGCAGATCTGGTATCTCTCATTGGACAAAGAAACAGGTACACACATCTCTATGCATTTATATAATCTTCAATCAGAGCAAACTAAAGAGTTCTTTATTCGTTCATTGATTGAATGGGATGAATATATCATATATTCCTTGCTTAATGTTCAAGATTTGCAATCTTATTAAATCACTTTTTTCTTAATTATCAGGTTGTGGATTTCAAACCAAGCATAAATATAGATTTGGGTGGTTTAGCATGAAGCTGAAATTGGTTGGAGGTGACTCTGCAGGTGTTGTGACAGCTTATTATGTAAGTCTTTCTTCTACCGCCCCATACGCTCAAAATGCCTTAAAGATTCATGGCTGTGAAGCTTAATCAAAGACTTCATAAATATTTAAACTATTTTTTTTGTACTTAATTCTAGCTTGACAGTAAGTACAGGAAATTATCACGGAGGGAGGCTAAAGTGGATTCATCTGTGTTTGCAGATGTGTACAGAGAATGGGGCAGGGCCAACAAGAGATGAGTTGGACTTTGAGTTCTTGGGGAATAGAACTGGAGAACCCTATTTGATACAAACAAATATATACAAGAATGGTACTGGTAACCGTGAAATGAGGCACATGCTTTGGTTCGACCCTACCGAGGAGTTCCACACCTATTCCATTCTCTGGAACAATCTCCAGATAGTGTAAGTCCTTCGATTCCATGCTACAGCTAGATCAAGGCACCTGATGATTCAAGTTTTCATGCTGCAATCTTGCACAAAAGCAAAAGCAAAAAAGAAAATGGCAAAAACAGTAGATTAAAGTGCTGGTTGCGTCCCGGTGTGTTTGGTAACGTAGATGTTTTTCCATTGAAAATGCATATTACAATTATGTTTTTTTATTAACACATTAAAAAACACTTAAAAAACATCAATTTAATATCTTTGAGACGAAAAGCAATAGTTACTGCAGGAAGAGATCAACATTGTGGGAACAGTCAATAAATAAGCCTAAGAGATTTGTTTGCAACTTGGGTTAGATGGACAGTGACACTGACTTGGATTTTTCATACGCTAAGCAGGTTTTTTGTTGATAAAGTGGCAATAAGGGTGCACAAGAACAATGGAGAACCAAATAATTTCTTCCCCAATGAGAAGCCCATGTACCTATTTTCAAGTATCTGGAACGCAGATGATTGGGCTACTAGAGGAGGGCTAGAGAAGACAGACTGGAAAAAGGCCCCATTTGTGTCCTCTTACAAGGACTTCACTGTTGAAGCTTGTCAATGGGAAGATCCATACCCTGCCTGTGTATCAA
>Ga0307510_10007390_pt1 | contig 13101 bp, 7 predicted proteins | sample 12_EM_MG_FD_207224 | JGI IMG/M metagenome (GOLD analysis project Ga0307510, IMG submission 207224) | Populus trichocarpa ectomycorrhiza microbial communities from riparian zone in the Pacific Northwest, United States - 12_EM | ecosystem: Host-associated > Plants > Roots > Unclassified | place... | reverse complement strand
TAGCCCATGTCGGAAAATTAAGGGTTACTTTGTTTAACGTCAACTATTATTCAATGTTTGGCTTGAAAAATATTTTTCAATGCTATTAATGAATTGATCGTGAAAATGATGAAAGAGGAAGTTGTGGTGATAGTAATATAGTCATGGTGGTGGAAGAAATGGTAATAATCAAATGGAATAGTATTTAAAATGGTTAGATGATATTTAAAGTAAAATAAATTGATATTGATAAATACAGTTAAAATTATCAAATTATTGACCATTCAAAAAAAAATCAAAGTCAAAGTTTCATTTTAGAGAAAAACATTGTCAGATAACTAGCATGCCATGTCATGTTAGAAAATATACAGGAATAATAAGACTTCTCTCTCTTTTTTAATTTTCTTTTAGTGGTGATGGGTGATGGATGTTACATATTAAAATATATTGGTTTTTTTTTATTGTTCACTCTCTCACAAAACACCAAGGATTGGAGTGTTGTTCTTTTTTATATAATTTTTAATTTAATTCTTAAGTTTTTATTTTGCATAATTTAGCCCTTTTACACCTAAATTAATCCTCAACTGCATATTGTTTAAGGAGAGAGGGTTGAATTGAAATACAATGAACTAAAGTGAAAAAAAATGGTTAGAATAAGAGGTGTGTTTGAAGTTTGTTGTGAGTTTACCCCCCATCCTTTTGAGACATTAGGTTACCGATCCTTGTAATTTTAAAAAATTTCATTTTGATACCAAACTTTATTTTTATTATTTTCAGTTATTTTTTGGATGGAGGAGAGAGAGGGAGTCGCCAGATTTTGACAAGCAGAAAGAAAGTTGTTGTTGGTGATTATTCCGGCCACAAAAACAATACTTCTTTATGTCAAATAGTTTCATGTGATGAGGGGGTCATAATTAAGTGTTTTTTTTTTTTACCTTGAAAACACCTAAAAAATAAATTTAGACTTGGGAAGATTTTTGGGTTTCGGATTGATTTCGGGTTTTAGAGCAGTTTTTTGTATTTTTAGAGGTCATAGATTGGTTTAACATGGTTCTTAAGATGTTTCTTAGATGTTTCGAGTAAAAATGGATTGAAAATGAGTTTTTGGGTAAAAAAAAAATATTGTTTTTCTGACCATACTATTTACCGGATTTTAGACTTAGCAAATGACATGTCATCTTTTTTTTTAGAAAATGGTTGGGGTGGACAACGCGTCGTCCACCCCACTATACTTAAAAAAAATTAAAGTCTCGCGCGCGGGCCATAAATTCATGGAATAGGTACTTGGCCTTATCCATGCAATTTGATAACGTTAACAGGGATTGAAAACTTTTTTGTCTTTTTTTTTAATTTCATAGTTCGACATTATTTTTTAGTTTTTTTTGTTGCCTTATATTTTTATCATATTATTAAATTAATCAAGATTTAACCTGATTATCGAATTTCTCTTACTTTTTTTAAAATATAAGCATCTCCTAAACTTTTTTATTTCCAGTTAAAAAACAATTGATCTCAGAGTTTTTTATGAATATATACAAATAAGATTATTGAAACATTTTATGAATATTATACATATAATTTTATAAAATTGAAAAACGTTCATCTTTTACATTGAATCGTTGTTGTTATTGTTGTTTTTTTCTATTTATTTGTAGTCGATATCTTATTTTCTAATTATATTATTAAATTAGCTGAATTTATTAACTTCATCCAACTTAATGATTAGAATCTTAGATTTTTTTATTTTTAAAAAATATTTGTATAATTTTAATATTTTTTTCTACAACAAAAAAAAAAGAAGATAAACTCACATCATAATGCGTTACAATTAGCTAATTATGACACTGTTTACATACATTTCATTGACTCACTGTTAACCTAAAACTTTTAGCATGTCACGCTATCGAAAATGCATTCTGAACCTCAAACAACTCGCTACTGTTTTTTAGTACATTTCATTCAACCCTAAAGATTATGAATCAGAGATTTGGAATTTGGACACCATGGTAACTCTAGTCTTCACCCATAATTTTTATTTATTTATTTTAAGGACTAATTTTTTTAATAGTAAAAATTTTTTCGGGTTAGCTAATTATTTCAATGCACAATGATAAATATACATTATGATATACACACTACTGCATGTGTTAATTTGTTACTAATTTAAATGTATTAAATCTATAGGTTCCTATGTATAAAATTCAATATATATAATTTTTATTCAATCAGAAACCATTATTTATATAATATAAACAAATCATAATGTGTTTCTATCTCATTTACTTTTAATATTTTTTTAATAAAAAATGATAAATTCAAATTTAATTAGCCCAAAAAAATCTTCAAAGGATTCAAGAATATCCCCCATGAACTTGGGTTTCCACGCCCGAGTTCATGCTGGGTATGATACATCCAAATGATACTAGGCGTAAGGATACCAAGAGTGACACCCTTGAGCCTAGCATGTCGCCCAAGACTCTTGGTGCTAGGAGTGACACACCTAGCCTTGTTGGGCGTGCACCCAGCACCAAGTGAGCTCTGGCTACGACGCCTGAGGCTCACATGCTGCTTAGGCGTACTGCCCTGAACTGTTGGTGTTGGGAGTGACATGCCATGTGCTTCTTAACTGGTGCTGGGTATTAACCAGAATTGTATTTGGTTATTTTTGGAGTTATATTGTTTTCAAGAAAATGGACATAAAAAAATCTACACTCCGAAACACTCAACAAGGCAAAAAATTTGTTTTCCTAACAAATAACATTCCTCATTTTCCTCCCGCTATCATCCTCGGAGATATCTTACAAAAAATCGCATCTTATTGAAAGTAATTTTGAAATTCCAAGAACCCGTTACATATACGCGGCCACAAGTTACCCAGGAAAACCACCCCTAAACAAGAAATTATTTTCCGAATGATGAACACAAACGCTGAAAGACAAGAATAACTCAACTGCTTAACTGATAGTTAACATGATCCAGGATAATAATATACCTAAAAGGATGATAACAATGGCAAGTAATTTGGTCAAAGCCCGTACGACAAGACGACAGAACGAGGAACAAATCAACATCATTGTAACTTGTACATATATGGGGACAGACAGAGAGAACTTATGAAACACGTACAACGAGTCAAATTGAACAAGAGAACAGTCAACATATGAATATTTTAGAGTGTACCGTAGGCCATACAGACCACTGAATGGAGACAGTTCATAGCATTATACCAGAATGGCAGAATCTGCACAAATAGCTGCCCAACAAGAGAGACCAGAGAGACAGAACCAAAGTGGGCGGACAACTAGCATCTTTTTTGTTTTTGATTTTTTTATGCATAATACTCTTAAAAAAATATTTACTTTGATATATATTAAAAAAAAATTAGATTTGATTTTAATATCCAATCATTATAAAATGCTAAAAAAACATCAATTTTTTAAGATTAACATACTTTCAAAACAAAAGCAAACTCAAACACGATACCAAGCCGGCACTAAATTGCAAAAATGGACATTTTTCCCTTTATTATGCGCACCAGATGGTTTGTCTCTTGGAATAACCGCAGAAAAGTCCTCTTCTAACCTTCCTTTGTCCAACTCCTACCATGGAGGTGGCAAATCTACCGTTTTAGCAGATAAGATTGGTAGCCCTACACCCTCGGAGGCATAATTTTTCTTAAACACGTGTTTGTTAACCACAGTTCAAAATGCCCGAAATCAATTAAATCAAAGTTTTTTTTTCCACCAATCCCTGTCATGGTTAAACCTTTTTATTCTCCTCTTATAAACTCTAATCCTTGTCTTCCAAATTACATGTAACTTGAAGAAGGTATAGCCTTTCCTAGCACAAAAACTCAACAATCTCAGATTGATGGCACAAACATATATTTACAGCTTCACTAGTCAGAGATCATAGACAAAAGAGTTCCGGTCGCACAGCTTCTCTCAGATAACACTATCATAATTTACAAATCGAAGAAAAGCAGGAAAATACAGAAGAAATAAAAAAAAAAAAACCGTGGATTACAACACTCAACCTTACACTTCGAAACAAACAGGCATTTTTCACTATGCCTATACTGTAACCGTTTGTTCTGAAACAGAGGCCAAGCCTTGCATCAACCTAACAATTTCTGCTGTGTCATCCAGGTAATATTTAGCCTTACTGGGTTTTCGACCAACAGTACAAGCAAACACTTCCGCATTTTCAGCAATTGATGGGCCTGCCATGGAGGTGGTTATTACCTCAAACATATCTTCATCAGACCTATCATCGCCAATGCACAGAACAAAATCTGGTGACATTTCATTTTCTTGCATGATGGAGAGTAGGCGTTTGGCTACAAGTCCCTTGCTGACACCCTGAAAACAGACAAGCCAGTTTGGACCTTTCGGAGATGGTAAAATAAAAACATCGCTCAAATGTTGTTGAATTGTAACTTCTATAGATTGTGGAATTTGTCCTCCAAGGGAAAAAAACGCAAATTGTGGAATATCCTCCCAAGGAAGTTACCGAATTCCAAGTAAAATAATAAAGAACCTGGTGAACTGAACCTAAACTTAACTAAATGCATGTTTTCTCCATTTCTCCGGCCTGGTTAAGAGTGTCCCAAAACATGGTCTCTGTGAGATAGCTATGAACAATTAGCAGTATAATTCTTACAAACACCTAACCTGACATGGTTCCCAACCTTTTTGGTTTTTACTATTTAAATTGTAATCTAGTACTTTTCCTAGTCTCTTTCGCTCCAGGTGTCTACCATCAATAAGCAAATTCTGCAAAACTAAATGGACACCTCTTCAATGGGAAAAAACAGATATTACTTGCCTGAATCGTAATTCTTCCACCCCTGAACAGTGAAAATGCAACACAACACAATCAATCTAAACTAGGTTCAAGTCGCCAAAACTCAAGGCAGAGTGGTATTTGTCCATGGCATGCTTGTTGAAGTATTTCTTTTCATAAGATTGCCTCTATCAGAGCTTGTTTAAGAGGTCCAGTTGCTATGGAACCGATCTCCCCATAAAATTTCAACCAAATTTCTCTTTAGATTTAATTGAGATGATACCATACTCAAATGCAAGCCCACGAGGTTTAAATTCAGGGAACAAAAGAAAAGCAGAATATACAACAAAACACAGGGATATATAATGCGAACCTGAGGTTTGACCTCCACTATGTTCTGCCCACTCTTGACTGTAACAGGTTCATTGGCTAGCACACTTTCAAGATGATCAAGAAGTTCTTTTGCTTGGCATGACCCAAAGTCTGGATCTGCATCCTCATAGCACCATACTAGTGAAGTTTCCTTGTCCTCGATAGTTGACCCATCTGTTGTTTCAGTGTAAAGCTGCATCACAGGCTCTGCAATCTGCTTCCAAGTGGTATCTGCTACAGGGACGCGTGTCTCCCACTCTGCATCTCTTTTTAGCCTACAAAACACACAATCATCAATTTCAAACCAAATCACCCCTTAAGCCTAGTATTTGGAATTATTTTAAAAAATGAACCAATTTACCTAAGAAAGTAGCCATGTTCTGCTGCTAATCCCAGTTTCTCACACTCAGAGAACCATTCAGCAACTGTGTTGCGGCTTCGAGCACTGACAAGGAAAACCATGTTGTTCTTATCTCTACACAAGTTGTTTATGATGTCAATGGACTTTGAGGATGGGCTCTTATCAATAGAAGCCTGAGGCATTAGTGTACCATCATAATCCAGAAGAATTGCCCTGGTTGTGGTCCTCTTATAAGCTGACACAATGCGCTCCATTGAAAGCTTCTTGAAGTTAGGATCAAGTGCCACAACTCTGAAGCTTAGTCCAAATCCAATACCCCAGCATCTCCTCCTTGAATGATCGCGACATGTCCTCTCCAAATCCTGAAGAAAACTACGTGCCCAATACCCAACATCATGGGTACTGACATATCGGTAATGCTTCTCATGTCGGAGTTGTTTTTCAGGTTCTGCCATCTCCAAGGCAAAGTCCATTGCATCTGCCACAGCATCAATATTCCAAGGGTTTACTCGAATGGCTCCACTCAAAGATGGAGAGCAGCCAATAAATTCAGAGATGACCAACATGCTCTTCTTAGGGGTAGAAGGTTCTTGTCCCAACAATTTATTCAATCGATCATTACCTTGGCGACTGATTATGTATTCATAGGGTATGAGATTCATTCCATCCCTTACAGCAGTGACCAAGCAACACTCTGCGACAACATAATAGGCCACTTTCTCGTAAAACTTCAATGGCGCGTCAATCAAGACAATGGGGTCATATCCAGGCTTCCCAAATGTTTCATTGATCCGTTTCACAGCAGCATGTGTCTCAGCTTGGACTTCTTTCACATCTTTTCCTTTACCCCTAGCAGGATTCGCTATCTGCACCAACACTATCTTCTCTTGCCACTCTGGATGCTGCATAAGTAACTGTTCCATTGCCAGCAACTTCAAACTTATACCCTTAAAAATGTCCATGTCATCCACCCCCAGCAACATTATCCTATCTTGATCGCTAAACTGCTTAATGAGCTCCTTGACCTTTGCTTCAGTCTCTGGAAGGCTCAACACCGACTGAAGCTGACCCATGTGTATACCAACAGGAAGAATTTTGATGCTTACAGTCCTACCACAGTACTCGATGCCTATGTATCCTCTCTTAGATTCATAGGAAAGGCCAAGCATTCTACTACAACAAGACAAGAAATGTCTAGCGTAGTCAAAAGTATGGAACCCAATTAAATCTGAATTCAACAGAGCTCGCAAGAGCTCTTCTCTAATAGGCAATGTCTTATAAATCTCTGACGAAGGGAATGGACTATGGAGGAAAAACCCAAGTTTCACCTTATTAAACCTCTTCCTCAAGAAAGTAGGCAACGCCATTAGATGATAGTCATGAACCCATACGAAATCATCCTCTGGATTAATCACCTCCATAATCCTATCAGCAAATATCTTATTTACTGACACATACGCTTGCCACAATGACCGATTAAACCTACCCCCAAGGTCAGGTGACAAGGGCAACATGTAATGAAACAAAGGCCATAATTGTTGTTTACAAAAACCATGATAATACCTGCTAAAAAGATCTGGTGGGAGAAATGTTGGCACACATTTGAAGGTCTCCAAAAGTATTTGGGAGACCTCATCTTGTTCATTAGGGTGAACTTCTTCCTTCAAACAACCAACATAAATAACCTCAATCTCATCATCCCCTAAACCATCTTTCAGCTGAAGAAGAAGTGAATTCTCATCCCAAGAGAAAATCCAGGACTTACTGCCATCTGATTTTCTCTGCGCCCTTATTGGCAGCTGATTGGCGACAATTATGATTCGATCCTTTGGAGTCGAAGAAGATGATGGATCGGAGCACACACTCTCCGATGGATCATCATCTATATCGGACATGATGCCTGCCACCGTCATAATCCGAGGAATTCGCCGGCTCATGCGGCCAAAAGATGGAGACTCGCCAGAGGCAAGCTCCAGAAGATTAGAGTATGATCTTGACACCATTTTTTTTCCCGCTACTTCTCCTGGTTAATTATTCTGTTTTGTTTCACTCTGGCCAAAATAGCCTCATTTAAGCAAAAATGTTTCAAATTGACAAATACCCTTTTCAAGACTCGAGCAGAGACCGACTTCTTGTGAACCAGGAAATTAAATACAGCAAGAAATAATGAAAACTACAAATTTGGAAGATACCCTTTTCAAGATTCACCAAACACTAAGACTATAAGTTACTGAAAAGCAAGAATGAAATAACTTCTTAAATCTGAAATTAAAAAATAAAACCAGAAGTAGCACTGGAGCAAGAGAGATGAAGACACTACTAAGACCACCACCAATTCATTAAGAGAGAGAAAGCTATGCGAAAATGAGGGGAGATTTCAGGGAAACAAAAAGGGAACAAATTGAAGCAAGTTTCGCAGCTGCCTAGATAAAGAAAGGGGGAGAGATAGAAAGAAACATAAGAATGGAATAGATACTTATCTGATCAGTATTCTGTTCATTTTTAATATTAATATAACAAAATTTAAAAACATTAAAAAAATAAATTTAAAACAAGAAAATAAAAAAATATTAACCTTTTTTATTAGCTTTTTGAAGAGCTGTCTCTCTCAGTGACCCCTGTAACCTTATAAAACACCTTCTCAGAGAAAAAGAATTTTTTAAAATTAAAGATGAGACTTGTTTTTTAAAAGAATTTTTTATTTATAAATATATTAAAATAATTTTTTTATATTTTAATATTATCACATCAAAACAATTTAAAATATTAAAAAAAATATTAACTAATACCATAAATTTTAATAAAAAAACCATTTTAATCTCCCAAGATACTGAAAGCTGGAATAACAAACTAAAATCCCAACTTTGCTTTCATATTTACATTGGTTATAATTTAATCCTTATATTTTAATAAATCTATATATTAATCCACATAGATGGATTTTGGTTTGAGAAATTAAATAGACACCACGAAGAAATTGGTTAGTAGACTTGTCTATTTAATATTGTTTTAATGGTTATTTTTTAAAATATTTTTTACTTTAAAATATATTAAAAATTTATTTTGGATATAAGCATATCAAAATAATATAAAAATATAAAAAAATAAAAATAAAATATTTTTTTAAAATATTTTTAAAACATGAAAACAAATGAGCTATTGATCTCTCACATTATATATAAATTAAGAGCTTTTCTGGGAGTGTGGTTGCGGTTGTTTTTCAAAGTGTTTTTCACTCGGAAATATATTAAAATAATATTTTTTATTTTTAAAAAATTATTTTTGACATCAACGCATCAAAATAATCTAAAAACACTAAAAAAAATATTAATTTGAAGAAAAAAAATAAAAAAAATTCAAATTTTTTTAGAAACCCTTTTAAAATACAAAAACAAACAGGATCTAAGAAAATAAACACAAGTCAATAAACACAAAAAACAAAGGAAAAATAATGTAAAATAAAGAAATCATTAGATGGATGCAAGTGTGTTTTGTCTCATGCCTTGTATTTATTAGTTTACCATACGAATGATGAATGATGTGATAAATAAAGTATGTCCAACAAGTTTTTGAGAACAATCAAATTTTGTTCTAACTAACAATCATGTCGAGTTGGTTATGTTTATATCAACAATCTATGTACATAAAGGTGGTGTGGTTCAAATTACTCACTATAATAATAAAAAAAATATTAATCCTTTTACTTTCATAAACTACATGTTTAATTTATATTTCTCATAGTCTATTCCTTGTAATAATTCTATTTTTTTACTCTAATTTATTTATTTATTTATTTTGAAACATAGAACAAGAAAATCGAGAGAGAAAAGTTTGTAATGTGAGAAATCTGACTAAAAAAAGCATTTATCGAAAAACGAATTGACAAAATTAAGGAGGAATATTTCAGCTGTTACTTTATACTCAATATGATTTTATAAAACTACAAATAAGTCATAATTAAGTCCTTTGTATTTAAACGGGCCAGGAATACTGATTATTCTTTTTTTAAAAAAAAATATCATGAGACGTGTGGAAGCGAGAAGCAATAATAGTCGTTATATGTGGACGAAGAAATGTTGATCCAACGGTAAATAGCGAAGAAAAATGTCCGCTAGATATATATAGTGGCAGAGGGTTTCTCTTGACTCTTTGTTGGTTCTTATCCTTTTGTTCTTAGGTGAGTCCGCCACAAGGCGTTGGGGGTGGACTGTGGGACCCACCCGCAGAGATAGAGGTGTTGTCTTAGTGTTTATTATAATTATTATTTATTATTTATTATTATCCTGAAATGAAAATTAGCTGTCTAGGTGGTGAGAACCACGTGGCCCATTCCTGCTTGTTTTTGCAGGTTTTTGTAGGCTGTCTGTCAAATTATCTAAACTCCATTAACAGTATTCATCGAGATCCGGTCACGGTCTTTACCGGTTTATTGGATGTTTTGATGTTTTTTCTTTTTTAATTATCATTAAAAACCAAAAAAATGTGCAGATCATGCGACTAATTTTGATGTTTTAATCTAAATATTTTGTCAAAATCGATAGATTGAAGATTTAGTGTATGTTTAAAGATAAAATTAACTCGATAAAAATATACAAATATATTAAAGAATTATTTTATTATACTATTATAGTTTAGACTATTAATTATTTTTTTGGTGAATAACACACTTTGGAATTTATAATTTAAACTTTCTAGAAGAATTGTTTTTTTTTAATCAGATTTTGCTATCATAATTTCATTCAAATTTATCATGACATATTTACAAGACTCGTATAAATTATTATTTTTTATTTTAACATAAATATTATCCTACGTCTTATCGAGATGGGTTTTTTTTTTTAATCCTAGCTAGGTCATTCATATTTTGGACTTTATAATTTAAACCTTCTAAAAGAATTGTTTTTTTAATCAAATCTCGCTATTATGATTTCATTCAAATTTACCATTAATGAACATACTTACAAGACTCGTATAAAGTAGCATAAATGTACGTGGAGGCGGGGTAAACAACAACTCCTGGCGAGACAGATGTAAAAGTCATCTTGTCTAAACTGAACAAATTGCAAACGACAACCGAAAGGGATAGGAGGGATCTTTTTTATGTATGAGGATACAAGGTGACCTTCTAATTCACTTGAGTCTTTATTTATTTTTTTCTCCAGATAAAGAAACACTAAATTATTTATTACTCATCTTTTTCCTCTTTTCTCTTTATAAATCCTTCATTTATTTTAAAACTCTTTTTTTTTTTGGTATTATGACGCAACAAAAGTGGAGGGCTATATATATATAAACAGAGAATGAATGAACACACAATACGGAGAAATAAAAACATGTAAACATTGAGTCTTTTACTCTCATCCTTCTTGATAAGAGAAAAGGTACAGAAAAAATTGCTTACCAAACTCAGTTAACATGATCACCTGACCAGATAAAGTGCAACACAGATTTGAGATAACTGGATTCACAACCATCGAGATATGAAGGTAATATATGTGATAGAAATCGTTGGGTGTTCTTAACATTTTTGTTAATTCGCTCGTGTAAAAACAAGAGTCGTAAGTACTCCAGAGTGCCTAATGACCTCTCAAGGTTTGGTTATATGGATTGTGTTCGAGAACAAATTGGAGGTGGTGCGGGTCCGGATCAGCTTGTGCTAAACGAGCCCACATCCCGTCCCCATCGGATCAGATCAAATCACGTGAAAGCTAATTTTGCTGTGAAGGGAGGGTCGGGTTGGGTCAGTGCAGTCGCCGACCACCCAATTCCCAACAATAGCAATAGCTGGACGTCACCTTGTCTTATCTGCCACGTCATCAAAAGGGGACCCCCGCCCAATGAAAGTCTCCTTGCAATGCAAGGGGAGAAGAAAACCATAAACAAAGATTGGTAAAAAGTAATGATCGATACGAGTGGATAAGCACAAATAAGTGCGGGGGCGAAACGACAGGCGTCACGCGAATGCCATTTTTTGTTTGAATTGGCATGAAAACGACTGACGGGACTGCTAAACGACACACGAAGCCGGCGACGCTACTGCTCGTTTCCTCTGAGAGGATACTGTTCTAAATTTGGGGTGTAATCATATGTGCTCGTGAGTTATTCGAAACTTATGGTGACGCTAACTTGGCAAGTTTTTATCCGTCAGATTATATATACTTTTTTGGACGAGAAAGTGGCTTTATGTAGAAAGGATGGTAAGGAAAAGGGAGGGCTTCATGCACTGTTGCACTTTTACAGCGTGTATCGTGTCCAAGAAGAATAAATAGTTTATCATCACTATCATAATATATATATTTGGTAAAACTCATCCTGCTATTTTAGGTATATAATCGAGTGGAGATTAATAAAAAAGCGACCAAATACTTTAAAATATTATACTTTAATGGAATGGGAATCTTTTAAATCCTGTCTGCAAATAGAAACTGTTGATCGAGAGAAATCAGCTATTTTTTCCATATGTATAATAATTGATGATTTTAATTAGTTAAAATATGTGTTTTGCTACATCCTTCGAGTGGATAGAACACAAACATTAGACGCAAAGCATTCTTCTGTTGAGAACATGGTAAAATAATAAATATACCGAGTGTAATTTAAAAAAAAAGGAATTCAAATTTTTTCTTTCACAAGTAAATAAAAAGATTGTAACTTTCCCACTGCGTAAATAATGTTGTAGTAAAAAAGTAAAAAATTATAGATTTGTCATTACTAGCTACAAAAACAAAGTTAAATTTTTTTACAAGATTATCATTTCCACGGTGATTACTATTTCCTATTAGTATATATGTTGTTTAATTATCTTAATTATTGCCCATATTATCAAATTTAACATCATACTTCAAAGAAGATTTAATTTGTTCATACTACATTTTTTTCTCATCCAAAGAATTTTCTTTCGTTCTTAGTATTGTTCACTTTTTAATTAAAATAAAAAAAAATCAAAACAAGAAATCGGAACAACATTATATATCTTCTTATCTACCTACAAGAACCTTTAAGATGACACGTGACCGAGGCAACACACTGATTCATAGACGGTGATGCGGACAGGGAGCATTATATATATATATATATATATATATCAGATAGCAGGGTTTTTGCCCTTCCTCGATTTACTTTATATTTTTTTGCCCTTCTCCTCCCAGACAAGGATTTCTAAAATGAACGTTCGAAATTGTGTTGCTTTTATCACATGATTGTTTGGATTTGATTATTCATTAATATCTTTTAATTTGCTAGCTGCCAGCGTTTGTCGGCTTCTTATAATTCTTGGCCTTGTCACCACTCTAATCCTCCAATAGAAATCTTTCTTCCTGTTTATATATATATATATATATATAATTGAAAAGAAGCGCTTGCGCTCATCGCTAATCGCCTAGTTAAAACAACACCAACAAGGCACCAACACTTATTTTTCAACAGTACCCTTCCACTCAACACATCCACGTCATCTTTTTTTGTTTTTTTATAAACAAACAAACTTATTCGTTATTAAAAAACTAATATTTATAAATCTTGATTATATTGATGTAAAGAGTGATGTCATGATTAATCGGTAAAAATATTGATGTTTATTATTGGTTTGTAGTATTTTACACTGT
>Ga0307510_10007389_pt1 | contig 13102 bp, 11 predicted proteins | sample 12_EM_MG_FD_207224 | JGI IMG/M metagenome (GOLD analysis project Ga0307510, IMG submission 207224) | Populus trichocarpa ectomycorrhiza microbial communities from riparian zone in the Pacific Northwest, United States - 12_EM | ecosystem: Host-associated > Plants > Roots > Unclassified | place... | reverse complement strand
TCCTTCCCCACATTCATTAGTCCTTTTTCTCCTTTACTTGGTTTCGATTCGAGTTTTCATGTCTCAATAAATTTTTCAATTGATTTTCAACAGAGAAGTTTGTAAACCCTAAAGCGAAGTTTAGAGCCATTCGAAGAGCTGGCTAAATATCCTACTTTATTGCATCGCAAAAAGCCCGCCTCCGAATCCCGAAGCGTAGCGAAGGGCCATTCGGAGCGCCCGCTGGTATGGTATAATAGGATAGGACAATACATAGTTGTAAATACCGTAGATACCTCACCCTGCAGTCCTGTAAATCACGAGTGCATGGAATTTTTCACTCGAGCATTTAGTTCCTAGTGAGCACGTTATTTTCCATACTATCCAGGCGGCTCCAGGGGCGACATTAGTTGGTGAAGTCGCGTCCAAGGATCTTGTGAGCAATGCCAATGATGATTGCGCCAGCTGAGACTTGTGCGACGCCAGAATCTGACAAGTCCCCGGCATGATGAAGGGCCCGAACCGAGGGGTTGATCCTGTCTGGCGAACTACCGTACTCGTATCCATGCGTATCTAAGTCACACACAAAATTCCAACCCCAAGATCCCCCCTGTATTCGAGTTCTTCATGCCCGGGACTTATATAAATTACCAGCACGGTTACCCCAGGCCGCAGAGATCCCCCAGAGTTCCGGGAAAAGTCAGATTCTTAGTGCCCACGATCTCTCTCTCTAACTCTCACGAAAGTAAAAAAGACAAATCTGGGAAATCGGCTATAGCGCAGATGTCGCAAGGGCACCAGCAGGTCACCGGTAATATCAACTCGTTCAACAATATTGTCAACTTCGTTACCGAAATAGATGACGAGGGACGCCAAATTCTGCAGTGGCTATCGCCACTTGAGCCCCAGCAACGGCATCAAGGCGTGCGAACCGACCGACTCGATGGCGTGGGAAACTGGGTACTAGAAACCGGCGAGTTTGGAAAATGGCGTGATGCGCAAGACGGCTGCGTTGGGCCGGTGCTGTTCTGCTGCGGGGATCCCGGGGTGGGGAAGACTTATGTCAGGTAGGGGGTACTCTCGTCTCGAGAAAGGCAAGGCGGATGTCGCTAACGATCAGCAAATCATACCGGTAGTTCCCTAGTTATCGATAGTCTATGCGATGCGGGTGAGGGAAGCGACATTGCCGTGGTGGGTCTATACTGCGATTTCCTTACCCGGCACGAACAATCCACGGTGAATATTTTGGGCTCGATGCTCAAGCAACTAGCCCGCCGAGGTGGAATCCCGGGGCAAATAAGGGAGGCCTTTCAGAAGGCCAGAAAAGAGTTTGGCGGTCGGAGTCTGCTTCTTCCCGGCATGGTGGACATTCTGAAGAAGACTATTACATCGCTACCGCGGTTATTTATATGCATCGACGCCTTAGACGAATGCATTCCCAGGCACCGGAGGGAGCTCTTAGAGTCGCTGCGAGAAATTATTTCAGTGTCCCCGAACATACGAGTATTCCTTACTGGGAGGCCCCATATCGAGAGGGAAATCATGAAATGTTTCCGCCAAGCGGTCCTGATACTACTTAGCCCTAGCGCTGGAGATATTAAGAGTTATCTGGAGATGCGGCTGGACCGTGACACTGACCCCGACGCAATGGATGGGGAATTGCGGGCTGATATTATGCGAATTATTCCGGAGGAGGTCTCGGAAATGTAAGAGTATCACATAAATTCCCAGTGCAGGTCTGGAGGATGATTCGCTAACCCTGGGGCCTAGTTTCCTTCTTGTTTCTCTAAATATGGATGCAATCCTGGGCGAGATTACTCTTCATAAGAGAAGAAAGAAGCTAGAGGAGGTGACTAAAGGGAAGGGTCTGGGAGAGGCTTACGAGGCAACCTTATCACGAATAAAGGCACAGCCCGGCAGCAGGTCGAAACTCGGAATAGAGGTGCTATTGTGGGTATCGCATGCGGAGCGGCCATTTCATGTCGACGAGCTATGCCACGCCCTTGGGGTAGAAAACGGATCTACCGACTTGAATATTCGGAATATTCCTACGATAGAAACGCTACTGGCATACTCGCTAGGGCTCATCACGGTGGAGAAGTCCTCATCTACCGTCCGGCTTGTCCACTATACTCTGAAAGAATACCTATCCCATAACCCCAACTTGCTCCCCAAGCCTCACTCTGCGATCGCCGAGGTTTGTTTGACATACCTCAATTTCCGGCATGTGTGGAGCTTTTCACCTACTCTTCGTTTTGTTCCACCAACTGCCCCATTTGTTGAATACGCCGCTTGTTACTGGGGTATACATGCTAGGCGAGAAACCACTGAAAATGTGAGAACTCTTGCATTGAAACTGCTCGACAAATACGATGAGCACATATGCTCGAAGTTACTATTATTGCATGGGGCGAGGTCATGGGAGCAGCCTTTTGATCTAGAGGACACCCCTAAGGGATTTACAGGGCTTCACGGCGCTGCATACCTTGGATGCGTCGGGATAGTGGCTGCTTTATTGGATACGAATAAATGGGATGTGCAGGCAACTGACACCCATGGTAACACAGCAGTCACCTGGGCTGCTAGGTGCGGACATGAGGAGGTTGTGAGGATACTTCTGGAAGGTAGCGACGTCAATCCCGACAAAGCGGATGAGTGGAATCGAACGCCGCTCTGGTTCGCTGCCGAGAATGGGCATGAGGGGGTCGTGCGGACGCTGCTAGCGCGGGACGACGTTAATCCCGACCAAGTGGATCAGCTTGGCGAAACCCCACTCTTCCGTGCTGCTAGCCATGGACATAAGGGTATCGCAAAGATGTTGCTAGAACGGAATGGCGTCAATCCCGAAACAGCTGACACCGAATACGGCCAGGAAGTGCTTTTGGGGGCTGCCAAGAATGGGGAGGAGGGGATTGTGAAGATGCTGCTGGAACGGACTGACATCAACCCCGACAAAGCGGATAAGTGGAATCGAACTCCGCTCTGGTTCGCCGCTGGGAATGGGTATGAGGGGGTCGTGAGGATGCTGCTGGAACGGGACGACATCAGCCCCGACAAAGCGAATAAATGGGATCAAACACCGCTCCGGTCCGCCGCCGAGAATGGGCATGAGGAGGTCGTGCGGAAGCTGCTAGTACGGGACGATGTTAATCCCAACCAAGTGGATCGGTTCGGCGAAACCCCGCTCTTCCGGGCTGCTAGGAATGGGCATCAGGGGATCGTAAGAATGCTGCTAGAACAGAATAACATCAACCCCGACAAAGCTAATAAATGGAATCGAACACTGCTCTGGTTCGCTGCTAAGAATGGGCATGAGGGGGTCGTGCGGACACTGCTAGCACGAGACGACGTCAATCCCGACCAAGTGGATCAGTACGGCGAAACCCCGCTCTTCCAAGCTGCCAGTAATGGGCATGAGGGGATCGTAAGGATGCTGCTGGAACAGAATAACGTCAACCCCGACCAAGCAAATCAATTGAATCGAACTCCGCTCTGGTTCGCTGCCGAGAATGGGCATGAGGGGGTCGCGCGAGCACTGCTAGAACGGGACGACATTAATCCCAACCAAGTGGATCAGTTCGGCGAAACCCCACTCTTCCGGGCTGCCAGCAATGGGCATGAGGGGATCGTAAGGATGCTGCTAGAACGGGACGACATCAATCCCGACATAGCAAATGAACGGGGCCAAACACCGCTCTCACGGGCTGCCGCCAATAGGCATGAAGGGCATCCTGCCAGCACGGGATGACATTAGCTCCCACAAAACGGATGGGTGGAGCGAAACACCGCTCCGGTTGGCTGCCGACGATTGGTATGAGGGGATTGCGAACACACTGCCGGAACGGAATGATATCAATCCTGACACAGCGAACCACCGGAGCCCAACACCATTCTTCCAGGCCCTCAAGAATTTGAATAAGCGAGCTCCAAAACAACTACGGTAACCCACAGATTTTATTACTAAATTTTTAGTGGGCCTACAGTCAACAGAACTCTTCTTGCTCCACCCACCCGAGCTATCTCAGCCCTCTTCCGACCGCCTCCGCTAGTTTTGATATCTAAAGGTGAAACCTGGAGCTCCCCCAACATCCATCTAACGTACCCTCTTGGGGGGAAACAGACCTGGCACAACAAAATCCCATACCCGTCACCCATAGTTCCTCACACGTGGGTTCCCAAGTTCCTACAGCTGCCAAACCTTTGGATCGTTCTCCTGAAATCTCGTTGTCTCCTTGGTTTCCCCAAATCACCCTACTAGCCCCTTTCCAATTTCTTGTCCCCCCTATCCATTTTTTTAACCCAATTTTATTTATATGTGTGCTCTGTTCATCAGTTCCTATAACCACTTCTCTCTTCATAATAATAATTATTATGCACATTTTTCTTTTTCTTTTTGTTTCTCATACCCCTTGAGTTAAGTTATTCCATGTCTGTCGGCGACCGACTTCGTATTTACTTTTATTTTTGCGCACCTCCGTCGGCGGTATATTGGATTACCAGAGCGGGGAACCGAAGTCTTATAGAGATAGACATAAATTAGATTAGACCCAAATACTGTACACATCAGACCAGGTGCTCTGCATCAACGAGGTAGAGTTCAGGTGAGTGATTGATAAAGTTTGGTGCACGGCCACTCACCTGTTTTGGCTATTGTGAGATAGACCTTCACATATTCTATCGGCATCATAGAATTGTGCTCTCATACCGTAAAATCTTGGATAATTGAACCGTGTGCTACATATGTCATCGGACTTTCCTCTCAGTAAGGTCAAAAAAAATTCAAAAAAAATTCTGTCTCAGCAGGGGGAAAGGGGCTGTGTTTTTGCTGTGTTTTTTTCACCCATTCCAGGGAGGGGAATTTCGGACTTCATAGCACACAGTTCAATTATTTGAGATATTACTGTTACTCGATTTGAACACCACAATTAGTACATAGTATCATCCCTGTTATATCTACCGGTACCTGTCTCCTGCCCACCCTCTTTGCGGGCTTCGTATGTCTCACTACTAGGAAGGTAGTGCGGAAGGCTTTCTCTTTGTATTTGGCAGCTTGGCTGAAGGGTGACTTTTACGGTGGGAAACTGTGGTGGGGTTCTCTTTGAAACCTAATTTGCTTTAACAGGGGCAGGGTGAGGGTTGGGGAGTGGCCGTTCCTCCAACTCATTTGTCTGGAGCTTACAATGTAACCTATAACAGTTGTTTTGTTTTATTATCGCATATAGAGATAGATGAGAGTATAGCTATTTTAAAAAATAAAGGCGAGGAAAGAAACTAAAAGAGGAGAAAATATAGTACTTTTTGATTTAGTTGTTCTTTAGTCTCCAGATAAATACACTATCTTACCCACAGCTCCTAAACATCCACCAGTAAAGTTAGGCAATCCCCGAACCCTGCATTAGGCAGATAATTGATTTCTGCTTCATAGGATAAAAAGGGTAATCTCTGAATTTGAACAGTTTTCTACTCTACGCCAAATGATTGAAACTCAAACTCCCTGTGCTCTGAATAGGATAATAATATCTAAGGAACTATATTTACCAAAACGTCTATCCACAGCACCCTAACAAAAGTCATCGTTGGCGGCCCTTTTTACACCAAAAACAACGATTTTTGGAGGACCAGAACCCCACCACTTATAGTGCTAGCTAATCAATTCTTGGTGAAATAGCCATCCTGCCTATTCTAAAAAGCGCACACTAATATCGTAGTGAATAGTGCAATATTGGGTGAACTGTGGTGGTGCAAAATTGGCGATTTTGAAAAAACAAGGATCGTGCTCTACTCGTATGGGGGTCCAAACAAATTCCTGGCACTTAGCTCCTGCATCTAAGTGATTTGCCTCAATTAACTAGCACTAGCCAGAGAACAAAGAAATACTTTAAAAAAGGTGAGTCCAATTATTACTAGGTCCCTTGCTAAGTATTAATATATTTTTCGTTTTAAGTAATTGAAAGGTGGAGGTACAAATAGCGACTTTCCATACCCCGAATATCATCGATTTTGGTGTTTTCGCCGGTACTTGGACCCACCAACGGTGACTTTTATCCTGTTGCTATATTATGGTTGTTTGATATTTAGAGGATATGGTGAGTATATTCTAATACAGGTACTATGAAACCGGATTGGGAGCCCCACGAGCACTGCCGATAATGATTGGATCTGTGCATACTTGTGCAACGCCAGAAGCTTATATAATAAATTACCACCTACTCTTTCTTCGGTCGCAGACATCCCCCCTAGTTCCGAGAGGAGTCTCATTCTCAGTGCGCACTATCCCCCTCTAACTCTCACAAAAAAAGATAAATTTAGAAAATCGGCGAAAGTAGAGATGTCCTTCCAACCACAGCAGATCACCGGTAACCTCAACTCGTTCAATAGCAATAACACCTTCAATACTATCAACCTATTTACAGATACAGAAGTCGAGGGGCGCCAAGTCATCCGGTGGCTATCGCCACTTGAACCACAGATACGGCACCATGGCATACGATCCCACAGACTCCATGGTGTGGGCAACGGGGTACTAGAAACCGCCGAGTTCAGAAAATGGCATGATGCGCAAGATGGTTGCTCGGCGCCAGTGCTGTTCTGCTCCGGGAATCCCGGGGTGGGGAAGACTTATATTAGGTAGGAAGTGCTCTCGTCTCGAGAGGGGTAGGGCGGATATCGCTGACGACCAGTAAATCACACCGGCAGCTCCCTAGTTATTGATAGTCTATGCGATCAGGCGGGGGAAAACGACGTCGCCGTTGTGGGACTATACTGCGATTACTCTACCCAGCAGGATCAATCAGCCGCAAATATGTTGGGCTCCATGCTCAAGCAACTGGTCCGCAGAGGCGGAATCCCGGAGGAAATACGGGAGGCTTTTCGGAAGGCCAAAAGAGAGTTCGGCGGCCGAGGTCTCCTTCTTCCCGATATGACAGATATTCTGAAGAAGACTATTACCCCGCTATCCCGGTTATTTATATGCATTGACGCTTTAGATGAATGCACTCAGCAACACCGGCGGGACCTTCTAGAGTCACTGCGGGAAATTGTCGTAGTGTCCCCGAACATACGAGTGTTCTTCACTGGGAGGCCCCATATCGAGCAAGAAATCATGAAATGTTTTTGCCAAGTTGTCCGGATTCCTCTCAGTCCTAGCACTGGAGATATCAAGAGTTATCTGAAGATGAGGCTGGACCGCGACCCCGATCCTGACGCAATGGATGATGAATTGCGGGAGGATATTATGCGAATCATCCCGGAGAAGATCTCGGAAGTGTAAGCAAGAATATCAAAAACATTCCCAATACAAGTCCGAGGAATGATCCACTAACAGTAGTATCTAGTTTCCTTCTGGTTTCTCTAAACATGGACGCAATCTTAAGCGAGGTTACTCCGTATGAGAGAAGAAAGAAGCTTGATGAGATGACCAAAGGGGAGGGTTTGGGCGACGCTTACGCGGCAACCTTATCACGAATGAAGGAGCAACCCAGAACCAGATCCAAACTCGGCATGGAAGTTCTAATGTGGGTATCGCATGCGGAGCGGCCACTGCAGGTTGACGAATTACGCCACGCCCTGGGGGTAGAAAAAGAATCCATGGACTTAAACGTTCGGAACATTCCCCCGATAGAGACACTACTAAGATGCTGTCTGGGGCTTGTCACGGTGGAGAAGTCCTCGTCCATTGTTCGGCTTGTCCACTACACTCTACAAGAGTACCTTTCACATAATCCTAACTTGTTCCTTAACCCCCACTCGAGGATCGCAGAGGTCTCTTTAACTTACTTGAATTTCCGGCACGTTAAAAGCTTTTCGCCTGCGCTTTCTTCTGTCCCGCCAACTGCCCCTTTTGTCGAATATGCTTCTTGCCACTGGGGCTCTCATGCCAGGCGCGAAACCACTGAAAGTGTGGAATCTCTTGCATTGAAACTACTCGCTAGATACGATAGGCATATATCTTCGAAAATGTTGTTATTGCGCGGGGTGGGAATTTGGAACCCGCCCCTTGATCGAGAAGACACCCCTAGAGGATTCACCGGGCTTCACGGTGCCGCATATCTCGGTTGCGCGGAAATCACGGCTGCCCTATTAAAGTCAAATAAATGGGATGTACGAGCAACTGATTTCAATGGTAATACAGCAATCGCCTGGGCTGCTAGGAGGGGGCATGAGAGGGTGGTGAGGGTACTTTTGGAGCGGGGTGATGCCAATCCCGACAAAGCGGATAAGTGGAGCCAAACGCCCCTCCTGTGGGCCGCAGTGAATGGGCATGAGGCAGTCGTAAGGACGCTGCTGGAACGGAGCGACATCAATCCCAACACATGTGACGAGTGTGGCCGTACACCACTCTTTGGTGCTGCGGTTAATGGCCATGAGGGGGTCGTAAGGACGCTGCTGCAACGGAGCGACGTCAATCTCAACACAGTTGACGAGTATGGCCGAACACCGCTCTCTGGCGCTAGCGTGAATGGGCATAAGGGGGTCGTCAGGATACTGCGCGGGCGGGGCGGGGTCAACACCAACATAGCTGGCACCGAATATGGCCGAACCCGACTCTCGCGGGCATGAGGGGGTTATGAACACACCACTGAAACAGAACAATGCCGACCCCGACATAGCGGATAAATGGAATCTAACACCGCTCTGGCGGGTCTTGCCTACAGGCATTAGCGAATCATAAAGTTGCTATCGTATCGGGACTGCCTATTTGATTCCCAAATGCCCTGCAAGCCTGCAATCGAAAAGGCTCCCCCCCGCGCCGTCTGCGCTATAGGAACTTCCTTCACAAAAGACCTGCAGGTTTTGGCTTCTGGGTGCAAAACCCGACACCTCCCTCTCATCTACCAGATGCATCCTCCCGCCTTCAAATCAGCCTAGCCCTCTTCCCATTTCTTACCTTGCTGTATGGCTGTTTCTTGGGGGGGGGGGATTAATTTCGTTTATATCCGTGGGCTGTTGGTATGTTTTTGTACCCCTTCTCTTTATGCATACATTCTTTTGATTTTCTTGTTGAGTTATCTCGTGTCTCGCAACGATTGACTTTGTATTTACTTGTGTTATTGTATAACTCTGATAGCAATCAGATGGTGTTATAAGAGGGGTGGGCGGAAGCTTCTTGGAAATAGATATAAATTATTAGACACACGGACCACTCGAGTATATTGAGAGCAGGCGCACTACAGGGATCAACAGACAAGACTTTATGGTGCGTGATTGGTAAGGTTTGGTTCATTTTTTTATTTCTTCTTTTCTACGACACATCCATGGCCGCCCACTCGTTTCCCTTATTGTGAGCTAAGCCCCTCTCCTTACTAATACTAAAACCACTCCCCGCTCCTCCCACCCCACTTTAAACATCACAATTAACACATAGTTAGCCCCTTCGCCACTAAATCTACCCCTCCCGCCTACACCTCGTAGGGTTTGCAAGTCTCCATTACTTGGAAAGCCGCGCAGAATTATCTACACCGAAAATCAATAAAAGCACCCAAAGAGTGGGAAACTAATTTAAGATACCATCTCAAAAGATAACTTACTATTATTCCCACCATGCTAGTGGGAGTGGTAAATGACCGAACTCGGAATGTCCTCACGTTTGCGAACACAACTGCTATTGCATAGTCTACGAGCAAAAAATTCAGCCGGGACCCCGGGATTATAGAGGCATGCGACAGCAGTTGTGTTCGCAAACTCGAGGAAATTACGAGTATCGGAATGTGCATAATATCATCAGCTAAGTTAGGTCTTAAAATTGAAGGTGGAAATACTCGTAGCAGCGCCAATATAATGGCACTGTGCTATCAATCACACGATATACCAAGCGCCAATTCCTTTATTTTCCCGACCCCGCCTTTCTCCATCCAACTGAGGAAGGTGGTTATCAATAAAAACCACGGACCAACTCTCACAATCGGTAATTCTGGGGTCAATCGCATTCCCAAAAATCTCAATTGGGGGGCTTTTTCCATCCCTGTACTGTTACCCTATTACTCGAGTAACAGGTGCAGCGTGTAATGCAGGTAAATTGCATTTCCCACCCAAAAGTCTGATGTCAGCAGCCTTGCTTTTTTTCTCTCTACTCGAGGTACTCGAGCACCGTAAAATCTCAGGTATAACCGACTAGCCTGGACTGGTCACGCAGCGGAATCAGACCCTCTGATTGAATGAGAAATTGCCAACAAGGCCAGGCAACATAAGCAGTCCTCTTTTGACGTCCTCTTGGGCTATTCAAGGTTTTGAAAACTGCAGCACCACCAGTCCAGGCCAGTTCGTTATACCTGAGATTTTACGGTACGAATAGCGTAGATTCCAAGGCTGATCTGCAAGCAAAATGGCGGACCGGCTTCTATCGAGAACTTTCTAAGCACTGCCCACAAGGATTGGGCCATCCCATGCTTGTGCAGCGCAAGTGTCCTATAAGTTACCACTCACTCTCTCCAGGCTTTAGAGATGCTCTCGACTCGAGTGGCTCCGAGAGGCTCAGACTCCTACCGGACAATCTCTCTCTAACGATCACAAAAAGAGAACTCAGATAATACACGATAGCCCAGATGTTGTCCCAGAACACGCAGGCCACTGGCAATATCAACTCGTTCAACAATAACACCTACAATAATTTCAACTTTATTACGGAAATAGACAACGAGTGGCTTCAAATTCTCAAGTGGTTATCGCCCCTTGAACCACAGAACCGGCACCAAAATGTGCGAACCGACCGACTCGATGGCGTGGGGAACTGGATGCTAGAAACCAGCGAGTTTAGAAAATGGCGTGACCCTGAAGATGGTGGCTCTGAACAAGTCCTGTTCTGTTCAGGGAATCCCGGGGTTGGGAAGACTTATTTTAGGTAGGAAGGGCTCTTGTCTAGAGAAAAATAGTGCAGTGTCGCTGAAGATCAGAAAATAATAGTTCCCTAGTTATTGATAGCCTGTGCGATCATGCTGTAGGGAAAGACGTTGCCGTCGCAGGGCTATACTGCGATTTCCTTGCCCAGCAGGAACAGTCTACCGCAAATATGTTGGGCGCTATCCTCAAGCAACTAGTCCACAGAGATCGAATTCAGGAGCAGATACGGGAGATTTTTCAGAAGGCCAAAACGGAGCTTGGCCGAGGTCCCCTTCTTCCAGATATGATAAATATTCTAAAAAAGACTATTACATCGCTTCCCCGGTTATTTATATGCATCGACGCATTAGACGAATGCGTTCCCAAGCACAGACGGAGCCTGCTAGAGTCGCTGCGAGAAATTGTTGCAGTGTCCCCGAATATACGAGTATTCCTTACAGGGAGGCCCATTGTCAGGGCAGAAATCATGATAGCCTTTAGCCAAGTGGTCCTGGTAACTCTCGGTCCTAGTGCTAGAGATTTTGAGAGCTATCTGGAGATGAGGCTGGACCATGACGCTCATCCCGAGGCAATGGATGACAGGTTGCGGGCGGAGATTATGAGAATCATCCCACAGGTCTCCAACATGTAAGCAAGAATATTAAATACATTCCCATTATAGACCGAAGGTATGGCTCACTAACGGGGGTGCATAGTTTCCTTCTCATTTCTCTCCACATCGACACAATCCTGAGCGAGATTACTTTAGGACAGAGAAGAAGGAAGCTTGATGAAATGATAAGAAGGGATGGTCTGGGAGACGTTTACGCGGAAACCATATCACGAGTGATGGCCCAGCCAAGACGTAGATCAAAACTCGGCATGGAAGTTCTAATGTGGGTATCTCATGCGGAGCGGCCACTACAAGTCGACGAGTTATGCCATGCCTTGGGTGTAGAGGAAGGATCCGTAGACTTGGATATTCGGAATATCCCCTCGATAGAAACACTGTTAGAATACTCTCTGGGGCTCGTTAAGGTCAAGCAGTCCCCGTCTGCCTCTGTTTCTACCGTCCAGCTTGTCCACAACACTCTACAAGAGCACCTCTCCCACAATATTAACTCGTTCCTTAGCCCTCACTCAAGGATTGCTGAGGTCTGTTTGACCTACCTCAATTTCCCGCATGTGAGGGGGTTTTCACCTGCTCTCCCTTCAGTCCCACAAACCGCCCCTTTTGTCGAATATGCCTCTTGTTACTGGGGTACACATGCTAGGCGCGAAATGACCGAAAGTGTGAAAATTCTTGCATTGAGACTACTCGATGGATACGATAAGCACGTATCTTCGAAAATGCTGTTATTGCGCGGGGAAGGCATTTGGAACCCACCCCTCGATCAAGAAGGTACCCCGAGAGGATTTACTGGGCTTCACGGCGCCGCATACATGGGATGCGTGGAAATAACTGCTGCGTTATTAAAGTTGCGTAAATGGGACGTACAGGCAACTGATTTCAATGGTAACACAGCAATCGCCTGGGCTGCTAGGAGGGGGTATGAAGAGGTAGTGAGGGTACTGTTGGAATTGAGCGACGCCAATCCCGACAAAGGGGATAGATGGGGCCAAACACCCCTCTCGTGGGCCGCAGAGAATGGGCATGAAGGAGTCGTAAGGACGCTGTTGGAACGGAACGACGTCAATCCTAACGGAGCTGACGAGTATGGACGAACACCGCTCTTTGGTGCTGCCATGAATGGGCACGAGATGGTCGTGAGGAGGCTGCTAGAGCGGGGGGGTGTCAATCCCGACAAGCCGGATAGGTCAAACCGAACACCCCTCTCGCGGGCTGCCCAGAATGGGTGTGAGGGGGTTGTGAGGATGCTGCTCGAGCTGGAGGACGTTGACCCCAATATAGCTGACAAAGAGGACGGCCGAACGCCGCTCTCATTTGCCGCCGAGAATGGACATGTGGAGGTCGTCAGGATGCTGCTCGCGCGGGAGGACGTCGACCCCAACACGGTTGACACCGAGTATGGCCAGGCGCCGCTCTCGTTTGCTGCCGCGAATGGGCATGAGGGGGTCGTAAGGATGTTTCTGGAACGGGACGACGTCAATACCAATATGGCAGATGAGTGGGGCTTAACACCACTCTCGTTGGCTACCACATATGGGCATGAGGGAATCATAAGGCTGTTACAGGAGCCCCGGATTTGATTCCCAAGCACCCGGCGGGCAGGCAATCGAAAGACCTCATATCCCCTAGCCGTCTACAGTATCAGAACCTCCTTCTTAAAGGACCAGCGGGGTTTGG
>Ga0307510_10007388_pt1 | contig 13103 bp, 19 predicted proteins | sample 12_EM_MG_FD_207224 | JGI IMG/M metagenome (GOLD analysis project Ga0307510, IMG submission 207224) | Populus trichocarpa ectomycorrhiza microbial communities from riparian zone in the Pacific Northwest, United States - 12_EM | ecosystem: Host-associated > Plants > Roots > Unclassified | place... | reverse complement strand
AACCCTCTAATGGACTTTATTGACGGCAAGACTTTTAATAATGAGCCTGAGTCCACTATACCAGGCCTCGGTATATCAATTGGTGTCAGCGGGACAGGGTTCATGGAGTCAATGCCCTCCGGAATCGTGCCCGCAATGGTCCGCCTCTCTGCGTCCAACTCCGCCCTTCGCATACTAGCTTCCCGTTGAACCTGAACCCTATTCTCCTCTTCTCCAGCATCAAATAGCGTCGAAGACCTACTCACTCCGAGAGCAGGAGGTCCACCGGCCAAGCCAACGTTCAGAGTCTTGACCCCGTTTTGCAAAGCTTTCCTTTCCTCCTCTGCTGCTCTTGCCGCTTGAATAGCCCTCCTCCTCCGCATTGCATCTTCAAACCGACGGCGCGCTTCCGTTTCGTTCCAGATACCCATCAACTTTAACTTGTGAACCCAACGGCTGTCATCGTAGACCATCTCCTGCAACTGTTTAGATACCCGGGCAAAGCTGCACAGATCTCGAACGGGGAGGTATTCTAATATTGTCGAGATGATTTCTAGCCTCAAACCGAACATCAGCACTACCCTCCAGCCTTTTCTCCTTCTGTGAGGGAAAGCCTTCAAAGAATTGACAAACCGAGAGGTAGAACCGGCTTCCAAGTAGCACCCTTCAACGGCACAATCCGTATCGGACTCATGAACTCCATTTTGGCTGTAGGCATCGAATACCTTGCAGCTTTGGGGGGCTGGGTTGGCGGCATGACGGGGAAGTATGCCGGAATAGTCTCCGGAAGAGTAATTTTGTTTGCTTAGGTGGTAAAGGTTCGTCGGTGGTGGGAACGGGGGTTAAAGAAAAGGATGGGGAGTTTTGTATACCGCCACATGAGAGCTTGGGTTTGTTGTAGTAGCCAAGACCTATTGTGGAAGCAATCGAGTATGATAGCAACACAAAATGAATGGTACTCATAAGGCGGAGCCGCAGCAATAGTCTGCGACTGTCAAACATGATACCTGTATGTAATTAATCACATGAGCCTGTGTCTCTTAGCTGAGATGGATTACACTAAACAAATATCACGACTCAAATAACCATTAGCATTCTTTTAATACAGTGTGTCGTAGGTACCAAGTATTGACGCTGCTGGTATTTCTATTTCTACGCTCTCAAGGAGGCAAAAGGCTTGAACACACTGCCGGCAGGCTGTTCATACGAGAGCCGTGGACAAAAAGATTTAACAAAGTTGCGGATAGACCACCCACACCTTGATTGCTCCTTTCACAACCGAACTCACTCTCGATGGGACAAACAAATGGGGCCAGCCCATGCCCACCTTCACAAGATTCAATACCGGACACCAGTGGTACATTACCCGTGCCAACGACTTCGAAATTTAATGATTTTTAATACTCCCCGCTTCCAGTCTGAGCTACAAAATGTGATAATTACGAGCCCTGCGCTGTCGTGGATACCGATATAATACACAGCACGGCACAGGAACGCGACGAAAAAACAAAACACAACACGAAACAATCATCTAATATTTTTCACCATCACTGCTGCTTCTTCTGGGCCGCCGGCCCCATTTCCTTCTCGAACGCACCATAGGTAACTGTTAAGCTGGAGACTGAGCCGATCCCAACATAGAGAATCGCGAGGAGGAAGAATCCCACAAGGTAACCCATGAAAATCCCTGGAGTAAAGAATTGATATCGTGAGAATAAGGTGCCAACAGCGGGTCGCGTAGTGTTCTCGTGGTTGTCACGACGCCTAAGCTCACTTGAAGGAGCTGAATGGACCTTAAGCTGAGTAGAAAGGGGAGTAGCTGTGTATACAAGTGTGTATTTTGACGTAGGGATAAGAGAAATGACAGATTGTAGGAAAGAGTCTGTAAGCCATTAGAATAGCTTTCATGGAGATTGCATAGATCGAGTACTCACCATTCTCTCTCAATGCTTCCATCCTAGCCTTTCTCCCCATGGGCAGCTCGGCGAAGTCCAAGCGAATAACCTTCGGCTTCATATCATTAAATCCGCCAAATGAGGCCGCTAACACATTGTTAACCTCACATAGCCATCCCACACTGCATGAAACACATACTCTTCGCATCAACCTCCTCAAACTCCGCATCACACGTCTCCTCAGCATACCTCGCTATAATTTCTGTAAGGCTCTCCGACTCCCCGCTCTTTCCATAAACATTATCCACTGTAAACGAGCTTCCTTCTGCAGCTTGTAAAGCCGTATAGAGCGTAGGAGCGGCTTCGGGGGAAGCGAAATCGCTAGCGTGGGCTCCGGGCTGTTGAACGAGAATATAGGCCTCAGATGCGCATAGTTTTATAATATTCTGGGCGATCGAGGATACCGCTGCCGTTGTGGCTATTCGAGAGGAACTGTTCGGCTTCTCAAACCTGAATGCGGGTCAGACGAGGGGGGCAGTACATGGGAGGACACTGACTTGGAAGAGGAGTACAAAATAAAGGGAGAGGCGTCTTGGAAAGCGGTGGCGATAGGCAAGCTTAATGCTGCAAAGAGTTGTATTTTCTTGTAGTTAGAATGCATTGTTACGAAGTTGTGAGTATCGTAGTTGTTTTTCTCTTCCGGATGCTAGGAAACTCGGGATCAGGATGATGGGGCAGCTAGAGGTCGGCATGATCTACTCCCGCCAAGGGCCCTCATTTCTTGGCACCCCTGGTTGTGCTCTGGTCTGCGCGCTCAATACTACCGGTAGAGCTCATATTCAATCACTCGACCAATCAGCAGTTAATGCTGCTGCGTTGAATAATAAGAGGGACATATCTCGGCTATATAGTAAAGTGGTTCAGTCCGGTTATTACCACCGGGATCTCAACAAGGAATTAGGAAATAAAAACTATTGAAGAAAAAGCTACATAGGAAGAACAATAGAAGAGCGCACATTTAGCCTAGACTGGGACTGGGCTTGGAAAAACAAAGAGCTGAAAGAAGAATTTGAGAGGAGAAATAAACCATATTATACGAACAGATGATGTCTGAAACTGAAACCTAAAGTCAACCCTAAAGAGAATCGTATTTGTCCCCCCCGTCGATCATATGATACTTCTCCATCTTGTCTTATCGCCCTCCAATCATCAACCATAACCCACTATATATGCAAACTCCCAAGCCCAGCGCAGCCATCAGGATTTCATCCATTCTCATACTACAAAGTTGCCTTTACTGTATATCTCCAGCATGCACTGTAATTCCTCGTCCAGCCGTACATTCCACAGCTCCATACCCGCCACCATTCCTGCAATACCGATCATTTCACATTCTGGACAACCAGTGAGCCACATTCCGGACGGGAGATACTCCAAAGTACCCCAAAGTTACATTGTTATGTATACATGGGCTGTAATGGGCTGGTAGGCGAGAGGTCACAGTATTTAGAGTGGGATGTCATTACAACTTACCATTCATAAGGATTTTGAGTAGCTATCAGTCTACGTGCTGAGGAGAATCAATTACTAGTAGGCTGCCAGCATCCGAGCGCAAGATGGAAGAACTTTAGAGTAGATCCATACAACTTAGTTTTGGGTCTCGATATATGGGTTTAAATATCAGAATGAAATAGCCTCCTTTGAACGGCCGATGGAATGTGGATTTGGCTTGCCATTGCCTCTGTTTACGATGCAATTTCATAGAGTAATACAAGACTATCATAATCCCAACACAGAAACCCAGAGTGAAAGAGACACAGTTCCCTCTAGTACTATTGAGTACCCCCCCCAATCCGGCCAGATCGGGTGCCAGAGTGATCCCCTCTCCTATTGGTGCACACTCCGCATAACCCTAGTAGAAAAGCCAAATCTTCTCTACCTACTCCGGAACCTGCATATAAAATTCCTCCTCAATACCATCGACTGGGGTCATGATAACTGGATCTTCATCATCTGCGCCTCCGCTGGCCCCCAATGATGGGAGGATAAGAGAGAAATCATTTTCGTCCTCCTGCAGAACTCTCTCGCATGCTTCGATAGCGCTTTCCTTGAGGCCGGTTGTCAGCATCCTCTTCGCTTCTCTATCAGCCCCATTTCCATTGGTGTGCCTTATGTGAGTTTTGTAATTCGCGGCACTAAGTGTTCTGCTTTCGGGGCGTGGGGGGGGGGGCATCGCCTTGGAACCACGCAGAGAGCTAGGCGGTTTCGTGATGACGGAAGTAGAGACCGCCCGAGAGTGGCTCGCAATTCTGCTAGTAGCCTTGGGCCTAGAATTTGAAGTTGAGGAGGTAGGGCATTGGGAGAATGAGGCCGCGGATTTCGCAGCTATGTTTGTTGATCTCTTATCCAGGGTAATGGGCCTGGAGGTACTGAGTGCTGATGCTGGCCTTGAAGCTGATCTCGAAGTGGATCGTGATGTGGGCCTTTTAGACGCAGTCGGTTTCGCTGTAGCAGTTTTTTCCACTTGGCCCTTCACGTTAGAAGGGTCTGAGCTAACTGAAATTCCAATTCTCTTGGGCCTTGTGGTAGCTCTGCTTTTTAGGGAAAGAGGTTTCAAGAGTTCATCAGTCTCCGCGTCAAGCATAGCGTCGATTTGTCGCTCGCTTTCCTCAAGCTGTCGTTCGATACTTGTCTTCCCGAATTCATCGATACCTAGGAGGAACTGACGATGACATCCTCTGTAAATGCTCTTGCTTAGTTTGTCGTAATCAGGGATTGGGAAGTCGTCAGGAATATCAGGAAGCTCTGTCGACTGTAAGCGTTTATACTAGGAATATCTGGGCAAAGAAAGATGTACCGGGAGGACACTGAGGAATGTATTCAATTTCCGGATACTCTCCGTCCTCATCATGCAGGACGGGACGCACATCCTCTGAGATGGATCCCTTGGAACGGTCTAGACGCGATGCACTCCCGCCTGGCTTCTGCTGCGGTTCGACAGAACCTCCTTCAGGGGGGGCAAATACCCTTGCTTTCGCATTGGTTGTTTTGCCAGTTAAAGCGGGCCTTCTAGGGCCCCCTCTTGGACCTTAACTCGCGAACCAGTGAGTTTGCGAAACTAATGTAGCGGAGAGTAAACTGTCGAACTCACCAATTGGGGTAACAAACAATGATGAATCCTTGCCAACAAACAATGTTTTTTTGCTAGTTTTCCCAGCAATGTTCTCGTCGTTCAACGGGACTTTGTAAGGTGTTCTTAGGTGCAACTTCGAAGGACCGGGGGTTTTGGTATTGACCTTGCCCAGATGTGGCACATGGAGGACATCATTCTCCTTATTGGCAGCAAGCATTATGAAGCCGTACTGCGGTTTGTGGACAATTAAGTACAGGTTGATATAATGTTTGCAGAAAGCAGGCAGGTTGGGAAGAAGGTTTGGAAGCTTAAATAAAGGAAGTGTAAACAGCAAAGGGAGAGGAACGCCAGATGACTTCCACATGACCGGTTGGCATAGCAACTGCACAGTTGGGCTTATGTCTCCCATGCGCGCCAAGAGCGGGAAAGTGGGCAGCGAGCACAGTTCGTCTCCTGCCTTCCCCACTAACCAAAACTTACCGTGAACAGCACAGGTCAGTTGGTTCTTGCCATCCAGCTGCCAACTCACCTCTAGACTTTCTCTGCTGTTGCACTCGCTCCATCCCCCTTATTCATCTCCATACCACCACTGCTACCTTTACTATTCACTGCCACCTCGAAGAACTCTTTGATCTTATCGATACCCCTCTCTCGATACCACCCCTCATTATTATTTCTCAAGATGGAGAAAGTTAAGGAGGTAAGGATTCCCCCCGCTCCTGCTTATCTTTCTTGTTTTTTTTAAAGTATTTTCATCGGCTGCCTCTCTGACGATAAAATATTTGTACTTATATTCCTTATATCGAGAAGCTCAGGCACTAATACCTCTATGGTTAGAAAATGATCGCCCTTCGTGCAGAGGTCGATGACGTGCAGGCGAAAAACGATGAGCTCCAAGCAAAGATTAAAGTCCTTGAACAAGAGAATCTACAAAAAGAGCAAGAAATCACCTCCCTGAACCACCAGAAAAATCTTCTCGAACAAGATGTTGAAAAGCTCGAGACACGCCTCAAGGAGGAGAAGGAAGCTCATGTTATTGGTTCGAACAACAGTCAGGAATTGCAAAACCTGCAGAGAAAGGTTCAGCTGCTCGAAGAAGAAGCGGAGGAAGCGGAAAAGAACCTCAGAGAGACCAACGAGAAGTATGTTATCTCCATAGTTCTCGAAACCATTTTTCCACCTCTCCCCTCACTCCAGCGCAGCGCCATGCACTTGTACCCACTAAATAATTTTCCTCTAGATTGCGTCTCACCGATGTCAAGGCCGAGCACTACGAGCGTAAAGTCTCTACCGTTGAAGCCGAGAGGGATGCTCTCGAAAAGAAGTACGAGGATGCTCTCGAAGAGAGAAAGAAGGCCGCGCACGAGTTGGAGGACCTCCAGAGCCAGCTCGCGAGCATCTAGACTGCTTGATATTCTTGATACCAGACTCAAACAACTTTCTTGCATTCGTTTCCCGGGGCACAGTTCTGATTGTCTCGCTAGACAAATTTCTTGGACAATGCATGTATAGTAGTGACTGGTGCTGGGGCGATATTTACTCTTCTAAGCATACGTTAAGCTTAGGTTTCTTTATCGTCCAAGGGTTCCCGACGTTTAGAAATGGCTACCCTCTTATAGGGCTATCATTTCGATTTGTGTGTCGCTGTGTCGCTCTTTCTGCCTGCCGTTGTTTTTTTGGGACTGCATCCTTGGTCGGATATTTGCTGCCTCTACAGAATCCTAGTTTTTATGCTTTTTCTTCAGTATATGTGCATAGCATCGGCCTGGCCTATAGCTCCAACTTCTAGTATTACTCACCTCCACACCCTCCCATAGCCCATTCTCTCACCGCCCTCGCTCACGCCAGAGTGTGAAAATGCTCAAAAGTTTCTTCCCGGGGCCCGAGAATGTGAAAACAGGCTCGTTGGAAGAAGAAACCCAGTAAAAAATAGGTGTAGCGTGAAAAAAGCTTCAATCTTCCCTAAAGTAGCTATCTCAGGCGTCTGTAGGGCGAACCCCTGGACTGCCGGCACTATGCCATCCACTTTGGCTATCATAGCAGCGGTGGTTTAATTTCCCCAACCACACACCATCATTCTTACTCACTCGGAAGAAATGCCAGCCAAGATTAGATAAGATCCCCCGATAGACCCCGCCTGCAACAGAGCCGCCCCGTGTAAATCACCATTAGTCGCTAGTCAAGCCTTCCAACACCTTCAATTGCGACCTTCCTGGGTTGTCAGCTTGTGCTCCACTGCCAACCGGTTCAACGTGGAGTGTCACTTTTCTCTCGCAAACGTGTATCGTGTCATCATAGCGGTACTACAGCTCGCGTTTCCCGTCAATAACTACCCACTGCGGTATTCCAGCGAATAGTAATCTAACCGTCTTCCAATACCATCCTCCTCTGTTGCCTCCTCCTCCTCCCCCTTTTCTATCGCTTTCATTTCCCTCTACTAGGTATACAATCACTCTGCTCCTGTTCCCTTTCCCTTTCTCTCCTTGACAACTTGAAATCGTTACGATACCCACACCGCAGCTTCAAATAGCTTCTAATCCCCTATCACTTGCACCTAGAACCAACAAGGATGGCGACCCGTCGACGAATTCTAAAGGAGCTGGACGATATGGCGAAAGATACTACCAGTGGGATGCATGCCACTCCGTTGGACGTAGCAGACATGACACACTTGCAGGGTCGCTTTGCCGGGCCTCCCGGGACTCCATACGAAGGCGGGGAATTTGTCGTAGATATCAAACTCCCAGATAACTACCCATTCATGCCCCCGCGCATGAAGTTCATCACAAAGATCTGGCATCCTAATGTTTCTTCTCAAACTGTACCTCCCTCCCTCCCTACCTTCTATCTAGATAAGCGTGACTAACGATACCAAAATCTGCAATCCAGGGAGCTATCTGCCTCGACACCCTCTCGCAAAAATGGTCACCAGTCCTAACCATCAAGACAGCCCTCCTCTCACTACAATCCCTTTTGGACGCCCCAGAGCCCACAGACCCACAGGACGCAGAGGTTGCGCAGCAAATGATCAAGAACCCCGCTGCCTTCCGGGTTAAAGCCCAAGAATGGGCCCATCGCTTCGCTGGGGCGCCAAAAGCAGAGGCCGAGGTAGTCGACCTAACGGCCAATCCCGCCGGCAACACCACCGCCGCTTCTCTCGCCGGCGGTGCTGCAAAGCCCCCACCGTCACCCGCACCGATGGTCAGCGAGGAGCAGAGGAGACTCCAGGAGTACGCCGGTTTCCCACCCATCGTCATAGAGCGGTTCACGCCCATGGGCTTCCCCATATCGAGTATCGTGCGCGCGCTCGAGCATGCTGGTATCCGTAGGGGTAGGAATATATCGGATATGGAAGCGGAAAGGATCGTGGAGCTTTTGCTGCATTAATGTCTAAATTTTAAATTTTTTCACCAGTTTTTTCCCCTTTTTTTATGTTGGAAAAAAATCCTAAAACTTAAAATTTTTTAAAAAAAATCAAGAGAGAATACTAAATTCCTAGTTATTCTATTGCTCTTCATGCACGTTTTTCTTTTTTTTCCTTTCTATGGTGGGATTTTCAGAGTTTTCCCCCTTTCCCTCGTATCCAGATACCGATTTCCTTCCTTCTCTCCTCCTTTTTTCTCCCCCTACCAGTGCGGGATAGGAACCCAACTAGCCGCCCAATGAACCAACCAACCAAGCGACAAACAAACAGAGAAAACCACAGCGTAGAGTCCCTAACAAGCGATCTTTCCAATCAGCCCTCAATCTGTGAATTGATACCTTCTTTCTCTCCTTTCATCTCCTTCGGCACTATCCATACTACTCTACAGGAGTTCCTTCCCACGAGATACGACACATACGCCCATGGCTACTGTTCTCTCGGCTCCACTCGAGACGGCGCATTTCATCACATTGTTTGTAATAACAGGGATACCACGGGTAATTTCCATTCGGTACAAAAAATTGGCGGAGTCATGAATTGTCACTCGATCAAGACTCAAGAGGAACAGTTGGAGAAGCGCGAGGGGTGATGTGTCTGCTGTGCTGCACCTGTGCTTCGTCTAGGATTATTTACATGGCACGAGACGACCGGCGGGCTCAAGAAAATCATAGCTTGGTGAGTATGCGGCTATATTCGCTTTGCTTTGATCCTAACTTTAGAGCGTTGTGCTCCGAAGTAGTGAAAGAGAAAGGAAAAAAAGGGGGAAGAGAAAAGCCCGGAGATGTTGAAAGAGGATGAGCACCCTGACAACCTGTGGCTAGCTCAACTCGATTTTCTAAGAATTAAAATCCCAAACCTAACTAACCTCCTATCTACATGTTTACAAAAAGGATATCACGAGATCCCTGGCCATCGAACCCACCGACCATTATCCGCAGGTTTAAAGGGACAAACTCAGAAGAGGAGTAAGCAAAAATGTGGGGAAAAAACCGAGAAATAATCAATTGAAGTACCCAGCCCCGTGACAATGACTGAAAGTAGGGAAGAGGGAGGAAGAAAGGGGAGAACATGATAGCTTATCTTGTAGTGCAACGCAAAAGCAGAACGGGCCAAATAATAGGAAACCCATACATAGGAAGAAAGCAATGGTTGTTGATGTTGTAAAAAAAGAAAAGGGGTGGTTGGATTCGGCTTATTCGGCTTTTGGGTGGCTATCACAACGAACCTGGTTAATACCTGCCGTTATTCCCGGGGTTCTGTTGTCGGTGGTTCTCAAAGAGGTCTTCGAGGTATGCACTCGGGGCTCTGGCTGTGGGTGGTAAATTGAGGGATGTGTGGCTTTCGCTGCCTCTCAGGCCGAGTAATTGCTGGCCGCCGCTGTGGCTACTACTGCCGCGGGTAGCGGGACCAGTAGGACCGATGAGCGGTGAGCCGGGAGGTGAAATTCCCATACCCCGGTTAGGGTTGTAGCGGGTTGAGGAGACGCTGTGGGTTGCGAGATGGGTGTGGGACGAGTTTGGAAGACCACCCGAGCCGGCTGTGCTATCGCGGGCTCCGGCAGCATAGTATCCGGCAGGCAGATACTGGGACCGTCTGTCTCCACCGGCATTTCCTGCTCCGGCGGTTGGGGAGAAGAATAAGCTAGAGTTGGTGTTTTGTTGGCGGTTCGGGTTGGTTCCTGGGCGGGGCGGTGCACCTAGGTGGTCAAGTGATAGGGTGGAGCCTGGACCTGCTGTGTAGAACGCGCCACCTCCACCGTTGGGAGGCGGGCGAATGAGGGCCTTGGTATCCGATATATTAGCGTTCATCGCTGCACGCTTGACTGAACGATGAAGTGACCAGGCGACAAGACATCTCCAAAGAATAACCGACAGGGCGAATAGTCCCAACGCGGATCCCACAGCAATGAATACAGTTCCCTCAGGCAGCGAAGACTTCTGCATGAAAGGTGCGTTTGCAGTTGGTGGAACAGTAACGCTAGGCGCAGCTACGGAGTGGCCCCTTGAGATTGATGGAAAGCCAGTTTTGCTGCCGGTAAATGTGTCCGTGGATTGGGGCTCCGAAGAACCGCTCGCTGTGATGAGCGCGGGCGCTGTAGTTTCTGCAGAATCGGACGTTTTGCTGTCATCCTCCTTGGGGGTTTCCTTGGGTGTTTCTTTCGTTGTCGGATCAGGTGGCTTTGATGTCTCTGCAGGTTTATTCGTCGACGCAGGAGGGTTCTCTGTTTTAGAGTCGCCTTGTGATAGGACAGTTGTGGCGAGAAGAGCCAGCAACAGGAACAAGAGTAACGAGGAGCTCCACCGCATGATACGTTATTCTCACGATGATATCTTTGAGCAAGGGAAGGGAGTTTCTGTTGTGCCGGCGAAGAGTGACAAAGGGAGCGAGGGCTGAAGGGGTGGCGGAGCGAGGCGCAGTCTGCGACAATAAAACTAGCAGAACTGCTAATAGCACCTGTGTCGTCAACTTCCGAACTCGACCACAGATTTCTTTTTTCTCTCTTTTTTTGGCTCAGGAACGCCAAGTGGCTCCTTGCAGAAAGAAAAAAGAAATAAAAGGATCAGTGTTGCTAAGGGCGGGTGACACGAGTGATAGTAGAACTAAAGAAGCATTAAAAGAGCGATGGGGCCAGGTTGGTTACTTGATCTGGGTATGTGGATAAGGAGGAACGAGGGTGCGAAGGTATGGAGCAGCTGGTGGAAGAAGATTGTAACAATCAGTAACAGGTTCCAGGCAAGAAGGGCTGATCAAGATTGGTCCTAAATTGGGGAGGGCTGGAGCAAAAGAAAAGGCCAAAGGGGGGATGGGAAGGCGAGCATGCAAATGGCATACCTAAAGTAGTGGGGCGCGCAAATGGGAACACTGAAATAGAGAGTGACGGAATGAGGAGCACCGAAAACAGAAAAACGAAGGCTGCGGCGGTAATGGCAATGAGCGGTGGGGGGAAAAAGGAGGTTAGCGAGGGGAGGGAGGAAAAGGAGAGAGAGAGGAAAAAATCTATGGTACTGAAGGTGTTGTAACGAGGGAAACACCGGGAACGAAGGAATGTGAGTTAGTGAGGGGGAGAGGGGAGAGGAGGAATTGGGTGAGGGCGAGAGAGGAGGAAGGGGGGTTCTGTTGTGGGGGGAGTGATCATCAATTGTTTTGGCCTCTCCAAAAGGAGGCATAACTCAAGAAGAGGGCGCAACGCGCCTCGAGCGTTCTGGACATCTTCCCACCGAGTGTGAGGATACACTCTAGCAACCAGAGAGAAAATGCTGGGAGGGCGAGGGGTTGCTGACTAGAAATATGTATATTAAATATCGCATAGAGTGATGAAATTCGGTAACATCGTCTCCGAAAGGGTATGATAGGATCAAGCAGGGTTGGTTCAGCGCTTGGCATAGGAAATATCATACTCGAGTAGTCGGTGTACTCGAGTATTGATGGGGCAATTTTAAGCAACCGTAGGGCTAGGGTTTTATAAAATAGAAAGGGTATTTAAAGTTAAAAACCCAAGCTCTGTCCCCTCTATTTTCCTCTTTTTTGAAAATTGGGCCACATAACCTCCTTGTGATCTGCCATATTCTGGTTTTCAGCGACTCAGCTTCATTGTTTCCATATCGCCCCCGCTCACGATAGCTTTAAGTCTTTAACTGCAAGTATGACGCTGGGCTCTGCTGGACTTTAATTCTTTCCTATTGATTACGATCATTTGGAATCCTGAGGTTCCTCATCTTTCCCCTATGCTTCTTCCTTCCTCTGGTTGGCTTACCATCTGCTTCCTCCCTCCTTGGGTGGATTTCGCACGTGCTTCTTCCTTCCTTTGGTTCTAGGTGAGCAATTTTCTCCTTTCGGTTGGGGCGAAAGGTCAGTGGTTTTCTTCCCTTCAGTCAGTTAGTTATCACGGCTGCCTCTCCTTAGGTTAAGGTCATTGTCATGGTTAAGCGAGGTACCTTAACCATTTCTGCTTCCAGTGTCTCAAGGTCAGGTCTGGCTCTTGGATGGAGGGTTGAGAAGACTTTGGCCCTTGAGGCTGAGGTTTCCCACCTCCGGCACCATATTTCTTTCCTTTCCCGTCGGCTGCATTTGTTGGCTCTGGTGAGTAATTTCCTCCGCTATGAGATCGATGATCTGCATTAAGTCGCTTCCCTCTCTCGTGAGAGTGATGGTGAGGCCTGTCCTGTTCGTGAGGAGGTGGCTGATAAAGTGGTGGTGCACACCCCGGTGCCTGTGCTGATTGCACTTACAGTAGTGTCCTTTGTGGGACCTGTGGAAGAGTTTTTGGTAACTACTATTGCTTCCACAGTTAGGGTGTAGGAGCTTGAGCCCAAAGTGTTTGAGCCAGAGTTACCTATGGTGGAGGGTGAATGATTGCCGTGGGTAGAGGGTGCTGTTACCAGATATCACCTGTACCGTGTTCGTTGGGTAGGGGATGACGCTAGCGTGGCTTCTCAGAAGGCTCAGGTAGTTGAGGTTATGGTTTCCTTGTTCCCTGCTCTGGTTCCTGCTGGGCATAGTGTTTTTTCGGTGGCTTCTGGAGCTGGGGAGGGAGGGTCCGATTGTCATGCTCGTAACCTGGGAACTATTACCGTCTGCTATTGGTGACGTCGGAAAGGCCGTGGTGAGCGCCATTAGATTGTGATGGCTTTTCCTTTGTCATGTTTGTGTGACCAGTTTGCTGGAATTGTTA
>Ga0307510_10007387_pt1 | contig 13103 bp, 14 predicted proteins | sample 12_EM_MG_FD_207224 | JGI IMG/M metagenome (GOLD analysis project Ga0307510, IMG submission 207224) | Populus trichocarpa ectomycorrhiza microbial communities from riparian zone in the Pacific Northwest, United States - 12_EM | ecosystem: Host-associated > Plants > Roots > Unclassified | place... | reverse complement strand
CATCGTGCTGGTCGAGCAGTTCTACGACTTCGCCGCCGAGCTCGCCGATCAGTACATCGTGATGGAGCGCGGCGAGATCATCCGGCGCGGCCGCGGTGCCGACATGGAAGCCGATGGCGTGCGGCAGTTGATGTCGATCTGACACCGCGGGCCGGCACCGCGCGGGATGCGCGGTGCTGCTGACGACTCTTCAGGGTCCGTTCTGGATCGTCGGGTCGAGTTCCAGGATCTTGCCGGTGGCGACATCCTTCACATAAACGGTGTACTTGAAATCGCCGGCGGCCGAGTTGTGGTCATACAGCGTCGCCTTGGTGGGGCGCTTCGGCAGCGTCCGCGACGGAAACGGGAACTGCTTGCCGGGGTTGGTCACGACGATGGCGTTGTCCTTCGGAAAGACGTAGCCGTCCGTTTCGAGCACGAACTTCAGCACCGTGTCGCATTCGACGACGCTGATTTGTTCCGGCGTGCAGACGACGGTGCCTTTGGCATCGACCGTGACGATCACTTTGTGGGGTTCGCTGAGGTTCATGGGTTGTCTTCCGTGGTTCATGGATGGGCCGGCACCGCCCCCGCTGCGGTGGCCAGTCGTTGGCGAAGATCGGCATATGCGGGGTGCCGATAGGGTGAAGCTTCGATGCGTTGGGCGAGCGCGCGCGCTTCGGCCGTCGCTCCCAGACGCAACCTGGCCTGCGCGAGCAGCGTCATCGCTGGCAGATCGCCGGCTGCTGCGGGTTGTTGGATGCGGTCGACCGTCGCTTGCCAGCGCGCACGCGCTTCTGACGGCGCGTCGCGCGCCAGCAGATCGCCCAGCGCGAGTTCGGCAGCCGACACGATCCGCACTTGCTCGGCGTCCAAAGCCTTGCCGGCAGACTCTGTGGTCTTGACCATCGACAGGTAGGTGTCGAGTTCCGGAGGGTGCGGAGCCGAGGCACCTCCTGCCGCCAGCCGCCGCAACAGCAGGTTGCCGGTCAGCGCGATGTTCCACTTGTTTCGCGTGGCGTCGGTCGCGCGCATGCGGGCCGCATCCACCGTGGCACGCTCGAGGTTGACGCTGGCGGCGTCGCGTTCGCCGTTGGCGAGCTGGATCTCCGCCAGGCTCACGCGTGCAAACGTCAGGTGCGACAGCCACACCGTGTTGGCGCGGTCCGCAGCGACCAGCAGTTCGGCCTGTGCTACAGCGTCCTGGGCCGCCTGCGCTGCACCGACGAGCCGACCCTGCGCCAGCTGAAGTTGCCCCAGTTCATAGCTGGCGTTGGCCGTCAACAGTTGACCGTCGCGGTGCTTTGCCGCGTCCGGCAGGTTGCGCAGAACCTCGATCTTCGAGCGCTGTGCAGCGATCGCGGCGTCGAAGTCGCCGAGTGCTTCACGCGCCTTCGCGATCCATCCCCAGGTGTTGGCCAGTTCGATGCCCAGTTCGGGCCGCATCGCGACGATGCCTGTCCACGCGTCGCGCGTGTCGACAAACGCCTTCAACGCCTGCGTCGACCGTGCGCTTTCCAAATAGACGACACCGAGGTTCTGTCCGGCATAGGCGGTCTCGATGCGCCAGTCCACATTGGACGGGTTCAGCCGCGTCAACTGTTGTGCCAGTTCGAGGTACTGCTGGAACGACGCCTCGGCCTGCACCAATTGCCCCCGCTGACGCGCGATGTAGCCGACCCAGTACACGCTTTGCGCATGGTCGAAGACGCGCTGCCCGTCGCGCGGATAGCGTGCCACCAGCTCGGCCGTGCTGTCGGCCGCGCGCTGGAACATGCGCAGCGCCTCGTCGAGGCTGCCGCGGCGCTCGGCGATCTCGCCGATCAGGTGCAGCGCGCGGGCGCGGCGGCCCAGCGAATCGGCGTCGAGCCGGCCGGCGTCTTGCGCGGCGTAGTAGTCGAGGGCTTTCGCGCCCACCGCGTCGAGCACGTCGAGCCGGCCCACCGGCTGCAGTTTCTTGCGCAGGTCGCCGAGCATGAACTCGATCAGGCCTTCGGCCTGCACGCGCTGGCGCTTGGCCTCGTTCGCCTCCCACAGCGCGACGCCGATGCCCACGGTCAACGCGGTCGCGACGGTGGCGCCCGCAGCCACGCTCAGGCGGTGGCGGCGCACGAACTTGGCGACGCGGTAGCCGAGCGCGTCGGGCCGTGCCGTCACCGGTTCGTTGTTCAGGTAGCGGCGCAGGTCATCGGCCAGCAGGGCCGCGTTCGCGTAGCGCTCGGCGGGCGACTTCTTCAGCGCCCGCACGACGATGTTGTCGAGGTCGCCGCGCAGCGCGCGCGACAGCTTGAGCTTGGCCGCGGCCGAGCCGAGGGCGCCGTGGCGCAGCACCGCGTCGGACAGACGCTTCGGTTCGGTCTCGATCACCGCCCGCATCTGGTCCAGCGGCGCGACGGTGTTGCCCGTCGTCGGGTGCGCGCCGCCGAGCAGCAGGTACAGCAGCACGCCCAGCGCGTAGACGTCGGTCGCGGTGGTGACGTCGCCGCCCTGCAGCTGCTCGGGCGCCGCGTACTGCAGCGTGAAGGCGCGGCCGGCGGCCTGCGTCAGCTCGGTGGCGGCGGCCGGCAGCGTGGCGTCGTCGAGCAGCTTGGCGATGCCGAAGTCGAGCAGCTTGACCTCGCCGGCGGCCGTGACGAGGATGTTCGACGGCTTCAGGTCGCGGTGCAGGATGAGCCGGTTGTGCGCGTGCGCGACCGCGGCCAGCACGTCGAGGAACAGCCGCACGCGGGCCGCAAGGTCGAGCGCGTGGGCCTCGCAGTAGCGGTCGATCGACACGCCATCGATGTACTCGAGCACCAGGTAGGGTTGCGCGCCGCCGCTGGCCACGCCGGCGTCGAGCAGGCGCGCGATGTTCGGGTGCGCGAGCCGCGCCAGGATGCTGCCCTCGCGCGCGAAGCGCTCCGGCCCGCCGCGTGCCGTCAGCCCGGCGTTCAGGAACTTGATCGCGACGAAGCCTTCGAAGCGGCCGTCGGTGCGGCGTGCCAGCCACACGCTGCCCATGCCGCCCTGGCCGAGTTCGCGCTCGACCGTGTAGGGGCCGACGATCTGGCCGGCCATGCTGGCCTCGCGCAGCAGCGGCGGGCGTTCGAGGAAGGCGTCGCGCTCCATGTGCGGCAGCTCGCCGAGCAGCGCCTCGATCTCGCCGGCAAGCACCGGGTCGTCCTTGCGCAAGGCCGACAGGCGCTGCGCACGCGCTGCGTCGTCGCAGTCCAGGAGTTCGTCGAGGAGCGGGCTGAGCCGGTGCCATCGGGCCTTGTCGACGGCACTCATGCGATGGTCGTTGCTTCGGTCATGGGTGGCCCCAAGGTGGCGGTTCGTTGGGGGGCGATTGTGGTGGATGCCTCGCTGGCTGGTTCAACGGAATCGCAAGCCGAGAACCGACACGCGTCGGGTGCGCTCAACGCAGTGTCATCGACAGGAACAGGCGCGCCTTCTGCCAGTCGCGTTGCACCGTGCGCTCCGTCACGCCCAGGCACTCGGCGATCTCGGCCTCCGACAGGCCGCCGAAGTAGCGCATCTCGACCACCTGGCCCAGCCGCGGGTCGATGTCCGTCAGCTCCTGCAGCGCTTCATGGACGCGCAGGATCTCGTCGTCTTCCAGGGCCACCGAGTCGCCGACCTGGGTGTCCAGCGGCACGTGCAGCGCGCCGCCGCCGCGGCGGTCGGTCTGCCGGGTGCGCGCGATGTCGATCACGATGGTGCGCATGGCCTTGGCGGCGTAGGCGAGGAAGTGCCGGCGGTCCGCGAAGTCGGGCTTGCCGGCCTGCTGGATGCGCAGATAGGACTCGTGCACCAGCGCCGTCGTGTCGAGCAGGGTCAGGTCGGCGGAGCGCCGCAGGCGGCTGCGCGCCAGGTGCTGCAGCTCGCCGTAGAGCATGGACACCACCCGATCGGCCGCGTGGTGATCGCCCGAATTGGCCGCCTGCAGGAGCGTCGTGATCTCGGTCATGGGGACTTTGGTGGTCGCGTGTCGGGTTTCGCGCGCGCAATCCGTATTTCAACATGGAGAGGGTGGAACACACCGCCCCGACGCGCCCTCGCGGCTCACGGCCGCCCCACCGTTGGATGAGAAACCCCATGTCCGATCACGCGTTCCCCGTCCATGCGCCGACCGCGGTGCTCCGATCCACCGGCAAGGCAAGCGTCGTGCCTGCGACCGGTCTGCCGGCGTGCGCGCCATTGGGACCGGTCATCGACCGCGAGCTCGCTATGTGTCGCCGCAACGGGTCGTCGCTGGTGGTGCTGTCGATCGGTCTCGACCGCTTCGAGGCGGTGGGGCAACGCCATGGCGACGAGGTCGCGACCCAGGTGCTGCAGGCGCTGTGGAACCGCTTCCGCAACCATTTGCGCGGGTCGGACCTGGCGGTGCGCGTCGGCCCCAGCGAGTTCGGGGCTGTGCTGGTCAACGCCGGCTGGCCGGCGGCCGCCATCGTCGACGCCCGACTGACCGATGCCCTCACACAACCCTATGGCATCGGCACGCTCGAGATCGTGGTCTCGGCCCACACCGGCGCGGCCGTCTACCCACGCGCCGGCAGCAACGGTGACGCGTTGATGAACGCCGCGATCCAGGCGCGCGAACTCAAGCTCAGAACGTGATCGTGAAGCGGTAGCCCTTGAAGGCGAACACCGCGGCTTTCAGCCGGATCTGCTGCAGCACCAGTTCGGGCGTGAGGCGCTCGCCTTCGTGCAGCACCTGCCCGTTGATGATCACGAGCCGGCTCGCCGGCGTCGTCGAGTACATCGAGCCGCCGACCGAGAGGTTCGGCAACTGGCGGCGGATGTCGTCCGGCAGCTCGTTCATCGCGTAGACGCGTTCCTCGGCGGCGGGAGCCGCTGCGGACGCGGTCGCGGCTGACGCAGCCGCCGGAGTCGGCTTGGGCTTGCGCGCCGGCACGGGCGTGGTGGCTGCCACGGCGGGCGATGTCGGCGTCGAAGCCGGCATGGCGGGCGTTGCGGCCGTGGCAGAGGCGGGCATGGCGACAGCCACCGGCGCCGGCGACACCATCGGCGCCGGCACGGGCGCGGGCGACGCAGCCACCGGGACCGGCGTCGCGCTGCGGCCGGCCATCAGGAACCATGGCAGGGCTGCGGCGATGACCAGCAGCACACCGACCACCGCGACCGCGATCCAGATCCGCGATTTCGGGCGTGCGCCGCGCGCCGGTGCGCCGGCAAAGGTCGGCTGCGCGTGGATGTTGGGCACCGAGCCGCGTTCGCGCTCGGCTTCGGCCTTGCGCAGGGCGTCGAGAATGTAGGACATCGAGGCCTCTCTAGCGGTTGCCGAGTCGCGGCTCATCGACACCGCTGGCGCGGTTGAGCTGCATGAAGGTGGTCGGGCCGGCGAGCCCGTCGGGCTTCAGGCCTTGTGCGAGCTGGAAGGCCGAGACGCGCGCGCGCCACGCGGCGTCGCCACCGGTGTCGACCGTGGGTGGTTGGCCGCGCAGGTTGGCGAGCTGGGCCGTGAGCCAGGTGGCGACCGGGCCGGAACCCGCGTCTATGGTCTTGCCCGCGTAGCCCGGCGGCGCGCGCCACAGCGTCGCGAAATCGCCGCGCCACAGCTGCGCCAGCGACACCAGCGAGATCGTCTGTGAGACGCCCGCCACGCGCAGCGTCGCGCTCTGCTCGGTCAGGCCGGTGAGCAAGGCATAGACGGGGCGGTCGTTCGCGTCGTGCAACATCAGGATGCCGGGCCGGTCGAGCTGGCGGATCAGCGCGAGGTTGCTGCTCGGGCTGCGGAAGCACTGCACCTGCGCGCGCTGCGCAGCGGCGCACGGGTCGCCGTCGTCGAGCGCGAGCTTCCATTCGGCGCCCAGTTCGCGCCAGGCGTCGTTCTCGTTGCGGGTCAGCGCCTTGAAGCGGTTCGGCAGGTCGGCTGCGGTCAGGAACGCGGGGGCCGACGCGGCGATGGGCGCAGACGCCGCCGAGGCGACGGTGCTGACGCTTGATGCCGCGGGTGCGGGCGTCGCCGCCGCCGACGCCGGCTTGCCTTGCGCCACCGCGTTGACCGGCACACGCTGCACCCCGTCCACCAGCAGCGCGACGATGCCGGCGAGCGCTGCCGCACCGAGCAGGCTCAGGCCCATCCACACCGGTCGCGCCAGCCGCGGCGTGCGGGGTGCTGCCTCGGTCGTACGGGTGCCGAAGACCTCGGCCGCGGCCTTGTCGACGATGCGGCGGTCGACCTGGCCCTTGCCGTCGGCATAGGCACCGAGCAGCGCGCGGTCGCACAGCAGGTTGATGCGCCGCGGCACGCCGCGCGAGAGCTGGTGGATGCGCCGGATCGCCTTCGCCTCGAACGGCATCGTGCTCTTCATGCCGGCCACCGCGAGGCGATGGCGGATGTAGGCCTCGGTCTCGGTCTCGGTCATCGCGCCGAGGTGGTAGCGCGCGATCACGCGCTGCGCGAGCTGCTCGAGTTCGGGCCGCGCGAGCATGTCGCGCAGCTCGGGCTGGCCGATCAGGATGATCTGCAGCAGCTTGCGGTCGTTGGTCTCGAGGTTGGTCAGCAGGCGCAGCTGTTCCAGCACGTCGGCCGAGAGCATCTGCGCCTCGTCGATGATCAGCACGTTGTTCTGGCCGACCGCGTGCGTCTTCAGCAGAAAGTTGTTGATCGGGTCGAGGTAGTCCTTGACCGTCGCGCGCGACTCGCCGCGACCGACCTCGGGGTGCGGGATGCCGAACTCCTGGCACACCGATTCGAGCAGCTCCAGCACCGTGAGCTTGGGGTTGAAGATGTAGGCGACATTGCAGCGTCGCGGGATCTGCTCGAGGAAGCAACGGCACACCGTCGTCTTGCCGGCGCCGATCTCGCCGCTCAGCAGCACGAAGCCGCCACCGCCGTTCACACCGTAAAGCAGGTGCGCCAGCGCCTCGCGGTGGCGCTCGCTCATGAACAGGTAGCGCGGATCGGGGGCGATCGAAAACGGCTCGTGCTTCAGTCCGAAAAAAGGCGCATACATGGGGGCGGAGAATACCGCGTGGCCGTGAAGCCACCTGCGAGCCACAATCCTGGCCACTCAAGGCTTTGGAGCGCACCGCCCCATGATCACCGTCCACCACCTGAACAACTCGCGCTCGCAGCGCGTGCTGTGGCTGCTCGAAGAACTCGGCCTGCCCTACGAGATCAAGAAGTACCAGCGCAACGCGCAGACCATGCTCGCGCCGCCCGAGCTGCTCAAGGTGCACCCGCTCGGCAAGTCACCGGTCATCACCGACGGCGACGTCACGGTGGCCGAGTCGGGCGCCATCATCGAGTACGTGCTCGAGCGCTACGGCAACGGCCGGCTCGTGCCGGCGGCCGGCACGCCTTCGCTCCTGCGCTGGCGCTACTGGCTGCACTTCGCCGAAGGCACGGCGATGTCGCCGCTGCTGCTGAAGCTGATCTTCGAGCGCATCAAGGTCACGAAGATGCCGTTCTTCGCGAAGCCGATCGCGCGCGGCATCGCCAACAAGGTGCTGGGCGCGATGGTCGATCCCAACCTGAAGCGCCAGCTCGACTTCATGGAGGCCGAGCTGGGCCAAAGCGAATGGTTTGCAGGCGCCGAGTTCAGCGCGGCCGACATCCAGATGAGCTTCCCGGTCGAGGCCTCGGCGCAGCGCGCCGGCCTGGACGCGAGCCGGCCCAAGCTGATGGCCTACCTGAAGCGCATCCATGCGCGCCCGGCCTACAAGAAGGCACTGGAGCGCGGCGGGCCGTACAGCTTCGCGAACGACTGAGACAGCGCTAGACGGCGCCCATGCGCGTGCGCAGGATGTTGGCGCCGTCGCCCTTCGACTCGTTTGTTGCCGATGGCGCAGGCGTTGCAGCGTCGCGCTCGCGCAGCAGTTCGGCCAGGGTCTTCTTTTTCGGAGCGACGGCTGCGCTGGCGGCCGGGGCGGGGGCCGGCGCCACGACCACGGTCGCCGCGGGCTCGGGCCGGCACGGCGAGGCCTGGAACACCATGTGGCCGTCGAGGCGGCACTTGTAGACCTGCTGGGCTTGGGCGCTCGAGGCATGCCACAGCGCTGCGGCCCCCAGGCCGCAGACCAAGAGGCGTGATGTCGACAGCAGGCGCGCGCAGTTCATGCCGAAAATTCTAGGGACGGCGGCGCGCGCGCGGCCCGCGCCGGATGCGCAGGAAGTCACGCCGCGGCAGCGCGCGTGCTCAGGTTCGCCAGACCCGCGGGGTGCAGCGCACCAGCCCCCAGGCCTGTTCGCGCCAAGCGCCCCAGACGCAGGTCAGCAGCGCCATCAGCGGCTCGACGCGCGGCGCGAGCACGCGCAGCACGACGATGCCATCGTGCACGGCGGTGGCGCCGGCGCTCGCGTTCAAGGCGTTCGTCTCGACGAGGTCGCGGGCTGTGCTCAGCAACGCCTCGCGCCGCTCGGTCGACAGCGCGCCGCCGGCCGCGAACCATAGCGTGCCCATCACGCGGTGGCCGGCCCAGCCCAGCGGCGAGTCGAGCAAGCGCGTGTCCGCGGCATCGACCACGCCGCGTTCCAGCCAGCGGCCGGGCAGCTCGATGCGCTGTGTGTAGCGGCCGCGTTCGAAGGCCAGGTCCGACGCGGGCAGGCCCAGCGCGAGCACGTCCCAGCCCATCATCTCGGCGCCGGGCGCGAGCTCGAAGCGCATTTCGTTCTGGGCGTTGCAGCCGCTGTAGGCGAGCGTTTCGAGCGGCAGCCATTCGAGCCGCGAGCCTGCGGCCAGCGTTGCGTGCAGACGTTGCGTCGCCGGCATGCCCAGGCTGCGATAGAAGCGCGTCGCGCCGGGTGTGGTGATCAGCGCGTGCGCGTCGGGCTCCAGCGTCACGCCGATGTCGAGCACGTCGCCGCCGACCAGGCCGCCGGGTGGGTGCACCAGCACGTTGTGGCAGACCGTCGGCGCTTCGGGGTAGAGGCTGGCGAGCACGCGCAGCGGGCCGTCATGGCGGTCGTGCACGAACGTGCGCGGCGCGCCGTGGATCTGGTCGCGCCGATACGCGAGCGACAGCGAACCCTGCCAGGCCACTAGCGCGCGCCCCGCCGCCAGAACGCGACATGCAGCGCGGCGATCTCGGCCTCGACATCAGGCACCGGGCCGATCACGTCCACAGGCTTCTGGCCGTGCGCGAAGACCTCGCGGCAGGGCAGGTCCATCGTCGGGTTCTCGGCATGGTTGCCGGTGAGCGCGAGCAGGCTGCTCTCTGCCATGCCGTAGACGACACGGCCGATGTTCGCCCAGTACTGCGTGCCGGCGCACATGCAGCAGGGCTCGACGGTGGTGTAGAGCGTGCAGCGCCAGAGCTCGTCGGGCGACCAGCGCGCCGCGGCGGCGCGCGCGAGCACGGCCTCGGCGTGGTTCACCGCGTCGACATTGCCTTGCTCGAGCAGCACGGTGTCGTGGTCGGCAGCGACCAGCAACGCGCCGAACGGGTGGTGGCCGCCGTCCAGCGCGCGCTGCGCGATCGCGTTGGCCGCGCGCAGGTGGCGTGCGACCTGTTCGGGCGTGGGGGCGCTCTCGTCACTCACCTTGCGTGCCCCGGTGCGCCCAGCCGGTGGTGCGCTTCTCGATCAGCGAGAACAGCTCGTACATCGCCATCGCCATCACGCCGATCACGACCAGGCCGGCAAACGCCAGCGGCATGCGCTGCTGCGAACCTGCCGTCTGCATCAGGTAGCCGATGCCCGAGTCGCCCGCCGTCATCTCGGCCAGCACGGTGCCGACGAAGGCGAGCGTGATCGCGATTTTCAGCGAGCCGTAGAAGTAGGGCATGGACCGCGGCAGGCCGACCTTCATCAGCACGTCCCAGCGCTTCGCGCCGAGCACCCGCAGCACGTCTTCGAGTTCGGGCTCCAGCGTGGCCAGGCCGGTCGCGATGTTGACGGTGATCGGGAAGAACGAGATCAAAAAGGCCGTGAGGATGCCCGGCCCGATGCCGATGCCGAACCACACGATCAGGATGGGCACGAGCGCCGCCTTGGGCACCGCGTTGAAGCCGACCAGCAGCGGGTAGATCGCCGCATACGCCATGCGCGAGGAGCCGACCAGAAAGCCCAGCAGCACGCCGACGACGATGGCGATCGCGAAGCCCAGCATCGTGACCCAGAAGGTCTTCCAGGCCGCCTCGCCGATTGGCGCGGCGTACTCGCGCATCGCCTGCGCGATCGTCAACGGGCTCGGGAAGATGTAGTCGGCGATGCTGAACACGCTGCAGACGAGCTGCCACAGCACCAGCAAGGCCGCCGCGGTGACGACGGGTGCCCAGCGCTCGAGCGTGCGGGCCTTCATTGCGCGACCTCCGCACCGGCTTTGCGAAGTGCGCCGATGTGGCCGCGCAGGTCATGCACGATGTCACTGAACGCGCTGGTGTAGGTCAGCTCCAGGTCGCGCGGCCGCGGCAGGTCGATGTGGCGTTTGACGACGAAGCGGCCCGGGCTCTTGCTCATCACGTAGACGGTGTCGGCGAGGAACACGCTTTCGCGCAGGTCGTGCGTGACGAGGATGACGTTGAACTGGCGCGCCGTCCACAGGTCGCGCAGCGTGCACCAGAGTTCTTCACGCGTGAACGCGTCGAGCGCGCCGAAGGGCTCGTCGAGCAGCAGCATCTTGGGCTCGTGGATCAGCGCACGGCAGATCGACGCGCGCTGCTGCATCCCTCCCGACAGCTGGTGCGGCAGCTTGTCTTCATAGCCGGCCAGGCCGACGGTGCGCAACAACTGCACGGCGCGCTCGCGGTATTCGTCGCGGCGCGCCTTGAACTGCGTGCGGTGCGGCTCGACGATCTCGAGCGGCAGCAGCACGTTGTCGACCGTGCTGCGCCACGGCAGCAGCGACGGCGCCTGGAACGACATGCCGCTGATCTTCAGCGGGCCTGTCACCGGCGCGCCGTCGATGTGGATCGTTCCCTTGCTCGGCATGCGCAGCCCGGTCGCGAGCTTCATGAAGGTCGACTTGCCGCAGCCCGACGGACCGACGATGGCGATGAACTCGCCCTCGGTCACCTTCAGCGAGATGTCCTCGACGGCGAAATGACCTTGGGCCTGCAGCTCGTCGTTGTAGGCGAGCCAGACCTGGTCGAAATCGACGAAGGGGCGGGGGGCGGTTGGGGCAGTGGTCATGAGGGCAGTTGCGCGATCAACTCGCGCACGGATTGTCGGTAAAGGTCGGGGGATTCGCGGTCCAGCCCGCTGTGCGATCCGCCGGCGAATTCGACCCAGCGCGTGCCCTGGGGCGCAGCGTCGTACAAGGCCTTGCCGAGCGCCATCGGCACGGTCTTGTCGGCCGTGCCGTGCATCATCAGGATGGGCGCGTCGATGCGCGGGATCTTGTCGACCGAATCGAAGGCCTGCGTCGCGAACCACGACACGACGGTGCCGAGCACGCCGAGCGACTTGGCCACATCGGGCAGCCGCGTGAAGGTCGACTCGAGGATCAGCGCGCCGTAGTCGACGTGCACGTGCTTGTGGCTGGCCAGCTCGACGGCGACGCCGCCGCCCATCGAGTGGCCGAAGATCACGCGCTTGTCCGGGTCGGGCTGGCGCTTCACGAGTTCGCCCCAGGCCACCGCGGCATCGGCGTTGATGCTGGCCTCGGACGGCAGCAGCACGCTGCTCTCGCCCCAGCCGCGGTACTCGACCGCGACGACGCCGAAGCCGGCGTCGCGCAACGCCTCGATCTTGCGGTGGTTTTGAAACAGATTGCGAAATGTGCCGTGCAGGTACAGCAGCGTCGGGGCGCGCGGGTCGGGGTTGGGCAGCCACCAGAGCTGCAGGTGGTCGGGGCGCTCGGCGCTGGCACCGGGCACGTCCACCCGATAGGTTTCGTCACCGGCGCGCAGCCCGACGAAGTCGGCGGGCCGGCCCGGCGTGGGCCGGTACACGAGTTCGCGCTGCTTGCTGTCTATCCATGCACACCCGACCAGCGTTGTAAGCGCACCGCACAGAAGTGCTGCACGCACGACCCCCCACAGGCGCCGGGCAGATGGCCTGCGAAATGTCGTGACAATCGCTCCCATGAATTTGATGCGTCCCGCCTTTGTCGTCATCGGCTGCTGTACCTCCGTTGCTCAGGCCCAATCATCCACGCTCGCCGTGCCCGCGGCGGTCGAGTCTGCCAACGATGGCCTGAGCTCTCGCATCGGCCGCTGGTTCACGATGGACTGGACCACCGGTTGGGAGCGCGACAGCATCTGGCGCGCGATGGCCTCGTCATACACCTACCACTTCTCGCGCGACCCGGACCACAAGCATGTCTACATGCTGGGCCTGGAGCGCCAGCGCGCCGACGGGTTCGTCGTGGGCGGCACGGCGTTCCGGAACTCGTTCGGGCAGCCCAGCACCTACCTCTACGTGGGCCAGCGTTTCGACCGCGTCGGTGGAGTCGACCGGCTGTTCGCCGAACTCACCGGCGGTGTGCTCTATGGCTACAAGTCGCCGTACCAGAACAAGGTGCCGTTCAACCACCGTGGATTCTCGCCCGGCCTGGTCCCGAGTTTGGGTTGGCAACTCACGCCCACGTTTTCGGCGCAAGTCAACTTCCTCGGCAACTCGGCGCTGATGTTCCAGGCGTCGGCCGACTTCTAGCCGCGCGCGTCAGCGCTTGCCGGCCGCGAAGATGTTGCGCTCGGCCGCGCTCGGCAGGTAGCCGCCGTTCCACACCGCCTCGGGCTTGACGCGCTCCTTGGTGGCGAAGGCGTCAGACACCTGGCTGGCCATCAGGCTCAGGCGCGGGCCCGACACCTCGCCGAAGCCCTCGGCACGCGCGTCGGGTGTCAGCACGGTCGCGTCGAGCGCGAGCTTCAGGCGGCGTTCCTCAAGAGCGGCGTCGATGATGCCGTCGCGCGCCTTCACGGTCGCGATGCCGGCCTTGGGGTCTTTGATCACGTCGTGCATGCCCTTGGTGAACGCGCGCAAGAACGCCTTCACCGCCTCTGGGTTCTTCTTGAGAAAGTCTTCGCCGACGATGACGGCATTGCCGTAGAGCTTCACGCCGTAGCTGGGGTAGGGCAGGATGACGACGTCGTCGGCCTTGACGCCGCGCGCCTCGATGTTGAGCAGCGAGGTGAACGAGAAGCCGGTGATCGCGTCGATGTCGCCGCGCACCAGCATGGTCTCGCGCAGCGGCGGGTCCATCGCGGTCCAGGTGACGTTGGTGACGCTGTTG
>Ga0307510_10007386_pt1 | contig 13103 bp, 12 predicted proteins | sample 12_EM_MG_FD_207224 | JGI IMG/M metagenome (GOLD analysis project Ga0307510, IMG submission 207224) | Populus trichocarpa ectomycorrhiza microbial communities from riparian zone in the Pacific Northwest, United States - 12_EM | ecosystem: Host-associated > Plants > Roots > Unclassified | place... | reverse complement strand
GGGTTGATCAGCATCGCGAACACCGCGATATAAGAGATAAGATCACCGCCTGAAAAGCCTTGCCCGTGCGTATTGAAGACAAGCATACCGCCATAATAGAGAATGATCGTCAGGATCACAACCCCAAGCACTTCGGTAAGCGGTGAAGCTAAGTCCCGGCGGGCATTCATTTTGTTGCGGATACGGAACAGGCTGTCGTTAAGTTCGACGAATTTTTTCCGTAACAATGACTCCGCTCCAAAACCTTTGATGACACGGATACCACCAAGGGTTTCATCCAATACGGACAAACTTTCACCCAGCCTGGTGGAAGCGTCTTTCGACTGGCGCTTCAGCGTGCGGCTGATCCGACCAATAAGAAAACCGGTGATAGGCAATAAGATCAACAAAAAAAGAGAAAGATGCGGACTGAGATAGATCATATAGGCCAGATAACCGATAATGGTCAGCGGGTCCTTGATCAATCCTTCCAGCGTGCTGACAACTGAAGATTCGATCTCATATATATCATTGGTCATACGGGAGATAAGGTCTCCTTTTCGTCTTTCTGTAAAATAACCTATCGGTAAAGCCAGTATCTTTTCATAGACATCATTACGCAAAAAGGTGATAGTCGCACTGCGGATAGGGGAGGAGATATAGGAAGACCAGTAATAAAATATGTTTTTCAAAAGTGTGGAAACTATGATCAAAAGGCAAATAATGATCAGCACCGTCGATTTGTCGTGGGTCTGGACGATACCCTCCAGGATGTGTTTGAGACCGCCGATCGCATTCGTATTAAGTGTGGTCTGCTGTGCCGCCGGAGCGCCCTCCTTGAACAAAATATCCAAAAAAGGGCTCAGCATGCCCAGGGAGATCAGCCCAAAAACGATAGACAGGATGTTAAAGAACATATAGAGAACTATCTTGCCCTTATATCTTCCGAGGTATTGTAAAATCACCGAGAATTTCTTCATGCTAAAATATGCCGTAAATTTGGAGGCAAATTTAGCAGTAATATTGTATCCTGCCCCCGGTTTTAACTAAATATAACCAATTGGGCGAAAAAGTTTTAAACGCTATGCAAGAAGGCAAAAGACAGAAACAGGTAGGCGCGCTGCTGATGCAGGAGTTGAGCGATATATTCCAGCGGCTGGGTCTGAGTATGATGGACGGGGGGTTGGTGTCTCTGACAGCGGTGAAAGTCACACCTGATCTGCTTGAAGCCCGTGTATACCTCAGCCTTTTCCAGGTAAAGGATGCCGCCGGGGTTATGAAAAAGGTCGAAGACCGCAGCTGGGAGATCAAGCGCGAGCTGGCCGAACGTATCAAACAACAGTTGCGCCGGGTTCCCATCCTGACGTATTACCACGACGATACCCTGGACCATGCAGAAAAAATGGAGGAGCTGTTTAAGAAGATCAAGGCGGAAAAACCGCCGGATAACAACTCCGCCGGGGAGAGCGGCCAGGAATGAAGCTCCTTTTCGCCTGGCGTTACTTCCGTGCAAAAAAATCCACCAACGCAATAAATATCATTTCGTGGGTCAGCATGACAGCCATTGTCGTTGGCTCGGCAGCCCTCATCCTTGTGCTCAGTGTCTTCAATGGCTTTGAAGGCCTGGTGAAGTCCCTGTATTCAAGCTTTTACGCGGATATGAAGATCAGCCCTCTGAGAGGGAAGACCCTGACCCTTACACCGGATCAGCTGCAGCAGCTGGGCACCGTAAAAGGAATAAAGGCCTTCTCGCTGATAGCAGAGGACAAGGCTATCCTGGAAAACGATTCCGCAAGATGGGCCGCTCATCTGAAAGGAGTGGACAGGAATTTTACAAAGGTCTCTGGTGTCGGTGAACATGTCGAAAAAGGGACTTTCGATCTGGGCACCGAAGATCATCCTCTTGCTATATTGGGCTCAGGCGTCGAATATGCGCTGCACCTGGAGGCGGACCGCGCTCTCCTGCCGGTAGGAGTATATCTTTTCAAAAAGGGGAACGGGATCGATTATACCTCCGATCCCACGATGTCTTTGAGCCATGAGTCGATGGGGATTGCCGGTAGATTTCGCATCCAGCAGGATTTTGATGATAATTATGTGATAACGAATATGGCCTTTGTCAAGAGGATGCTGGGTCTGCAACCCAATGAATACACAGGCGTCGAGTTGTCGGTCAGCGATTCCACACAGACTGAGCTTGTCCGCCAACAGCTGATCCAAATACTGGGCAAAAACTATCGGATACAGACACGGTACGAACAAAATCAGAACCTCTATGGCGTCATGGGTGCCGAGAAATGGTTTATCTACATCATGCTGACCATGATCCTCATCGTTGCTGCGTTTAATATGGTAGGCGCCCTGACGATGCTGGTCTGGGAAAAGCAAAAGGATATACACGTGCTAAAGGCCCTGGGTGCCAGCAATGGGCTCATTCAAAAGATCTTCCTCAGCGAGGGTATCCTGCTTGGGGTGATGGGTGGTGTGGCCGGTATGCTGCTGGCCCTGGTGACCTGTCTGCTGCAAATAAAATATAAGCTCATCCCTTTACAGGGTGATTCCTTCCTGATCGATTATTACCCCGTAAAATTGGTGCCTACGGACTTCCTGCTGGTCCTGTCTACAATATTGGTAGTGGCGCTGCTGGCTTCCTGGATACCGGCTCGTAAGGCAGCCGCACAGCCGATAGAGCTTAAAAGCTAAAACCTTAGCCCCCCAACAGTTATTGGAGAACTAAGGCTTTGTCTTATCTAGTAAGTCTTTTTTATTTATTAATAATCACCAAGTGTCTCTGGCAATTGCGCCAGCGCCTTCGCCAGCTGCTCGTCATTAGGAGCGATACCATGCCAGTGGTGATCATTTTCCATAAAGTCTACACCTTTGCCCATGATGGTATGCATCATGATAGCGATGGGTTTCCCCTGACCCGTCATGCCCTTGGCCTTTTCAAGCGTAGCAACTACTTCATCCATATCGTTGCCATTCATTTCGAGAGTCGCCCAGCCAAAAGCATCAAACTTTGCGTGGATATTCCCAAGGTCCATCACAGATTTTGTAGTGCCATCGATCTGTTGGCCATTCCAGTCAACGGTAGAGATCAGATTGTCTACTTTTTTGCTGGCGGCAAACATTATCGCTTCCCAGTTCTGACCTTCATCTAATTCTCCATCTCCGTGAAGGGTGAAGACAATATTTTTATCGTTATTGAGTTTTTTACTTAAGGCGGCTCCGATGGCAACGCTCATACCTTGACCAAGAGATCCGCTCGCAATTCTGATTCCGGGGAGATGTTCATGTGTGGTAGGATGACCCTGAACACGGGAGTTGATCTTACGGAAAGTTGCAAGTTCTTTGATGTCGAAATATCCGGACCGGGCAAGGACCGAATAAAATACAGGAGAAATATGACCGTTGGACAGAAAGAAGATGTCTTCATTCACTGCGTCCATATGGAAATTAGGATCGTGTTTCATTAACTTGAAGTAGAGTGCTGTCAAATAATCAGCACAGCCGAGAGAACCTCCCGGGTGACCGCTTTGGGCGCCATGGACCATTCTTACGATATCTCTTCTAACCTGCGAAGCGATTGCTTTTAAGTCAGCCATATTAGTTGGATTTATTGATTCTGTTTTTTTATTTGGTAGGCAAATCTAAAGGTTTTTTGTCAAGACACTAGCCCCAATTTTTTGTCTGATTCAGGGTTTTTGAGGGATATAATCCGGAGCTGCAACAGCTAATTTGGCTTACTTAAACTTTTGCAGTATCTTTCGGTCCAAATCTCCATCTGCCCCCTTAGTGCAATTTGCCCGGAACTTGGTAAAACCACATTCAGAGAATTACTCGTATTAGTAGCATAAAGAAAGAATCACTATTTTTGTTCATGAATCAAAATCAGACTGATGTTTGATGTTATACTCTCTATAGCTATTTCATTTGCCGTTACCTTTCTCGCCATACCAGCCGTTATAAATGTGGCTGAAATGAAAAAGCTTTTTGATATGCCCGATGCGCGTAAAGTACATCACGCCCCCATTACCCCACTGGGTGGACTGGGTATTTTTGCAGGGTTTATCTTTGGCTGTCTCCTTACCCTTCACTTTGGACAATATCCTGAACTTCAGTATTTTATAGCTGCCGCTTTTGTCATTTTCTTCCTCGGTCTCAAAGACGATATACTCATTATATCTCCGGTGAAAAAATTCATTGGCCAGGTGCTCGCTGCTTTTATCATTGTTTATTATGGCAATATTCAGATCCGTAGCATGCATGGCTTTCTCGGACTTTATCAGCTCCCGGAAATGTTCAGTCTGCTGCTGACCTATTTTGCTGTCATCGTCGTTATCAATTCATTTAATCTGATCGATGGCGTAGACGGTCTGGCCGGCAGCCTCGGCCTTTTGTCCACTACTATCTTTGGGATCTATTTCCTTTATATCGGAATGCTGCCTTATGCTGTTATCGCGTTTGCCCTCGCTGGCAGCCTCCTGGCCTTCCTCATCTTTAATTTCCAACCCGCTAAAATATTCATGGGTGATACCGGCTCCTTACTGCTGGGTACTATCAATGCCATCCTGGTATTGAAATTCATCAACGTCGCCAACCTGGCTGAAGTACGTTTTCCTATCGCTGCTTCACCCGCTGTTGGATTTACGATTTTGATGGTCCCTATGATGGATACACTAAGAGTTTTTGGCATCCGGATCCTCCATCGCCGGTCGCCCTTCAGCCCCGATAGAAATCATATCCACCACCTGCTGCTCGACAGAGGCTTCTCCCATCGTGCTATCACCCTTTTCCTGGTTGCAGTCAACTTCGTAATGATCGCCCTTGTATTCCTCTTCAGGTCTATCGATTGCACCGTCCTTTTGTTTAGTGTATTTTTCCTGTTTTTTGCGATGATCGCTGGAATATACTACCTGATGCCGGCGCCCCGTCTCTTTGTGGCCAAGACAGCAAAAAAGGAGAATGCACAGCTTACCAAGGCTTCCCACCTGGTTCCCCTGACAAAAGACTCTATCCTGGAACAGAATAATTGACTTTTTTAAAGTAATCTCATTTGTCAGATTTTCCCATTTGACGTACGTTTGCAACGTTGTCTAACCGTAAGGCCGGGCAATCATATTGACCAGTTATAAATTCGTTGTCAACTAATTAGCTATGTCAGACGATTTGGAATTCATCCTGGAGGAAGCCCGGGAAGACATGAAAAAAGCACTCGACCACCTTGAAACTGAATTGATTAAGATACGGGCCGGTAAGGCCAGTCCGCAAATGCTGGAAGGGCTGACTGTCGATTATTACGGTAGCCCGACCGTACTCAACCAGGTAGCTAACGTCTCTGCCATGGATGCCCGAACCCTCACTATTCAACCCTGGGAAAAGAATATGCTCCAGCCGATAGAAAGGGCGATCATCAATGCCAACCTGGGTGTTACCCCCCAGAACGACGGCAATATCATCCGGCTCTTTATGCCTCCGCTGACAGAGGAAAGAAGAAGGGAATTTGTCAAAAGAGCCGGCGGTGAAGGCGAACAATCAAAGGTCGCCATCCGAAATCTCCGCCGTGACGCGCTCGAACAGATCAAGAAACTTCAGAAAGACGGGCTTAGTGAAGACGAAGCCAAAGACGCTGAAAAGGAGATCCAGGACATCACCGATAAAAATATCGCCCTGGTAGAAAAACATCTGACCGCAAAAGAAAAAGAAATTATGGCAGTTTAATTGCTATACCCTCTCCGTTACCCGGCTAACGCCATCATAACACCATATCATTCCTTCAACCTGTCGCAAGGGTAGGATACCGTCCCGCATACCCGGATCGAATAGATTCCGGTAATTGGGTATTTGCCACACTTAATACAAGGTTAATGGGAAAAATTAGACTCAGTGAAATAGATACCCGCGCGCCAAAAGGATGGGACAAACAGGAGACAAAAGATAAATTGGTGAGCGTACTGGCAGAACTCGACGAGCTGCAGAACTTATTGTACGCCGAATCGCAACACGCAATCCTGGTCATTATCCAGGGCATGGATGCCAGCGGCAAGGACGGTACCATCCGCAACGTCTTTGGCAAGCTAAACCCCCAGGGTGTACTCGTAAAGTCATTCAAAACCCCCACCGCAGAAGAGCTGTCACACGATTTTTTATGGCGTATCCACGCCCATGCCCCGGCAAAAGGGATTATCCAGCTGTTCAATCGCAGTCAGTACGAAGACGTCCTTATCACCCGCGTACATAAATTGATCGACGATGAGACGGCCTATAAAAGGATGAAGGCGATCAACCACTTTGAACGGCTGCTTACAGAACATAATAGTACCCATATCCTCAAATTCTATCTCCATATCTCGCCGGAAGAACAACGGCAGCGGCTGGACGAACGGATCCACAACCCCGCAAAACAATGGAAATACAACGAGGATGACTATAAGGAAGCAAAGCTCTGGGATGACTATATGACGATGTACGAAGACTGCTTCCGGAATTGCAACGAAGTACCCTGGGCAATTATACCCGCCGACCAGAACTGGTATAAGGAATACCTCATCGCCACGACGGTGAGGGATACACTAAAGGAACTGAAGATGCAATACCCGGGACTGAAGAAGACAGAATCACGATAATCTCTTAATACACGCTTATTCACAACTAAAATCAACTATCATGGGAATGCTGAAGGAATTTAAAGACTTTATAATGCGCGGCAACGTGGTCGATCTTGCCGTAGCAGTAGTTATCGGCGCTGCTTTTGGTGCCATCGTATCCTCTCTGGTTGAGCATATCATCACGCCCCTCCTGCTGGCGCCGGCACTAAAAGCCGCAAATTTGCAGGATATCGATAAGCTTGCCTGGGGCGCGGTCAAGTATGGTAGTTTTTTGGCCGCCGTCATAAAGTTTGTGATCATCGCCTTCATCCTCTTTATTATCGTAAAAGGCTTTAAGAGCCTGGAGAAAAAGACGGTCCCACCAGCTTCCGCACCGACTCCTACAGAAACATTACTGACCGAGATCCGTGATGAATTGAAGAAAAGACCCTTGTCGGGCTCAGAGCCTATAAAGTAAAGAATATTCAGTTGCCAGGCCATCCTGGCAACTTTTTTGTTAAGACCTAATTGGACGGAGTCCAATTAAAAGACATTTGAAAAACAAACTGACGAGTTATGAAGAACTTTAAGAAGACACTTATCCTGACCCTCCTCACGCTGGGGGCTACCTCTACTTCTGTATTACACGCCCAGATCCAGGCACTAAGAGACGCGACCAATAGCGCGACGATTACAAAAGACCCGAATGATACCACAAAACAGACCTGGAAAACAGGCGGGATCTATAGTCTCAACTTTAACCAGGCCGCGCTGAGCAACTGGTCCGCAGGTGGCGACAAATCCGCCCTCTCCTTATCGACCCTGCTGAGCCTTTATGCTTTTTATATAGATGGCCGACGGTCCTGGGATAACAATCTGACCCTCGCCTACGGCTTCGCCCAAACGACAAGCCTTGGCGGACGCAAGACCGATGACCGTATAGACCTGGTTTCCAAATATGGGTACGATGTAGGAAAGAAATGGTACCTCAGCACTCTGTTCAACTTCAGAAGCCAGTTTACAAAAGGATACAATTACCCGGATCAGAACACAAAAATACTGACCTCGAATTTCCTGTCCCCGGGCTATGTACTGCTATCACTTGGTATGGACTATAAGCCAAATGATAATTTTTCATTTTTTATCTCCCCGCTTACCGCCCGTGAGGTTATCGTCAATAATGACTCCCTTGCATCCGTCGGCGCCTTTGGCGTAGACTCCGGCAAACATTCCCGCTTCCAGCTGGGCTCTTTTGCTTCCATCAACTACAAAACAAATATTAGCAAGACCGCCACATATGTTGGTAAACTGGATCTCTTCTCCGACTACTTGCGTCATCCCCAGGATGTCACGCTTTATATGACCAATATACTGGCCGTAAAAGTGACCCGGCTTATCAGCATGAACCTCTCCGTGACCCTGATCTATGACAATGATATAAAGTCCGTCAAGAGCGACGGATCTGTCGGCGGCCCTGCCCTGCAGCTCCAGGAGATAATTGGTATCGGACTGGCCTATCAGTTTAAGAATAAGACAAGGTCGGGCGTGAAGACTACGCCTGCTTCTACGCAATAGCTCACTACCCGGATAGCGTGTTCGCTGTTCGGTACCGGTGCCTCCGGCACCTAGCGGGGCCAATGATGCGCCGATGACCGGGGAATCGCTGTTAAACACGGGGGCTACCAGGTCATCGGCGACCTCACAATTCCGCCTTATTCGAAATGGTGCCGGTCCCTGAGGTGGCGGCGGCGGAATCGTGAGGAACTTGTGAAAAACCCACCCATCCCTACAATTAATTTTACGGTATTTTCGTTGGGTTATGACGAATACCACAACGTACCAGATTAAATTACCTCAATTCGAAGGCCCTTTCGACTTGCTCCTCTTCTTTATCGAAAGAGACGAATTAGATATTTATAATATACCTATCAATCGGATCATTCAGGACTTCCTCACTTATATCCATGGTGATGCAGGCCTGAATATCGAACTGTCCAGCGAATTCATCCTCTTTGTCAGCACCCTCATGCGTATCAAGGCCAGGATGCTCCTCCCCCGCAAGGAGATCGATGAGCAGGGCAATGAGATCGACCCCCGCCAGGAACTGATCGACAAGATCCTCGAATACAAACGTTTCAAAGAAGCTGCCGCCACCCTCGCCGAAATGGAAGCCATCCGCCACCTCATGGTCAGAAGAGGCAACCTCCAGAAAGAATTGTCACATATCGGTGAAGAAGCCGGCGAAGGAACAGAGATCCAGGCGATCACCCTGTTCAAGCTGATGAAGACCTTCGAAAAGGTCATGCAGCGTATTCAGCAACGCCAGAATAAACCGGTCCACACCGTAGTTCAATATAGCTATACGATGGAAAGCAGCAGGAAACATATCCTGACCGCTGTCCGCCAGGAACGTACCATATCCTTCGAAAAGATCTTCGAAGTATGCCGTGACAGACTACAGGCGATCTTTCTGTTCCTCTCCATGCTGGAGCTGGTACAGCTAAACTATATGGGCATCCTCATCGGAGAAGGACGCAACAACTTTATCCTGGAATATAATGACGAAAAACCCGAAGATCCCCTGGACGACAGCTTGTTCAGCGACGATAGCAAGGGCCCCGATGACGGCGACGACAGACCCGCCGATGGCGTCAGACCCGCCGATGGCGTCAGACCCAGCGATCAGGGCGGTCTGTTCCCCGGTTTTTTGGACGCTTCAGCAAATTGATGGCCACATAGGTTAAGGCTAAAAGGTTTTTATGACCAACAAATATTATCCCGCCTCAGAGAGAGGCCATGTTAATTTCGGATGGCTCGACAGCCACCACTCCTTTAGCTTCGGAAATTGGCATGACAGAGAAAAAGTCCATTTCGGAGCATTGCGGGTATTGAATGACGATACCGTCGTCGGCGGCGGCGGATTTGACAACCACCCCCACGAAAATATGGAGATCATCTCCATCCCCCTCAAAGGAGCACTGACACATAAAGACAGCACCGGCACCGAAGGTTTTATCTATACCAATGACGTCCAGATCATGAGCGCCGGCAGCGGCATCAGCCACTCCGAATACAATGCCTCCCACTACGATGCCGTCAACATCCTCCAGATCTGGATCTTCCCCAAACAACCCGGTATCAAACCCCGGCACGATCAACGAACCTTCTACCCCGAAGGCCGTAAAGACCAATGGCAGGTTGTCGTCAGCCCCAGGGCAGAAGACCACGCCCTCTGGATCAACCAGGACGCCCGCCTCGCCCTTACCCACCTCAGCGCCGGTAAAACACTGACCTATACTCCGGCCTTTCCCGGCAACGGCGTGTATATCTTCCTGCTCGAAGGCAGCGTCGAGGTAGACGGCCACCACCTCCAACCACGCGACGGCATCGGCATCTCGGAGATGGAAAGCCTGACACTAAGGACCGATACCCTCGCAGCAAATGTGCTGGCCATCGAAGTGCCCATGTTTGCCTAAAGGCACTTAAGCCCAACTATGCATGGTCCATAGCTGCCTAAAGGCGTTCAGCCCACTCCAGTCTACAGGGCAGCGCGTCAGCCCTAATCAAATATCCACAACAACATCGGCTTCCCCGATCGATCGATCAGCGGCTGCAACCTTTGCAAAAAAGCCGGAGCCACCATTGCGCAACCCCGGCTGTTACAGATCGGATAAGGATAAGTTTCTCCTTCCGGCACACTGGTCCAGGAATGTAACACCACATTGCGCACAAATGCCTGGTCGTTGGTCGCGTCCAGCCCATAGAGCTTATAAGCCCGCCCGAACTGCCCCTGATAAGGGTAACCAATACGATACTTGCCCAGTGACGTACACCCACTACCGCTGATATTAGAGAAAGAAGGAGTAGCACTAAAATTCGCAGTGCCGGAACCATGAGCAACCAACCCCGCCAGCACAATGGAATCCTTGCGGAGATCATAGACAAAAAAGCGATTCTTGCCCGACGGAAGCTGCATGTCTACTAGGAAACAAAGCCCGGTGTTATAGCCATGTTTTTGTAGGAATACCTTCTGCTCCGCGGCCTTCGCGCTGAGATGCTGCAGCTCGGTCTCCGATACAGCAATTGCGGGCAAGCCCCGCCGATGTAGCGGCCGATAAAAACCTTTGTAATAGTAGTGACCGGCCACTGCAAAGGTCACTACGGACAAGATCCCAACAGAAAGGACAATACGTCGGAGCCAGCTCATAAAAAGGCGTTTAGGTCAACAGGAGATAAAGAAAAAGGTCTTTTCCATACCTCTACTGCCATCGCCGCTGTTAAAGATTTCTAAATTTCGGCCCGGCTCCGTAAATTTATTTCCAATACCTTAATTATGAAATACACACACCTCGGTAATACCGGCCTCATCGTTTCCAGACTATCCTTCGGCGCCATGACCTTTGGCTCCGATCCCTCCATAACCTCGATCTATAAGGTCAATCAGGATGACGCACAAAAAATGGTCAATATGTCATTGGACGCGGGGATCAATTTCTTTGACACCGCCGACGGTTATTCGGCCGGCCAGTCTGAAGAGATGCTGGGCAGAACACTAGCCGCTTGCCGTAAAGACGTTATAATTGCCACAAAAGTGGGCTTCCGGACAGGCGCCCCCGTGACACAGGCCGGTCTTTCAAAAAGACATATCCTGTATTCCTGCGAGCAAAGCCTGAGACGCCTCAACACAGATCACATCGATCTTTATATCCTGCACAAAGAAGACCCTTTCACTCCGCTGGAAGAGACTTTAGCCGCACTCAACTCCCTTGTCGAAGCCGGAAAGGTCAGATACATCGGCTTTTCCAACTGGTCGGTATGGAAGGCCGCCATCGCCTGGCAGATGCAGAAAGATCACGGATGGACCCCCTTTTGCAGCGGACAGATGAATTACTCGCTGGTCGGCCGTGATGTCGAACACGATATTGTCCCGTTTATGTTACACGCCGGCATCGGCATGACCATATGGAGCCCGCTGGCCAGCGGATTCCTGAGCGGCAAATACACCCGGGAAAACTTAAAAGATGAGGACAATCGCCTTTCGGGCTTTGATCTCTTACCCTTTGACAAAGAGTTCGGCTTTAAGGTAGTGGAAGTGATGAAAGAGATCGCCGCCGCGCATCAGGCAAGTGTAGCACAGGTGGCGCTCGCCTGGCTATTAACCAAAAAAACAGTATCGAGCATCATCGTCGGAGCGAGCAAAATGCATCAGCTGGAAGATAATCTTAAAGCGATAGAGCTTGACCTTACCGCTGCCGAAGTACAACAGCTGGATGAGCTGACAAAACCACATACCATGTACCCGCATTGGTTTAATCAGCAATTGATCGATCAAAAGCAAAATGAGATTTTCCGGAATCAATAGCCCCCGACATCAGGGCGCAGTTGCCAATGTTTACCCCAACAATTGATTGACCTGCACCTTGTCCTTCAGCATATCTCTCACCGCCGCAGCGATCGCCGGCGCATCATAGCCGCATTCGTGGATCAATTCCTTCGGCGTGCCATGTTCGACGACCCTGTCCGGAATACCCAGCATCCGCACCGTCGCATGATACCCGTGCGCCGCCTGGAATTCGAGGATAGCCGAGCCAAATCCCCCCACCACCGTCCCGTCCTCTACCGTGAGGATCCGGTCATAACGGCTAAAGATAGTATGCAGCATCTCTTCGTCAAGAGGTTTGACAAAACGCATGTCATAATGTGCCGGGTCCAGCCCATCTCCCCGAAGCTCGCGGATTGCAGCCGTAACAAAATTGCCGGGATGCCCCAGTGAAAGGATGGCAATGTCTTTTCCGTCTTTTATTTTCCGTCCCTTACCGACAGAAATTTCCTGTAGTGGCGTCCGCCATTCAGGCATCACACCTTGCCCACGGGGATACCGGATAACAAAGGGATGTTCATTGCTGTCGAGTGAGGCGGTATATAGCAGATTACGCAGCTCGCTTTCATTCATCGGAGAGCTGATGATCATGTTGGGGATACATCGCATAAAGGGAATGTCATAGGCGCCATGATGGGTAGCTCCGTCTTCACCGACCAGCCCGGCCCTGTCAAGACAAAAGACCACCGGCAGCCCCTGAATAGCTACATCATGGATCACCTGGTCATATGCCCTTTGCATAAAGGAAGAATAGATATTACAGAACACCCGCATACCCTGTGTGGCCATACCGGCCGACAGGGTGACCGCATGTTGTTCGCAAATGCCGACATCGAAGGCCCTGTCAGGCATCTTGTCCATCATGAACTTCAGGGAAGAGCCGCTGGGCATAGCCGGCGTAATACCAAAGATCTTTGAATTCTTTTCAGCCAGCTCTATCAGCGTAAGCCCAAAGACATCCTGGTATTTTGGCGGCTGAGGAGAAGGGTACTCTTTTTTATAGATCTCACCGGTAATTTTGTCGAACAAGCCGGGTGCATGCCACTTGGTCTGATCTTTTTCAGCCAGAGCATATCCCTTACCCTTCACCGTTACGATATGTAATAGCTTGGGACCGGGGATCTGCTGAAGATCGTTTAAGGTGTCGACCAGCTTGG
>Ga0307510_10007385_pt1 | contig 13103 bp, 10 predicted proteins | sample 12_EM_MG_FD_207224 | JGI IMG/M metagenome (GOLD analysis project Ga0307510, IMG submission 207224) | Populus trichocarpa ectomycorrhiza microbial communities from riparian zone in the Pacific Northwest, United States - 12_EM | ecosystem: Host-associated > Plants > Roots > Unclassified | place... | reverse complement strand
TTTGAGGCGGCGACTGCGGCGATTTGTCGAGTCTGATCGTCGTCGTCAACTCGTCACCCACGTCCACCCATTGGCCCATTGGGGAGAAAGATACGTCACGGTAGAACTCGGAATGCTTTTTATCCCCTGCCCCGCTTCGCCAAGCTGCTTCTTCTCGCGAGCATGGACTGCGTGGTTTCCCTGCACCTCTCAGCTAGTTTTTGATTAAACAAGCGAAATTGACGTATTGCTTTTGCTCCACCGGCGAAGAGAAAGAAGTATGGGTCTATAGCTACTGTATTGTTGAGCTCCCCCCGCCCCCAGCCTAGAAGTGCGGAAGATCTGCGATCAATTCAGACAAGACACCCGCATCGTTACGTCTACCCGGCTCAGTTATCGGGAGTACGCCCTCGATCGGAGATTTGTTCCTCGTTGCACTCGGCTCACGCACCATCGGTTTCGAGGCCTCTCCCAACTCGGGACATCCACAGAAAAATACCGCATCGCCGTACTTGGCATATCGTGCAATGACGCGCCGACACCGACGTTATTCTTCAAAATCCTAATCGGGTCTTGTTGGGTGGTTCTAAGTTATCGTCTGTCGGTCCTCTTCTTACAAAGCACGTTTTCCTTGCTTTAGCCCAACAACTGGACGACTTGTAAACGCGACCCATCATCAATCTTATTTAGGACAGTAGAAAGTTCGCAACTCTACCGACGATTATGTGTCCTGTCCGCCCTCGACGATAGTCAAGCACGTCGTACGTCCCTTTCAGTTGTTCAAGGGAGCTACAGCGTCCCACCATCAACTTCGGGTGTTTGTAGCCTCGAAATACACGCTACTTTGTCTGCACTCCGTTGAACTATGATAGGTTATCCTCATGACCGCGACGCGTCAAATCTCGACCAGCCTGGGTCATTGTTTGGGATGAGTTGTAACGCTAGGACGGACCTGTTTCACACCATGAGGCGTCTTCCTCTCCCCATCGTCATCGTAAAAGCCCAATCCTTCCATTGTCCATGAATGAGCAAGCAACTTTGGTCGACAGCGAACGTTGCCAATGGTCCTCTACTGCCCCGGTCTCCACTCTTCTCAGCTTACGGGGGAACCCCCCAGAACGGGTACGCTATCCTGGGGTCTTGCAGATATTATGCGAGCGCCCTGTGGATACTAAACCTGTAGCGCTGGCTACATTCGTTTCGCTCCATTTTGCTCTACTTCAGTCGCCAGCGCACAATCCCGGGCGTTCCCTGCCAATACTCTCCCGGCTTGCATCTGTCTGTAAACCCAACTCTGAAGCCTACGGGGGAGTCGGATGAAGAACAGCTTCCTATCGGCTACCACTCCACTCCTCCAAGCTAATCACCCCTTCTGCTTAAATTGGGGTTTTCCTCCGAAATCACCGCATACAGGCCAAAGCCAGAAACATAGATCGGGTCTTGGGCTGCTGCCGAGACTACACTGGGAGCTTACAGTGGCTTGAAGCTTTCGGCGGCGATATCAGCGATAGACCGATTGTCGCCAACTCATCCTCTCGTTGGAGGAAGTCTTCGTCACAGTGGTACTAACTCAGAATGCATGGCCCCGTTTCGCAAAGGGTCGAGCTGCTCTTTTGGTGAGCACCAGCTGCGTCGCTATAGTCTAGGTTCACGTGGCGTTTCCCTTCTTACTAAGTATATTATCCTCATTATAAACGTATCCCCATCATCGATCCTATTTAGGACAGCAGGAGGATCACGTACCCCATCCGCCTCAAAAACAGTCCGACTGCGTTGGTACGCCCGTCTAGGCTGCTCAATAGTACGTCATTGCTACAGTAACTGAAGATCTACTCCGTATTCTAGCAGCCTCGAAATACGGGTGTAAAGTATATAGTCTACGGCATAGTTCCATCAGACTCATTGTTTCTACACTAACCTTTTTAAATTTCGCAACCGCCTAGTCATGACTGTAATGTGGTCCATGATGTGAATGTCACGAGTTTAGGCACTCATTTCCAGTTTAAAGAGACGCGCCCCTCAGGCTACCAGTGCGCCATGAAATTTGGGCCAGGGATGTCCACAGTATAACCGCGAATCAACTAATTTTGATCGTGTGAATTTTGTACTAAATTTTTGACGCAGTCACCACTTATGATGTAAGGTACTAGTGGCGCATGCACATTGCGCCGAACTGACTGACTGTTATTGTGATCATGTGCTTGGGAGCTGCTGGTGGTACTGGTAATTTAACCAGGGCCGCAATCAGTACCTTCGCAATTCCAAATGACCTGGGATCACGCCTCAATAGGTAGTGCCTTCCAAGGCTTGGGTTAGACGGCGCCTATTCGTCCCTCTGCTCTAGCCTTATCATCTCATATCGATTGCCTCACCCTCGTCCTTCTGAAGGGCATTCGTCGCTATGATCACTCCAAATGCCATCACCACATTCGGCCCCCCTTTTAACGATACCGATGCCGACATCATCCTCCGAAGTTCCGATCGAGTCGACTTCATAGTCTATAAGGTCATATTATCCAAAGCATCACCAGTCTTCAAGACCATGTTTTCTTTACCCCAACCCACCACGGACACACAACCTGATTCACCCCACCCCATTGTCGAATTAGCTGAAAATAGCAAGGTCTTGGCGGCCTTTCTGTCGATCGTCTATCCTCCAACCCCCATGTCGCCTGAGCCACTTTCCTTGGACGACCTCATATCCGCCCTTGACATGGCTAGAAAATACGACATAGCCACTATGCCCGACCGTCTCCTCATAGATTTTGGGGGGTTAAAGACACTGCAGAAGAAGCCTTTGGAGGCCTTCTGTGCTGCATACTCACGTGAACTGGCAAAGGCAGCCAAGATAGCCGCAAGGGCATCACTTAAACATCGGTTGACCCTGGACGCAATTGGGGATAATTTACAGCACACGAATGGACCTGCTTTCCACAGCCTGTGGAAGTTCCACCGTGCCTGTTCTGCCGTCGCCGTCAAAGCCATTTCGGGGAATGTCTTTGGATGGATCCCCACAGACCCTCCTCCCTGGTGGAGTGTTGCATCCGCAAATTGCTGTTGCGACAGACATGATTACCGGTTCGGGCCAAAAAGGTCCCACTGGTCGGCCCACGCTTCGTGGGGTGGTTATCTAAACCGCGCACGCAACGCATTGCGGAAGCACCCTTGTAGCGAAGCCAGAACAAACCAAGATATACTCCGGCTGTCCTACCAAGCGCAGATGTGTGAGGAATGTAAGAAGCAGAATGTTGGCTTGTCGGAGTTTAGTTGCTACCTGGGAGAAGAGGTCGAGAGAGTTGTCTCCAAAGTAAGACTGCTCTTCCTTCTTTCTTAATATTATTACTGACTCGATTTTTCTGGGAGGTCACTCTGAATTTGCCTTTTTGACCCAGCAGTCGATCAACTGTACTTCTGGACAGTTTCTCGGTTCAAATTCCATTGGCCATCCAAGATGTTTGTGTACTCAGGGTCGTAGGGGAGTGGCACTAGCTATGGAAAGCTTTTTGTTTGTATGCTTCGGCTTGACCTATCATGTACGCATATACGCGTCACATATACTGTAGATGGATTAAAGCGACATATGTGATAGCTCTGACTGGTAGCGGACAAGACTCGGGGTCGACGAACAGTGTTCGAGATCTGTGGCACGAGAAGGCGCGACTGTTAGTCTTGAGAAGAAAAGACTATGATTGGCTCTAACCTACATTGTACTGTTAGTCCAAAAAGTAAAGGGTACTAACCTCAGTCCGGAGAAGAAAAGGCTGAGGTTCTGCCTGTGACGGCGCCACGAACCATAAGCATTTTTTATGTATTCCAAGCCAAAACATTGAGGAGAATAAAAGAGAGAGCAAGTAACTTAACTACTTTGAGTCCGAAATCATCTGTCGTTTGTTGCCGAGTCTGTCCTGCCACACGTGTCAGCTGCGCCTCGTCTGTCTCCCCAACAAATAGCGCCTTGAGTTGGCGCTTATTTGTGTGTCTCTTCCGAACCTTATCGATTGCATCTCCCTCGTCTTCCTGAGAGAAACCCGTCACTCACTATGGCCACCCTTCCCGAGTTAAACCACTCTGATGATGCTACCATCACTACATTTGGTCCCCCATTCGACGATACCAATGCCGATGTTATTCTTCGAAGTTCCGATCGAGTCGATTTCTTGGTCTACGAAGTCATATTATCCAAAGCATCCCCAGTCTTCAAGACCATGTTCTCTTTACCCCAACCCGCCACGGACGCACATCACACACCACAAGACTCGCGCCCCATCGTCGTTCTGGCTGAACACGGCAGAGTCGTGGCAGCCTTGCTGTTAACCATCTATCCTCCCACCCTGGTGTCGGCCGGGGCTGGGCCTCTTTCCTTGAACGACCACATCGCTGTCCTTGACATGGCTAGAAAATATGACATGGCCGCTACATCACGCCGTCTCCTCGTAGATTTTGAGGGATCGGAGGCCCTGAGAAACGACCACTTGCAGGCCTTCTGTGCTGCATATGGTTGTGAATTGCCAGAGGCAGCCAAGATAGCTGCGAAGGCGTCACTCAAACATCCATTCACCCTGGACGCTATTGGAGATGATTTGCAGTACATAAACGGACCTGCTTTCCATACGCTGTGGAAGTTCCACCGTGCTTGCTCTACCGCCGCCGTTAAAGCCATTTCGGGCCATACTTATACGTGGATCCCCAATATCTGGTGGAGTTCTTCATCTGTACGTTGCCGTTGCAGCAAAATTGGACTTTCTCTCGGGCCAACTCTGTCTTACTGGGCGACTAACGCTTCGTGGGGCAAGTACGTAGACCGCGCAGTAAAGGCATTGAAGACGCATCCTTGTAGCGAGGCCATAACAGATCGAGCGATCCTCCTTCCTTCCTACCAAGTGCCGCAAGCGGAGATGTGTGGTGAATGTGGAAGGCAGATTGCTGGTCTGTCGGAGTTTAGTCGCTACTTGGGGGAAGAGGTTGACAGGGTGTCTCCAACGTAAGAGAGCTCTTACGCCTCTTCAAGCTCCTTCCTGACTTGATTCTTCTTGGAGGTCCCACTTGACTTGCCTTTTTGAACCCTTACCTCCCCCGTTGACCTACATTTCCCTGTACGGTTATGAGGATTTGAAACCCGATTAGCGTCCACCTGACATTTGTTCCACGATGAAACTTGTTTGAGCTTTTCGAACTTGTGGTTCCCCCTTCGGGCCAAACCATCCGCGCCCCACATAGGAGTAATCCTTGATAGGGGTCAAACAGTTGAGTGCGCGCAACGTAGAAAAGTCGGGGGATAATTGAACGGCTAGTGAGGTCTTGGGCACCAGGACCCATGGCCTTTCAGTGCAAAATAGAGCTGAGATCGAGTGCACGCAAGGTGCAAGAGTGAATAATAGTGTGTGATGCAATGCACGCGCAGATGGGACTGGACACGAACTCGCTCAGGAGGCTTAGCTAACTGCCGCCGACCCAGTCTTGAACTGGGATGCACTCCTTGTATCAAATTTACTTAACCCTGAAATTTCACTCACTCTCATCATCCTCCTCATCACTATGGACCCTCCTCCCTGGTCAGAATACTCAAGTACTGCGTTTGGCCCTCCATTTGATGACACCGATGCCGACGTCATCCTTCGAAGTTCCGGCCCAGAATGCGTCGACTTCATGGTCTACAAGATTATATTATCCAAGGCATCCCCTGTCTTTAGGACCATGTTCTCTTCATACCAGCCTGCCAAGGGCACGCCACAAGAATCGCTTCCCATCATCGATCTGGCTGAGGACGGCAAGGTCTTGGCAGCCTTGCTCTCAGCCATCTATCCTCACACTTTGGGGTCGGATGAGCAACTTTCCTTGAACGACCTCATAGCCGCACTTGACATGGCTAGAAAATACGACATGGCCACTGCATCCCGCCGTCTCCTCATGGATTTTAAGGGCTCAAAGGCCATAAAAGAGAGCCCCGTGGAAGCATTCTGTGCTGCATACTCTCGTGAACTGGGAGAAGCAGCCCAGATAGCTGCGAGGGCATCACTCAAACATCGACTGCACCTGGACGATATTGGTGATGCGTTGGAGTACACAAACGGACCTGCGTTGCATAGACTGTGGACCTTCCACCGTGCTTGTTCTGCCGCCGCAGTCAGAGCCATTTCCGGACCTTACTTTAGGTGGATTCCCTCGACTACCTGGTGGAGTGATCAATCTGCAGATTGCTGTTGCCTCGGCGAGCACCGATATAGGCTTGGGTCTTGGTCTGCCTGCTGGACGCCCAGCTCGTCGTGGGGCGACTATTTAGACCGCGCACGCAACGTATTGCGGGAGCATCCTTGTAGCGAGGCCATAACGGACGAAGTGGTCCTCGAACCGTCCTACCAAGTGCAGATGTGTGACGAATGTCGGAAGCTGATTTGTGGCCTGCCAGAATTTAGTCGCTACTTGGGAGAAGAGGTCGATAGGGTTGTCTCCGAAGTAAGAGGGCTCTTACACTTTTGTTTTCATGACATTCTCGTTAACTTAATTTCCTTGTAGGTCCCTCTGAATTTGCCTTTTTGACCTAGCGGTCGATCAACTGGACTCCGGGACAGCTTCTCAACTTACACACTATCGGCAGTTCAAAGACGTTCAAGTTCTCCAGGGGATGGGGACACGCCGTTAAATAGTAAACCTTTTACTTTGTGTTCATTAATTTGGCTCGTTATGCAGCGTCATGAGCGCGCCGTCATACATTAATGAATTGAACGCGGCATGTGTGACAGCTCAGACCCGGTCAGACCTGTCGCGGACAAGTGTGGCCCGGGCTTCTGTTGCCAACCTGAAAGAAAAATGCGCCCAATCACCGTCAGAGAACTAACGCAGTTAACATATGAGATTTTAAAAGTCGAACGACGATTGCGCACGGTCAGGGTAACAGAAAATCGTAAGGCCCTGCCAGTGAGTGGTGTATGCCATGATGATGGGCGCGTCATGCCAGTGACTACAGTAGCATGACTCTTTTTTTTTTTTTTTTTTTTGGAAAGTGCTTTCACAGTAATTAGTCTTCTTTATGTACTAACTACCGTAACTAAGTGTCAAATAGCAGGGGATTCTTTTTTTTTTTTTTTTTTTTGGAAAGCGCTTTATTCACAGCAATTAGTCTTCTTTATGTACTAACTACCGTAACTAAGTGTCAAATAGCAGGAGATTTACCATCAGCCCTATTTGACGCGCTGAAGCCGGGCCGGAGCCCGGAGTGAGGACAAAAATGCAAGTTAACGCACACCCCTGGTGTGGGGTAGTGTGGGGCTCAGAGCTGTTACGCTCCCCTACCCACTAAAAACCTCACGTGAGAAAGGCCAATTGTTTGGGGGTATCCCATGTGCCGATAAGGCTGGTTTCCATGTTGCTTTTACCAGGTTGAGGTGGTGAGTGTCGCGTTTGATTTTGGTTGCAATGATCTGGTCTTCTGTTAGTCTCAAGTTTATTGTGTGAAACCATTGCTTCCGGATCTCGTTTATTGAAAGTGTTTTTTCTTGGATGACGGATTCACATCGGAGGACCCAGATTAGGTGCAGGGATTCGGAGAGTAGGATTTGGAGGAGTCTAGAGGCGCCGCTGTGGTTGCGGAAGCGTTGGGGAGGGGGGTTTTCCATTTGGTTCTCATGTTGGAGGGGTTCTCACGGGAGGTGGATGGAGCCGCAGCCAAGTAACGTACCCAGGCTTAATTGGGGCCAGAGGTTAGCAGCATATGGCCATAGTTCCCTTGCTAGTTGCCATATCGTTTGGGTTGGGGGTCGTTGGCAGTGGAGTAAAATGTGTTCCATTGATTCTGTTGTGTCGCAGTGGGCACACTGGCTGCGGTATTCCATGTCATTTATGTGTGTCCAATAACTCCCCACTTTCTGAGTGCCATGCATGGCTTTGAAGAGAAATTGGCGTATCTTTTGACGGATGGAGCGGTTACGCAGACCCTTCCAGAGTGTTTTATTTGTTTCAAGTTCGTTGTGGTATGTGGCTAGGCTTTCTCGGACCAGGTGAAGGTTTAGGGCTGTGGTTGGGCAAGCCCGTGGAGGTTTGCGTTCTTTTATTCCGCAGTATGCGACTGCTTGGGATAAGGTGGAGAGTTTCGCACCTTGGAGGTCGAACTCTTTTGGGATTTCCAGGCTCAGGTTACCTGGGGTCGGTTTGTTTGCACCTTCTTTTGCAAGTCGGTCAGCTTCTTCATTTCCTCTTTCACCCGCGTGGCCTTTGGTCCACTGAAATGTGGTAGTTGCTATTCGTTGTTTGAGGGTGGCAGCCGTTAATTTAAAGAGGGGAGCATTCTCAACCCCTATCCAGCCATTATCTTCCCAGGTGCTTAGGTGTTCCGTCAGGCCATTGATAGCATAGAGGGAGTCTGAGATTATTTTTAAGGGGAACCATTTCTGGATAGCAGATGCTGCTTTATAGATTGCGATGATTTCCGCCGCTTGGTTTGATTGTGAGTTACCTGGGGGGCGGAAGGCAATATTTCTGCTGTCATCTGGGCTGAAGTAGACCCCACTCCCACATCTGGCATCGAGTTTACCATTGTTGAAGCAGGCTCCGTCTGTGTAGACCGTGATGGTGCGGGCTTGAAGTTGTATCCCGGGAGTGTAGTAGCGCTGGGCTGGTGTGGCTGTGAGACGCTTTGGGTCTGTGAATACTCGGAAACATTCTGCTAGAGTTTCTTTGCAGGTGATGGAGGGGTTGAATATGATCTCGCCTTGCTGTTCTCGTTCCCGCTCATTCTGGGCTTTACGATGTCTGGTCAATGAGAGGTTATCGTGTGGATCCCCTAGGCGAAGTGGATTCAATTTTGGGTATATTTTGTGGATTCTCGTAAGGGCCTCTGTGGCGCAGCGGTATGGGTTCCGACATGCTAAGGATCTGTCGTGTGTACAATCGGTGCATGGACAGTTGGGGAGCGCGAAGTGTTGTACGGGTCCATTCTGGTTCTGGAGTCTTGCTGATGTGCGGAGCATGTCGCCAATGGTGGAGACTTTGTGTTTTGTTTGGAGGCATTTAGAAGCAGCAGTTGTCATCGGGCTTTTCTCTGACGCTATGTGGTACCAGGCTGGAAGTTGTGATTGGAGGTTTATAGCAACGCGAATGGCTGCAAGGTTGGCATTGTGTTTCTTGGCCGCTTTGAGCATACGGATTGTGTCACTTCCAAGTTGTTTCGGGCCCCGACTTTGAAGAGTAGCTTTCCAAGTTTGTAGGAAGGGGTGTTTCGCGGCGCTTTTCACTGTACCTCGATGGGCTTTCGCAGCAATGGTAAGGTCTGTTATCACTGCCCACTCAGGTCTTGAGGGAGAGAAGTTTAAGTATGATTTGAGCCATATGAGTTCGATAGCTTCGTTTCGCACTTTAAGGTCAAGGAGGTCCAGGCCGCCTTGGTCTCTGGGACATTGTAGTAGGTCGAGTGCAATTCGGGGGGAGGAGTCTTCTTCCCACATAAAGTCCCGGATGATTTTCGTGAGTGCCGATACAATATTATCAGGCATACCTTGTGCTTTTGTAAGGAATTGGGTGTGCCCCCCTACCACTGCTTGTATTATGAGTTTTCTTCCCATCATGGATGGGTGTGCTTTTTCCCATAGCGTCAATGTTTTGTTTATCTTATCGATGATAGGTTCCCAAGGTGTCGATTCATTCACTTTATTGCCTATCCAGGCTCCAAGATAGCGGACTGCAATGCCATCGGCCGCTATTCGGATGTGTGGTTCAAGTTCTATCTGGTCTTGTGGATTAAGTTTGCGTGTGTTAACCACATTCTCTCGGTGGGTTGGTGATCCAATGGGGATAATTTCGGTTTTTTCTATGTTGAGTTTTGCACCCAAGACCTCACACCAGGCGTGGAGGATTTGGAGAACGTGGTCAAAACGGTCATGGTGACTGAGGTAGAGGGCAATATCGTCCGCTAGGAGCTTAGCTATTAATTTTTCGGTTAGGCCTGGGGCTTGGAGACCTCTCAGGTTTGGGTCGTTGTGGAAAAGGCATGCTAATGGTTCGATTGCAAGGTTGAAGACTGGGCATGACAGAGGGTCCCCTTGTTGTACGCCTCGATGGATTCGGAAGGGGGAGCTAAGAACTCCGTTTATTGCTACACGAGTATATGCATGTTCATATAGGGCCTTCAAAGTCTTAATAAATGGAGGTGGTAGATGAAAAGCTTCCAGGATGCGCCAGAGGTAATCATGTCGTATCTTATCATAGGCTTTCTCTTGGTCTAGTAGGATGATTGAGCCATTTTCTGGTATAATCTCAGCAAAGTTCATGATCGCTTTGGCCAGGCGGATGTGGTTGAATATCGATCTCCTGGGGACGAAACCTGCTTGGTCGTTGTGAATGAGGGTGTGGGCATGTTCATTAAGCTGCAGTGCCATTACTTTGGTGAGGAGTTTGTAGTCTGTATTCATTAGGGATATGGGGCGGTAGTTGCCCATTTCAGTAGGATCTTTCTTTTTGAAGGCAGGGCACATCCAGGCGACCGCAAACTCTGCTTTGGGGTCTAGGTTGTGGGCTTGGATGTCCCGGAAAACTTCGGTAAGTGCTCTCACTATGTTGAAGGATCTTACGTTCGGTTGGGATGAGAGGGACGCATGACGAGACTTAAGAGCTTTCCAGAGTTCATATGGGCAACCGTCTAGGCCAGTGGCCGATTTATTTTTCCCTAAGTCGATTGTGTTTGCTATCTGGGCTTCGGTGGCAGACCAGTTCATTTCTGTCATGTTTGGTTCCGATAGTAATTGGGAGTCCGGAATGGCATCCAGAACTTTGCGGAGTTTCTGCTCATGATCCTCCTGGTTCCGGAATTGGGTCAGGTCTTCGGATTGGAGGTTGTTGTGGAAATTGCAAGAGAGTTCAGCCATGCGGTGTGAGTCGCGTTCATACTGCGGTGGGTTGGAGTTGGGAACTTTGAGGCGATAGATTAGGTCTCGCGGTTTGGATTCTTTGCTCAGGCTGGACCATATTCCCCCTAGTTTCTCTCCGTGGTCTGTCATGCGTGCTTTGAAGAGGTCGCGGTGTTGGCGAGCTTTGACTTTTTCAAGATGTTCAAGCTTGTTTGCTAGGAAGGCTTCGCGCACTCTCATGTCGTTACTTTCTTCGAAATCTGGGTGTTCTGTGAGTTGTTTGCGGTCTTTCTCAAGGCATTCAATGCGTGAGGAAAGCTTATGGTGTGAGTTGCGCATGTGTTTTTTGGCGATGGTAGCGAAGTCTTTCTTGCACTTGTTCCATAATGTTTGTGAGTTGGATATCGATCTCTCAGTATTTTGGGTCTTTAAGTTGTCTAGGTCCTCTTCAAATTTTATTCCTCGTTCACTTACAGCTTCAAGTAGACGTTCGTTATTCAGGGCGTGGAGGGGCCAAGTCCATCTACCTTTCCCTATGAAGGGGGCGTCGTTGGGGGCGTATCTTACTTTCACTAGCCAGTGAAATAGCAGGGGATTCACCATCAGCCCTATTTGACACGCTGGAGCCGGGCCGGAGCCTGGAGTGAGGACGAAAATGCAAGTTAGCGCACACGCCTGGTATGGGGTAGTGTGGGGCTCAGAGCTGTTACACTCCCCTACCCACTAAAAACCTCACATGAGAAAGGCCAGTTCAAGTTGTTCAGGGGTATCCCATGCTCCGTTAGGGCTGATTTCCATGTTGCCTTTACTAGGTCAAGGTGGTGTTTGTTGTGTTTGATTTTGGTAGCAATGATTTGGTCTTCTGTTAGTCTCAAGTTTATTGCACGGAATCATTGCTTCTGGACTTGTGTGAGGGGATCTGGTGGCGAGGGTTACCCCTGTTGGCGGTCAAAAGGGCATGAGGTAGCGGAGTGGGGAATGCAAAGGAGTGAACAATAGGGTGGAGATTAAAATTGTTTAGCGATGGATGTGTGTTGGAGGGCATGTGGCGTGATGAGATGCCATTGGAGGAAAAGGTACAGTGGCAGCGTAGACCCGTTGGCACAGGAGGGGGGTTCTTTCAAAGGTGTGCTTCAGTGAGAGAGGCCTGTGTGACAAGAGGCCATGTTCTGTGTTACAGTTGCAAGTGGCTTGGTGCGGTCAGGGCAAGGGGATAGAGGCATTTGCAAGTTGCAGGGCTATGATCTCCAATGTTGTTGGGGTGGGTTTCTTGCAGGGTTATCACACAACAGGTGAGTTAGGAAAATACAGAAGGGGGATGCTCTATTGGGTGTGTAGGAGTGAGAACTACGGTAGTATGGAGAGAGAATGTCTGGTAGGGCAGATGCCTGGTGAGGCGGTACATTGCAGGTGTGCATTTATGGGGGCCAAGGTTACTCAAGGGACAGCATCCCATCCTTGTCTCAGCTGAGAAAAACCAACCATGGTGGTGGTAGCAGTTCAAGGAACCCCCTACAGTAGCATGACTCACCGGACTCCGGGTTGTCTTATTTCGATTACATAAAACTACTCAGTACAACCGGCCCACTACCGGCCCGCACTCTGCATCCCTCCAATGCCCTTGATAGGAAATATGACATGGCCACTGTATGACGCTGTGTCTTAGAATTTGGCGTTTAAAGGCCCCGCAAACAACCCTTTGAAGCCGTTCTGTGTTGCATACTCCCCTGAATTGGGTGAGACGGCCCTGGCCCTGATAACCATGAGGGCATTACACGAACTTCGACTTAGTACGCTGGACAGTATTGGGGATAGCTTGCAGTACATAACCGAGTCTGGTTTCCATAGACTGTGGAAGTTCCACCGTGCATGTTTTGCCGCGACCGTCGAAGCCATTTCGGGTAGTATCTTTAGCCGGGTGGAGTGTTACATCCGTGTATTGCCGTTGAGCCATTGAATGTTGAACGTTAGGCACCAAGTGTCCGTAGTGAGAGTCCCTGAAATTCATTTTTATTTAGTCTTGGGCGGATCACAACGCCATCGATCCTCTGCGAGTCACATGCGCTAAACCATTCACGCGCCATGTGACAGACTTGACTAGTTACCGATAGCTGTTATTCCTTCACCAGCGTCAAGAACTGCTCCAAGTACAGGGACAAGAAGTGCCAGCGCCAGAATTCTGGACGTCAGCACTGCCCAGGATCAGAAAAAATGCGGTATATTCATAGGATGGATGACACGCGACATATGAAATAAACGTATGATGATTTACCGAAGACACGACGAGGG
>Ga0307510_10007384_pt1 | contig 13104 bp, 11 predicted proteins | sample 12_EM_MG_FD_207224 | JGI IMG/M metagenome (GOLD analysis project Ga0307510, IMG submission 207224) | Populus trichocarpa ectomycorrhiza microbial communities from riparian zone in the Pacific Northwest, United States - 12_EM | ecosystem: Host-associated > Plants > Roots > Unclassified | place... | reverse complement strand
CGGATGTGCTGCTGTCGATGGACATGAAGGGGTGGTCAAGCTACTACTAGAACGGGAAGATGTCGACCCCAATCACCCGGATAAGCAGGAAGAAACACCACTCGGGTGGGCTGCTATCTACGGACATGAAGGGGTGGTCAAGCTACTACTAGGACGGGAGGATGTCGACCCCAATTACCCAGATGAGCAGGGCCGTACGCCGCTCATTCATGCTACTAGAAGGGGGCACGGAGGAATCGTGGAGCTACTATCGCACAAGCACAGAAGCCCGTCGGAAGCGCAGATGCTCAGCGCTCACATCCTCTGTGAGCGACCTAAGCAGAAGGTGGGCCCCGGGGCAGTCAATTGATTGCCCTCAGATCGCCGAGATTCTTTCTTTTCCAGCGCGAGCCTTGCTCCCTCATGGGGCCCTAGTATTCGCTGTTGTAGCTACCACCATCACCCACCCCTCTTCCCCTTGTTTGTCCTTCACGTTAGTCCTATAGCGTAATCCTGAAATTCACTGCCACCCTTAGTGGTGGAAATCTCATATGTATGTACTAGTAGGCATACCCCTCCCAACCCCCTGAATATTTTTTAACATTTACGAACGAAGGTTCCCGAGCTCCTGTATATTGTGCTTGGCTTCCACCGATTGGGTAGTATTTCGGTCCTTAACTTGCGTCCTTTATCTTGGCTACGTTTCCTCAATCGAATGGATTCCTGGGTACAAAATCTCCTTCTTTCCTACCTTTCTTCATGTCTCTATTTCCTCCTTCATTTTCCTTGTTTACGATAGATGGGTAGATGGGCAGACAGTCAAATTCCACATAGACTTCTCTTTCCGATACACGGGGACCTTAGTAGTGAATAGGAAACGTAGATGTTTAGTGGAACTTAGTGTTGGTGCACGGTCTGAGAGCTCTGGTGACTGTAATCAGTGACTGGTGAGTCGGAGCATCAGCGCCGCCTTTATATTATGGGTGAGTACCTGCTCCGCGATATCTGGTCTACCCTCCAAAAGTTAACTGTACATTGAAGTAAATTTAAATATGCTTGTATTTCAACATGCAACCAGTTGAACTAATGTTGAGCGATATGAATAAAAAGGACATAGGTAATAACAGCTCTAGTAGGGCTCAGTCGTGAATTGGGAAATCCATGGGGTTTGTCCGCCTCCTCTCCATCCAATAATTGTCAAATTATTTCCACCTCTAAGTATATAGCACTATCATAGCTTGCGATGTGCTTTGAACTAGGGTTTAAAACAATGTTCCGAACAGCCCGGAAGCCTTACAAGACAGTGGGGACAATGTCCAGAAGACGAGACAGGATAGGACGCAGTCTTGTATAGGGCAAACTACCCGGCAGACTGCGGCCTTTGCTATAATGCGATAGCCGGGCCCGACACCCCATGCTTTTATCGGTATAGTCATATGCTCTGGACACCCACTCTGGCAGTAGGCAAGGGAGCTGGTAGGGTGGCGGGAACTGTGGGGGGAACCACAGGGGGCATTAAAAAAACCGTAGGGTGTAGGAGGGGACTGTGGGATAGCCACAGACAGCAAGTACTGGAGATGGCTGTCGGAATGGGGGAACCAAGAAAGAGGGGGGCAGCCATGATGGCTGGCTATGGTGGGACGACAGCAGGCAGCTAAACTATGAGTGATATATTATGATGCATTAAAAGTAAAAGTAGTTCCTGCGAGAAAGAGAAGGTTAAATAGATCATTAAGTCCTCTAAGTATTAGTTATAAGGCCGAATCGATTCATTCCTCTCCTGCTTTCGGTTTCTCTTTCAAAAGCTTCACTAGATCGTTCTCTTTAACTACTCCGGAGATATCGATGGGAGATAATTCCCACCAGAATACCCGGGATTTTCATGAAAGCTTACCGCAAAGTTCCATTGGCCACCTCCAATCAAAATATCTTCACCTAATTTCAAAACTATCAGGTTGCGATAGTACCAGAGTTGGCGAACTCCCCAGTGCACCAAGTGGGCTGCTAATACTGACAGTTGTGGCACTTAGTAATGTAGAAAATTGAGAAAGCGGTATCCTGCTGAATTGCTTCTCTATGAGAGAAAGCGAACGATCCGGGAGTCATCCGTGGTTTCATTTATGATTTATACCTACTCTAGTCTTGAATCTTGGGATGGTTAAAAAAGAGAGAACAAACTTCCCTACCAAACCCCAAGGTTGTATGTGGGAAATTGAGCCAATTAGAGTTGTATTTGGGTTGCTTAAATTCTGGTCCGGGTGAGGAACATGAAATCTTTAACCGGAAGTACCTAACTTCAAAGCCTGCGCAGACCCATCCAAAATAATAAAGTTAGAGTTATTCATTTTAACCTAGTAGTTATTAGAATCACCACCAGCTAGCATTATCTATTCGTGACAAGGCTTAGTGATAAATTTGAAATCAGTACAGTCACTTGGTAATCCCTAGTAGAAGAGATAATAAAGCATAGGGGGGATTCATAGAAATAATAGACACCAAGGACATGGGGGTTAAGATGTTACAAAAACTTTGGCCCTTCCGAACCCCATCTTGTTCCAACTATAATACACACTAGTAGTTACTAATTTAAACATACTCTAAATGAGATTATATACATCCTGGTCCTGTAACCATAACATCTTGCAGATACAAGCTATGCCCACCCCCCCCTATTTTTTCTATCCCTTGCGTTCATAGCATAATACTCGTATTATGACCCTTGCATATTTTGTCTTATCTTTTAAAACTCTTATCAGATTTCAGTTTTTAGTATCTTCCCCTCTACTCGAGTACTCCAATCAATCAATCACCTAGTCTTATGGACCATATTCATCCAAAGCTCACTCAACTATGATTGAGTTGAGTTCTATGAAGGCAGCACCCTACCAGCCGTTTTCCTCGCTAAAGTTCGACCTTTTCTCACACAGCAACACCCTAAGTTCACGTTCATGGCTCCCCGCAGAACCTCCCTACGTAATGTTTAACCAGGAGCCCCCAAGCCACAGCCTTAGTATTTCTCAGTAACACCTGCGTAGGTGTGGTCATGTTACTAATCTGGTTATGGCCTGAAGCCTCCACATCTGCGAGATTCATCGTAAGTTAATACCAACAGGTTACTTTCAAGCCCCTGTCTTAAAAAGTGATCGGAGCGACACAGCACTTTCATGTCTTGCCGGTCTCGGAGATAGTGACAGGATCTCTGATCGTGTACTCGGGTAGGGTCATAAAGGTCGGAAAAAAAGATTGGCAGGGTCAGGTGGGGTAGTTAGGAGACCGGTTGCTTCAGTGGAAAAATTCTCGCCCTGGGGGACACCAGGAATCCGGATCGAAGGTGTTGATGTCTGGCACCATCCGGTATACATAACTATAATGATGATGAAATTGCCAGTATGCAGTTCAATCTATTCATTTATTTGGGTCTCTTGGAGGGACTGCTGGTGTTCCAAAAGCCCTGCTTCCTTTTCCTCCTTTTGTCTCAGAGTTTCCCTCTACAATCTCAATAGAATTCACAGTACACAAATACATGCAGAATGGACAATTGCTGTGCTTAACTTCCCCAGATTAATGGCATCATGTAACAATCCTCCCCTTTCCACCCACCCTCCATGATCAACAATGATCAACAGGTCTAATCCCTGTCTCGCCACCGAAAGTTTTCCGACCTTTTTGACCCTACCCGAGTACGTACTCAAGTACAAATGGTGGACCAGGTGACTATGGACCAGAACCCTCTTGTCCCGGTCTGGAGAAATTAAGACCATCCTGGTCTCACCACGGCCTACCGTCTAGGAAGAGCATCAAGTCACCGCAGAATGATGCCGGAAATGGCACAGCAGCGTGCAATGGTGGGTCGCCCACATGCGGTACCGATACAGTGCTGGTAGCCTGGTCTTGAGCGCTTGCAAGTTGCGAGTTCTGGCACCCCCTTTCACCTCGCAAGGCCAAATCGAAATTTCCCATCATATTACTTCTTCTCATTGGCCAATTATCTAAAAGATTTCCCCTAGACGTCGGTAGCCCGTTGCTCGTGGCCAATCAGGAAATGCGGGGTTGCACTCGATTCCAATAACGCCTCCCACTGTCTACGTCATTAGCTCGTGATCAGTTAGCGGTTGGAGCATCCAAAATGGAGGGTATAATTCAACCAAATTCCCCATATTCTTCGCCCGTTTCAATTGACTACCCTCTCCCCCTCGTCTCCAGCTACCGGTTATCTCTTGCTCACTACATTGTGCCACCGGTTCTCTCGGAGGGTTCGTGGCTCAGACGGATCTTTGGAAAACCCCTTTAAAACCGACCCACAACAGCTACCCTGAATCCGAAAACATTGGGGTATCTAATATCAGCCCTCAGTCTTAAGCAAAGCTAGGCATAATGGTTTTCTGTATGTTATTGAATCCTGGTTCTAAGGGGGGATCCACATTTCTGATTAAATTATAAATTACAGCCAACCCATTCTCTCGTGACGTCGAGGGTACTACTCGGAACATTCATGCGTACCGTGCCTGTACTATCATCTCATGGCTCCTTTCCTTTGTTGCGGCTATCGTCTATAGTATCACTCCTCCGCACGACGGTCATTGGATCACCGGGACCATCTTTGTGAATCCCCCTCCCCGACCTTTTGAGTTATACCGGGGTGATGACAAAAAGATATCTAATGTTTCTTAGGGTATAAGCAAAACACACATCACACCCTTCACAGTCAGCCATGTATTCGTCGCCATTTACTGGGTCGTCTTGTTCTGCACCCAGATTAGCTTCGTCGTACAATTATTTAGTAGGTTCCCTTCCCGACCCCGAGCCTTTTACAACTGATTGGTGCTAACCGATTGAAATTAGGGAGGGATGAGGCCGCTGTAACAGCTGCGGCTTCTGTTGGAAGCCATTTCATTCTGTGGGTCCATCCTCATATTATTCATTGCTTCAATCGCTAACATGGAGGAAGCTTCAACCTTCTTCAATTTGGTTGGATCATGCTCTGGACTCGCTCGCTCTTCTTCTGGAGTGAGCTATTCGCCGCTTTAAACTTCTTGCAATTGGTCCTGTTGTACCTCCGCAATCCTACGACGCCAAGGCAAGTTATAATTCAGACGCCATCTACTCTTACTTGCTTTGACACTAATGTTCACAGACTTGTGCACCTTCCAGCTGCGGCCATGCCATTGACGTGGTCATTCTTCCTCGTTCTTTGGAACGGATCTGTCATGGTTGGATGCCATAGTCTCCCATGCCACGTCCTTGCCAATATCGCGATTTGGGGTATTGCCGTCTTTGCCGGCTTCTTCCTCGTGGTATTTAAGGATTACCACGTGGGGTTTGCTACTGCTTTCCTCGCTGCTGGATTGGGCGTTGGCCAATTCTTTACCAAGATTATTGCTCTGCAATGGATCTTTGCCTTTACGATCATGGCAATTGTATTCCTCTTCAGTTTGGCTGTTGCGGTGCCCGGTATTTATGGAAGAGAGACTGGCGTGGAGGCTCGAGGTGGAGATAGAGAGAGAGCTCCATTGTTGCAAGAGAATAACTGAGGCAAAAGGCGAGTTGCCTGAAGGCATCGAGGGCCACGAGGGTGGGCGAGTGATGGAAATTGCTTAATGAAAGGCGGTGGAGACATGATGAAATCTTTCCTTTTTCCCTGTTTTTTTCCCGTTTTTTTGTCTTTTTTGCTCCGGTTATCTAGCTCTGTAATCGGGTTTTCTCTCTCTTCAGTTACGGCAAAATAATTTGCCCCGAGACAGCTTTCTTATTGTCATAGCTCTGCCAGTACTCTTTATTACCTGGTTCGGGATACATGACACCAATACCAGGATGGAATGAAAATGGGATTGTAATGATTTATTGACAAGCTGGTGGAAACATTGGATTATGTGGGCGGTGGTTGAAACAGTTGAATAGCGGAGGGTGGCTCTGAGGAGTGCTGCATGGCACTCGGGTGAGATAATCAGGTGAGAGAGGGTACTTGCACCTGCCAGTGTCTCATTCAACCCACAACGGCCACTTTTTAAGCATTCGAAAATTGAGAATACAAGTGATCCGGTTATTGCACAGCCAGTGCCTCTGCAGGTATGATACCTAATTTTGTGGAAAACCCGTAACCCACTTCTTCAGTTGGGCAACTCACGTTTTGACTGCCCGGGAAAAATCTCCTGGGGGTAAGAGTGCTGGTTGACAAGGGATGCAGATGACAGCTCTCAGGCAGATTCTAGATAAATTAGCAGTTTGTTGGGGCAATCGGTGATTAGAAGTCTTGGCCCGAGTGCAATACCATCATAGTAAAGTGGAATACCGATAGCTATACCCGTACCAGTAGACTACTCTACTCGAATACGGGTATGATTCCAGTACCAACTTTGGCGGAATCTGCAATGGCATTTTCGGTCGACTTCCCCCTGAGATGGTGCAACAACCGCAGGTTATTTTATGGGTTCGTTTGGAGAAGAAGCAAGTTTTATCCAAAAGCGGCATAGTGTACGATGATAACTCAACAGCGCGTTCGCCATGGCACGTTACCCAGAGCGCGCCGGCACGATTGTTAGTCTAAGCTAATGCTTTCTTAGACAGAAGCAGACGCGCATCGCTCATCCCCCCTAACATCTTGCGCCAGGCTGCAGCATCTCATCATCTCATCTCGACTTTCATTTTCATTTTATTCTCTCTTCTTTCTAAGCTTTACTTTATCCCATCATATTATATTTTACCAACCCTTCGAGAGAAGATATTATCATTAATTCAGGAGGACAGTTTTGCACACATCCCGAATACCCGCATAACCCGTTGACACGAAAGCCTTCTGCCATCTCTTTAGGCCAGCATCACCATTATTCATTCACTGCCATCGCCATCGCCATCGCGGATCAGCTTAGAGTAGAGATAAGGTAGTCACCCACTTGCAACAAAGGGTTGGTTGTTGGGTCATCGCAGCATTGCTGTGCCAACGGTTCGGCCTTGATAGCTTAGGGTAACAATGGCCACACAGAACCCTTATTCCCGTTCACCTGAAGGTCATGTAAACGGTGGCAGCACTGGCGGTCCTCGGGGTAGAGATGCTCTCCCCCATCCCCAACTCCCCCCTCAGCATCACCAGTTACTGCAGCAACAGCTACTGCAGAAACAACAACTGGATCATTCTAGGAAGCTTACGGAATCCTTGAACTCTCTGTCTTTATCCACGTCCTTATCCTCGTCATCCCTGATTGGGAGAACACATTCGCCATCCCCCCTCTCCCGTCGAGCTAGCTTGGACCTCCGCTACGGCCGTTCACCCACCCCCTCATCCCAAGGCTCTGATTCCCCGCGACGCATCATTACCCGCTCTCCATCCACCCCCACACTCAAGAAACGACCTTCCATCTCTTCCATGTCCGGCCCTTCCACCCCCCTTCCGGGGAGACCTAGTCCACTTGCACGAAAGTCCAGTCTGCTTTCTATGAGATCCCCCTCCGCACCCGAACCTATCCTGGAGAACGAACCCATGAAACGGGTTCTCCCTCCACAAGATATGGCGGCCCCTACTACTGCTATCTTCCACGATACTAGCTATCGACACAGATACTCTAGACCCAATACCTCACTTCAGGACCTCGCCACCATCGTTGAAAGACCAGAGCGTATACCAGCGGCAACCTTGGGTGTTGCTTCCGCCCAGACCCGTGTTGGAAGGAGCAAGTTATCAATTCGTAAATCGGAGCGGATGGGTAGTTTGTTGGACCCGGAGGTTATGCTAGTACACTGCCATGCCGCTACTGCCAAGGGTGCTAAATCGCCATGGCCCCAGGAACTTGCTGCCATGTGTGGGGCTGCTGCTGAGAAACTTAAAAAGGGTGAATGCGAAGTCTCGAAGAACTACCATCAAGGCGATCTTTATCTCTGCGAGGGAAGCAAAGAAGATCTGGAGGGGTGTCTGGGTGCTCTCTATGATGGTGTTGACTTGGTGTTTGGGGAAAACGACCGGAATGGTACCATTAGCGAAGACGGCCAAAGGCGTGGCGGTGTCCGGAGAGCCTTCGTCTGTATCCGGCCACCAGGTACGCCTGATTCCAATCCAGAGCCAGGGCAATATTAACTCTTAAGGAATAGGTCACCACTGCGCTGAAGCACAACCTTCGGGATTTTGCTGGTTGAATAATGTCCACATTGCGATCGCTCATGCCGCACGAGCTCACGGGCTATCGCATGCCGTCATCCTGGACTTTGATCTTCATCATGGAGATGGCTCCCAGGCCATTGCATGGACGTTGAATGAACTGGCAGAATCTACACAAAATCCATCAAAAAGAACCTCTGGCATACAAGTCCCGAATATTGGCTACTTTTCGCTTCATGATATCAATTCCTATCCATGCGAATACGGTGATATCGACAAGATTAAAAACGCGAGCCTGAATTTGAATGCACATGGGCAATGTATCCAGAACGTCCACTTGGCCTCATACTCGACCGAAGAGGAATTCTGGATTTTATATAGAGAAAAGTACTCAAGCCTTCTCGCAAAAGCTCGCGAGTTTCTTTCCGCTGCGTCGGTTTCAAAACCGAAAAAGAACCGGGAGTTCAAAGCTGGAGTATTCTTGTCCGCCGGCTTTGATGCGAGTGAACATGAAGGCGCTGGTATGCAGCGTCATGCAGTGAATGTGCCAACAAGCTTCTTTGCTAGGTTCACATCAGATGCCGTGGCACTGGCAGAGGAATACTGTCACGGGAGGGTTTTGAGTGTTCTTGAAGGTGGCTACTCTGACAGAGCGCTCACTACTGGTGTGTTTGCCCACATGGCAGGCCTATCTTGCCCTCCCCCGGAAGCTGGCAGCACTTACGTATCACCGTCTATTGGTCTGACACTGTTGCATAAACCTCTGGAGAGCTCAGGACTGGATCGAGGTTGGGATGCGGGGTGGTGGGGAATGGAAAGAATACTGGAGCTGGAGGGGCACTTCGCCAAAATGACAGCTAAGAAGCCCATTGTCGAGAGAGCCTCTACCTCATATCTCTCACCAACCGCTGCATCTGTTGCTAAAAAGAATGATGTTCCTCGCCGTGTCATGAGTAATGGCTATCTTGATGGTAATAGCCCCAACGGACAGCCAATTCCACCCCCAGTTATTCCGTGGGAAGTTGCTACTTTTGATTTGTGTCGCACGATCATTCCAGAATATCAGGAATCGGCGGAAATACCACCTATCGAAAAATCTACTAAGAGGTCAGGGAGACATTCGGTAGCCGGTACTATCATTCCCGAGAACACAAAGATGACGCTAAGGGACCGAAAGCCGAAGTCAGCTGCTGATACCAGCCCTGATGTCGACAGAGGCCGCCGCAGGAGGACGACGACTACTGGCATTATTCCGGATAGCGCCGTCTCTAGTCGGGCACCATCTAGAGCCGTCTCAAGAGCCCCATCCAGAGCTCCATCAAGGGCGCCTTCAAGAGCACCCTCAAGAGCACCCTCAAGAGCACCCTCAAGAGCACAGGCAGTGGGTCCTCTAAGTAGAGGAGCTACGCCGATCCCCTCTAGTAGAGGTGCAACGCCTACTTCTGGTAGCAGACAAATGGGATCGACATCGGGCGGTGGAGTTACTGTTGCGGGACCTCGAAAGACAGTTGCCAAGAAACCCTCAGTCATCGGGACAGACAATTCTAGGAGAGCAGTGGACCAGCACCCAACTGCAGCAGTCCAAAAAGCAAGCTCTACCGTAAGCAGTGCGAGCAGTGTAGTCTCTTCCTCGCCTACGGGTTCCCAGGAGCCCATGAAACCTACTGGTGATGATGGCGTCGATTCTCTCACGAAGGGGATGCTAAAGGTCAAGCTCACTTACAAAAATAGGGACAAGGATAGGGCCGAACAACTGAGAATCTTGGAGCAAGAGAAAGAACGAGCAGAGCGAGCACTAGAAGCAGAAAAACGAAGGCTCGTTGCTAATGACGCACTTAAACGCAAGGATGGCGGTGTCAATCGAATGAAGGAGGCATTCGAGAGGAGCCGCGCGGGCAACCCGGCTGCCGGCAGTCATGCCGAGAAGGAAACCAAAATGGTGGACAATGCAGAGACTCCTATTGCTGGTCCCCCGGTCCCGATGGATCAAACATTTCCTGGTGGCGATATCAAGTTTGCAGATCCCTGGCAGGGGAAATGATCACCTGCTTGGGCCAATTGTTTCCTCTCTGTCTCAATTGTTTGGCTTTAACTCTGCTCTCTTTTCCCCTCCCCCTTTCTTTCTTTCTTTCTTCCACGGCAATGCTTTTTTCATATCTGCTTTGATTCGTTCCTGCCCCTAAAACACCCGGGCTCTTTCTGATTTGGTTGTTGTGTAATAATTCTAAAGTCATACACTAGGGGGTGTGTGCGGTTGGTCAGCGGCGATGGGGTGTCTATTTCAGTTTATTTCCTTCCACGTTCTGAGGGTGGTCATTCCTATCAGTCAAACATTCCTAGACTGGAGTTTTCAAGTTTAAAAACACTCTTCTTTCATATCTTCCCGTCCCTTCTTCTCTTTTCATAACCGTCCGAGCGTCCTATCTTTTGGACCCCCGGTTTTTTTTCTTTTTCTTCATCGATTGATCATTCTTGAATCGGGGTTTACTTTTGTATTACTTATCGATTGCCGGAGCTGGATACTCGGAATTCTACAGACAGGGGGGGGGGTTGGTATTGTGGAGGATATTCCCATTTTATGCCGATCCAATGTCCACAGAAGTCTTTATTGGCAGCAGCAGCGGTAGCTTTTTCGCGTCTTCGTCTGAAGGATTTTTTTGGCACCTAAGGTGTCTAATTGAATGGAGCAATCATAAGTGATCACTCGTGGGATTCTCAATGGCTAGAATGAAGCCCCTGTTCAGAAAACTCGTCCTCCCTTGTGCATACCAGATCAATCGAGTGGCAGATTCAGATGTATGGCTTTTTGTCTAGGGGAGCACAATCTTGGTTACCAGCCACGCTAGCTATGCGGGGACAACCCCGATCGGGATCCACTAGTTAAAGATTCTGTATTTGTTGCAGCGTTCCCAGCGGGACGGTCCGTCCTTGGCGGGGGTATTTCTCTGCGCGTTTACATTGAGGGCGGGGGCCTAATGAGCTTCACAATTTATTCCCCTAGTAGCCTAAACTGTTAGCCGCCACGGGGCCGCCGCCCAGGGAGCCTGCTTGGCTTGAGGTTGATGGGTGAGTCTCCGAGGCTTGTGGGCAGCCCGACTGTGTACCGTCCATTATCGGCATGAATGAATATCTATTTGTGGATGATTCTGTAGCATCCTGAGGCCGGTGAAGAAATGTCTATCAGAAATTTGATCTCTAAGAGGGTATTGGATGTGGTCTCTGGTTCGAGCTGCACTCGCGCACCCTAGCGCCGCCCAAGCCTGGAAGAAGAAGCGATACAAGCTGGGTCGAAGAGGGGAGGTTAAAATCCGCTTCAATATGCCCCCCCCCCCCTCCCCCCCACAGGGGTGAGTGGTTACTTACTCCTGTGGTCTGGACGCAAGGCCTACAAGTTGTCCCATCCTGGTGTGCCTTTGAGCCCTTCCCATAGTCCGCCGCCCCGAACATTCTCAGGAGCCTGACGGGCTGTATTGTCATCCATTGCGGAAAAGGTCGCCAGCAGTCGCCCGGACGTAATCGCTCTGGGATTTCTTTCTTTCTTCCTGTATATCCCAAAGGCGATGAAGAGCCTTGTTGTCCCAAATATGCAATATATGAGCTCCATGGACCAGTTCCACCCGGGAGCAACGTTTCCAATCCTCTGTTTTTCCCATCACCTGTGCTGCAATTCTCCCACCTAAGAAGCAGACAGTGAAAAAAAACCCGAAAATAAGCTAGAAAAGTGGGCAAGATTAGAAAAGTCAAATAGTACATGCAAGATTAAACCGCCGACCCCCAGCATGGATCCACCAGTCCAAGTAGCCAAACATAATCACCGACATCTAGTAGGGCCTTGAAAATCATCGGCTCTGAATTCCGGTCTCTGGACTCGAGGGGAATAGGAAAGGGAAGTGCTCATGGCCACTGGTGAGCTCAAGGAAGTAGACGTAATATTGAATCTCCCAGCATAACATCTGGCATGAGCAGTGGGAGCAGCACAGTGGAGGACTCCCGTACCAACATCTTGAAGTCCGAAGTCAGCCTTAGCGACTCGGTACTAGCTTTAGTGCTATGGATAAAATCCAAGTTCCAGGGGAGATGCTTTCGCACAAGACAGGGATTATTTTACTAGTTAACCTAAATTAACTGTTCACAGACATCACCCCTGACACCTGTAATAGCGAAACACAATTTGAAAGTCAAGCAGGCTCTCACAAAAGAATGCTAGTACAAACTAGCTAAATAGTCTACTCGGCCTCTGCTCTGGGAGAGGATACTCGAATACAGCCACTCGACGGAAATGTTCAAGAGACACTTCTCATATCAGATTGGTCACGTAGACTACCCTCGCGAGAAAGAAAAAGACGGGTCGCGAAGTTGAAGTTGGCATCACCGTTTTTCCTTTTTTTTTTTTTACCCACCGGGGATACCAAATGTGGTATCATAAAATGGTCAATCAGCACCTAAAAAAGAATTTCCAAAATGTCATGGCAAGAAATGGACATTGCAGAGGGGATGATCATAGCATTTTCGTACTGATTGGGAAGTATCGCTCAGGTGGCATGCTTGATTGGCCGGCCCTGTTTGACAGCTAGAAGTCTCCCCTGGCAGGGTCATGAAGAGAAGTTACTTGATAAGTTAAGATACGCCGAGCTGGCTGCTGTTCTCACCTCAGCGGTCGCCAACGACCGCACAATTCTCCGGGCTGCTGTGAGAGCCAACTGCGAAATGATCAGAAATGGTTTCGTATGTAAAGATGTGCTGGGGTTTCGCTTGCAAGGAGCTTGGGGGTCATGAGCAGTAAGGTATTATTAGCTGCTACTAGTATTAACCGTAATAGGTGCTGATGTAGGTACGTAGTTAATTTTGTGTATTTTGTGTATTTTGTGTGTTGTCTCAAATATCACCTTGCACGGTACCCTGTTCTATGGCAGTTCTTTCTATTCTGTTGGATTATAGATTTTTGATTTCTCTTCATCAAACCCCAAATTGAATAGCCTTGTAACGGGAAAGCCTCAGGCCTAACAAGAAAGTTTATCATAATATTATCATAATAATGC
>Ga0307510_10007382_pt1 | contig 13105 bp, 11 predicted proteins | sample 12_EM_MG_FD_207224 | JGI IMG/M metagenome (GOLD analysis project Ga0307510, IMG submission 207224) | Populus trichocarpa ectomycorrhiza microbial communities from riparian zone in the Pacific Northwest, United States - 12_EM | ecosystem: Host-associated > Plants > Roots > Unclassified | place... | reverse complement strand
CCTGCTCATAGTCGGTAAAACAGAGGATGCTTATTTAAAAGAGGGGATTGATAAATATTTAAAAAGACTAAAGCATTACACAAAAATTGAGGTTGCGGAGATAACTGAGCTAAAAAACACCAAAGCGCTAACCCAGGAGCAGCAAAAAGCAAAAGAAGCGGAACTGATCCTCAAAAAGATAACTGCTCTTGATTATGTGATCTTACTGGATGAAAAAGGGATAGAAGTATCCTCATCACAATTTGCAGCTTATATCGATAAAAAGGCAATTGGTTCGGTGGCTAACCTGGTCTTTATCGTGGGTGGCCCATATGGCTTTGATCAAACGGTTTACCAGCGCGCCAATGATAAGCTTTCTCTATCCCGCATGACATTTTCGCACCAGATGGTTCGTTTATTTTTTGTGGAGCAGCTTTATCGCGCTTTTACCATCATCAAAGGCGAACCCTATCATCACCCCTGACCAAAAAGCGAAAATCGTCAGTATTTTGTAAAATCCGGTTAACCGATAAGCAATAAATGTATTTTTAATATTGCTCTTGCTTAACTTTGAACTATAATACTGGCGATATGGATCAAATATTTACAGAATTAGTTTCGGTCAAGTTCATCTTACTCTATGTCCTGATCATCTCAACTATTATTGTTCATTATAGAGGCAGGGTTCGTTATAAATTCTTCAGGCAGCTTACCGATCACTCCACTTTTATGGCACCCATCAATATGCCCATGTATGTATTGTCAGGAGTAGAGAACAAACCATATATCAGTCAATCCAATTTCCCTCAACTGACAGTATTAAAAGATAACTGGCAGGTAATACGTGACGAGGCTCTTCAACTCGAACGTGAGGAACTGATAAAAGGATCGAATAAATATAATGATGTGGGCTTCAATTCCTTCTTCAGACGCGGATGGAAACGCTTTTATTTGAAATGGTATGACGACTTCCACGAATCGGCCAAAAAACATTGTCCTCAAACCATCGAATTGATAAAAAGTGTCCCGTCTATAAAAGCCGCCATGTTTGCCGTATTGCCGGCTGGCAGCCAGTTATTGCAGCACCGCGATCCCTATGCCGGTTCGCTACGTTATCATCTAGGGTTGATCACTCCAAATTCTGAAGATTGCTATATTGTCGTTGACGGTCAATCTTATTACTGGAAAGACGGCGACGATGTGATCTTCGATGAGACTTACATTCATCACGCCGAAAACAAAACCGATATCGACCGCATCATCTTATTCTGCGACATAGAACGTCCCGTAAGGACTCCATTTGGCCGGGCATGGAATAAATTCTTTGGCTGGTTCATTATGGCAGCAGCTGCATCGCCCAATATGGGTAATGATAAGACAGGGAACATCAATAAAGTATTCAAATATATTTACTCTATCAGGCTGTTGGGTAAACGCATTAAGGCTTATAACATCAAGCTGTATTACGTTGTAAAATATTTGTTATTACTGATCATTTTGTACTTTGCCTTCTTCAGGTGGATCATTAATTTAATTTTAAAACATTAAATTTGCCTGCATGTCAGCAGGTCACGATCATTCGCACGCACATTCTCATTCGCACGGTCACGGGCATCACCATCATGACCACACGCCAAAGCTGGACCATTTAAATAAGGCCTTTATTGTGGGCATTGTTTTAAACTCGGTTTTTGTCGTCCTCGAAGTGATTGCAGGTTTGTGGAGCCATTCGCTCTCCCTGTTGACAGATGCGGGCCATAATCTGAGCGACGTAGCTGGCCTTGCATTGGCACTTTTGGCATTTAAGTTAAGTAAAGTGGGCGCAACAAGCGAGTACACATATGGCAAAAAACGCTCAACGATTATCGTATCTTTCTTTAATGCCCTGGTGCTTTTTATCGCGGTGGGCTTTATTGGCTATGAAGCAGTAATGCGGTTCATACGCCCAGAAACCATTGCAGGCGGAACCATGGCCTGGGTAGCCTTTGCAGGTATCGGTATTAACGGCTTTACTGCATGGCTTTTTGTGAAGGATAAAGATAAGGACCTGAACGTAAAAGGCGCTTACCTGCACATGGCGGTAGATGCCATTGTATCATTTGGCGTAGTTGTATCCGGTTTGATCATCTATTTCACCCATTTATATTGGATAGACAGCGTAGTTAGTTTGATCGTAGCGATCGTGATCCTGCGTGGTACCTGGGGCCTGCTGATCGATAGCCTGAGACTGGAAATGGACGGCGTGCCCAAAGAAATGGATCTGGATAAGATCAAAAAAGAGCTAATGAAAGCCAAAGGCGTTATCGATGTGCATCACATCCATGTATGGGCACTGAGCACTACCGAAAATGCACTTACTGCCCACCTGGTGATCGATCAGAATGCAGTATCCTCTTTCGATAGCATCAAACACGATCTGAGGCATCGCCTGGAACATTTATCCATTAGTCACAGTACCTTCGAACCGGAATTCTCTAATGAGAAGTGCTTGCAGATGGATTGCTGAAGAAACAAAAGCAATGCTTAGTAATAATAAATGTCATTTCGAACGATAGAGAGAAATCTTAGGCGACTTGCATGGTCTGCCACTCGCTAGTATAAGATTTCTCCTCGTACCTTGTCGAAATGACATTGAGCGATTTTATTTCTTTTTCGCCTTCGCAGCTTTAGGAGTTGCTGCAACTTCTTCCTCTGCTTTAACTGGCACCTTAGCTTTTTTTGCAGGCTTAGCTTCTTCAACAACTTGAGCCGGTTCCGGTTCAGCAACGGGTTCTTCAGCTACTGCTTCGCTTGGGTCTGGCTCACTAAACAAAGGCATATCTTTCAGGATATGATACCAGGATACTATCTTTTTCATATCCGAGGCATATACCTTCTCTTCATCATGACCGGATGCTACTTCTCTGAAAAAATCCCTCAATTGTTTACCATCAGCCTTAGCATCAGGAACACTTTTAGCATTTTTCATACGCTCAAACACGCCCGTCAGCCTGATATCTTCTTCATCGCCAAAAATGGTGATCTCATCCAGTGCCGCTATTTTAGCAGTAGATAAATTAGCTACCAACTTGATTTTTTGTGCATCAAGGCTTTCTAATATAAACCCGGTCTTGTTTTGAGCCAATGCTTTCCATAAACCCGGCTTGCCTGATACCGATACTATTCCTCGTAAATTCATTTTGTTAGTTGTAAGTTTTGAGCTACGGGTTTTGAATGTCTTTACTGATCACTCAAAACCCATAACTTACTACTCAATTATTCCTCAATTACCTCAATGCCTAATATCTTATCACCCTGGCGAATGCTGTCTACCACGTCAACGTTCTCGATAACTTTACCGAAGCAAGTATGATTTCTGTCAAGATGAGCGGTATTGTCGCGGCTATGGCAAACAAAAAATTGTGACCCGCCTGTATTGCGACCAGCGTGAGCCATTGACAATACGCCGCGGTCGTGGTATTGGTTGTCTCCTGTTAATTCACAATCGATATGATAACCCGGGCCCCCGCTTCCTGCGCGGAAAGCAGTCTCAGGGTTTTTTGAAAAAGGGCATCCGCCCTGTATTACAAAGTTCGGGATCACACGGTGAAAGGTTACACCATCGTAAAAACCTTCCTTAGCCAGTTTTTTAAAGTTTGCTACTGTATTAGGAGCGTCTTTATCGTAGAATTCTACGGTCATATCGCCTTTTACAGTTTTGATTATTGCTTTACTCATTGTCAATATTTTATTGGACTGCAAAGGTAATAAAAAAGGATAAAGCGAAAAGGTGAAAGGATAAAGGTAATTAAATCGGAATGTCATAAAATACTTTATTTATCTCCAACTGTTAAAAATAGTTAAGATGTTCTTCCATAACCCTAAGTCATAATACCTTCTGAAATATTTCGTTATTTTAGCAGCCATGATTCGTGTTTTTCTGATTTCAATACTGCTATTATTTATAGTCAATTTAAGTTTTGCCCAGGGTAATTTAACCGGAAGGGTTTTGGAGAATAAAACCAGGGTTCCACTATCCGGTATCAGCGTACAAAATTTAAAATCGAATGTAATTACTGTATCCGACCAGAACGGATTATTCTCTATAAAGGCACATGTAGGCGATCTGATTACCTTTTCGGGTTTCTCTTATCAAACGGACACGCTTTATGTGAAAGACCTGAGTTCGGTAGAAATACTGCTCGATCTGAAAGGAACAACGCTTAAAGGCGTCACCGTTACCGGTACGGAAACCAGGCTGGGGAATTTGACCGCTGCGCCTACTCTATCGCCCTTTGGCGGACAAACATTAGTTTACCAAAAGGATGCAAATGGTAATTATAATGGCGGACTTACCATGAACATATTTGATTCGCACTCCAATGCCAATAAAAGAAGAAAAGCTGTTCAGTTAGGTAAAGATGAAGAACTGAAACAACAAATAGCAAAGGACTTCAGTCCTGAAAATTTGAAAAATTACGTCCCGTTAAAAGATCAGGAGATGACTAACTTCATCATTATGTACACTCCGACTATTGCTACCTACACAAGTCCTGATTTTAATTTAACCATTTATATAGATTCCTGTTATACTGAGTTTCTTAAAATCCCGCCGGAAAGGCGACAGTCAAAAGATCTTACCGATCTGAATGCAAAACCAAGTCAGTAACGATTACGTTAAAATCATAATAGCCATAGCAATTATTCGTTACTTTTGAGAATGAAGTATCTTCAAAAATGCCTTTTGGTCTTTGCCTTTCTCCTTTCCCCGCTGCTAACAATAGCGGCTTCTATACTTATACCCATGGACGAAGAGCAAAAGGATCATCTGAAATCATATGGCATTGCTTTCTGGACCTTGAAAAATGGTGAAGAAGTGGATTGGCTGCTTAACTACCGCGGCGGCAGCTTTATGATGAAATATAACAAGGCCATTGAGGATGAATGCAAAATACGCGGGGTAAGTTACGAAGTGTTGGCTGATGCCAAAGTAAGCCAGATCATTACCGAAATAAGCGATCCGTCCGTCAACATGGACCTGGTGAAATTGGAAAAAGCTCCTAAGATGGCTGTGTATTCACCAAAAAATAAATTACCATGGGATGATGCTGTTACCCTGGTGTTAAAATATGCCGAGATTCCCTATGATGTGGTATACGATGAAGAAGTGATACGGGGTGATTTGCCTAAATACGATTGGCTGCACCTGCACCACGAGGATTTTACAGGTCAGTACAGTAAGTTTTACGGTTCATTCCGGTATGCACAATGGTACAACGATGACGTGAAGATACAGGAGACTATGGCGCATAAGCTTGGCTTCAAAAAAGTATCACAAATGAAACTGGCCGTAGCCGAACATATCCGTGATTTTTGCTCGGGCGGTGGATTTCTATTTGCCATGTGCTCAGGCACAGACACTTTCGACATTGCACTATCTGCATCCAACACAGATATTTGCGAAAGCATGTTTGATGGTGACGCAGCTGACCCTGATTCGCAATCAAAGTTAGATTTTACGCAAACTTTTGCCTTTCAGAACTTTACACTGGATATGAACCCCATGTCGCACCAGTTCAGTAATATTGATGTAACCACCACAAGGCAGGTGGAACGCCAACGTGATTTTTTTACCCTTTTTGATTTCTCAGCAAAATGGGATGTGGTACCCAGCATGCTTACCCAGAATCACGATAAAGTGATCAAGGGTTTTATGGGACTAACCACCGCTTTCAACGAAAAATTGATTAAACCAGGCGTAACTATCATGGGCGAAATGAAAACCGGCAACGAGGCCCGATATATCCATGGCGAATATGGCAAAGGACAATGGACCTTTTACGGGGGGCATGATCCCGAAGATTATCAGCACGTGGTCGGCGATCCTCCTACCGATCTAAAACTGCATCCTAACTCACCCGGATATCGCCTGATACTAAATAATGTGTTATTCCCGGCAGCACATAAGAAGAAGCAGAAAACCTGATCAACTTAGTTATAAAAAGACCACGATACACCGATCTTCAGCAAAGGGCCTGGCCCGGGATATCTGTCGACCATATAATAACCCTTGCTAAATAAACCCTGGTTGGCATAATCGTATTGCACAAATATATTGGTGCGGATCAATGTCGCTTTAAAAAATACCGAGGCTATTGGATAGGACGAAAACGTCAGGTTCGGGCTGCTGTTATAAAACTGCCCGAGGCCCACTGCGTAAGATGGCGCCACATAAGGTGTGTTATAACGTACATTAACCCCAAAATTGCTATTCAACACATTGAATAATAGTTTGGAATAATACAAGCTGCTAAAGGTGTACACTGTAGGCGTACGTAAAGTATTTTGGTAATCAGTTTTCTGATAAACCACATAGTTATCAAAATGCCACCTGCGCCATGCAAGGTTTTTACCTACACTTATTTTCAGCAGGTTAATTGGGTTATGCAATTGGGTTGGCGTGGCATCTATCCCGTTAGGTTGCGCTGCAAAGTACAGATAATCATTGATCAAAAAGTACTCTGTTTTCAAATCCAGTTTAAGGGGATTGTTGATGTAATTAAATGACAGGTTTGTCGTCTTTTGATTACTGAAACTATTATGGAATATGTAATGGTTTGATATCCAGTCTGTGTAAACAAGTGGCGGCGAACTGCTTTGCTGATAGGCACCTAAAATAATCTTTCCTGCTTTATCACCGCCAGCCAGGCTCAATTTTGCTTCGTAGAGAAAATTTCCAAAATCACGGCCCGCGGCTATTTGCTGCAGATCTATGTCAAGTAATATCCTGTTACTAAACCTGTACCCTGCCTTCGCTTTTAAAGTAATATCCTGGAAGGAGTTATTTTGCACCCGCTGATTTACTACCTGGCGTGAAAAATTACTATTGGTAATTGTATCGGTAACGAATTGCTGATAGGTATAATAATCATGCACCAATCCCAGGTCAAGCTTCACTTCGTTCTTTATGACGCCTGTTGATTTCCCGCGGAGATAAAAACTGTATGAAAAACCATTTTGGATGTGAAACACACTGAGCGAATCCCTCGAATAAGTAGAACTGTAGTAATAATCAGGAAAGACGCCATAAGTATCAGGTTCGTTCTGTAAAAACTTATAAGTGCTGCGGTTAGTGTAAAGGGTATAAGAAACACGCTGTGTGGGTAATATTTTTGATTTATCAATGCCTTTTATCGTCGTATCTATTTTCCCGATATAATAAAACTGTTTAATATAAAAGCCATTGCTGCGGATGTTGTCGCTTGAATTATATAACCTGACCGGCTGGTTTTGTGAAGTGGTATAGCCACTCGCTGGGGGGGCTGTAAATATGGAATCATTTTGTATTGAGCCATTTTCGGGCGCTTTCAGGTTGTTGAAAGTATAACTTGCCAGCAAATTATAACGCTTGCTTTTCGACTCATACCAACTAAACAGTGCGCCGGTCAGGTCACTGGCCCCTTGCTCTGGATAGAAGCCTCTTGAACCTATAAAATTCAGGTTAAAGCCAACATTCAGTTGCGGGTTGATGTTTTGAGTATGCAACACTTTAAAATATTGCTCCTTTACACCGCTTGCAAAGAGCGACAAGTTGGTATAAGGCACCCTGGCTTTATAATATTGTATATCCTGCGGGGTAAAAAGATAAGCATCCAAAAAATGCTGTCCTACATCAAAACCTATTGTTTTACTCGGTTCGAACAACAAACTACGCTCGGCAAGGCCCAGGTTGCCTAAGCCTATTTTGGGACTGCGTGGCTGATAAAGCGGACTATAGTTTTCAAAATTAACCAGACCGGTATCCAACGGGAACACCTGTGTGCTATCGCTTAGCAAACGTTCGTTAGTTACCCTGATGAATTTCGATGTAAAAATAACCGAGTCGCGTTTCTTTTCTTCTTTTTTTCTTTCAGCATCAATCTCCTGGTCACCGGTAAGCACTTTACCGGGCTTATTAGTGGTGGTATCGGTAGTATTGGGATTATTCCTTCTGAGAGTGTTATTATAACCGGGTATGGTTGTGGTCTGCGCAAAAACCGTCATTGCCGACAAACACATCAGCATTATTAAGAGAATATATTTTAGTCGGTTATGCATTAAAGGCCGGCAATCAATTTTTTAAGTATCAAAGTCATCTTGGGTTCAGCCTCGTGTGCAACTGCGAGTATTTCTTCAACCGAAACAGGCTGGAGTATTTCAGGAAACCCTTCATCAGTTAATACTGATATGGCAAAAACCAGCAGGCCCATATGGTTGGCTACGATCACTTCGGGTACTGTACTCATCCCTACCGCATCGCCCCCGATTATCCGCAGATACCTGTATTCTGCCCTGGTTTCAAGATTTGGCCCTGGTACAGCTACATAAACACCTTTATGGCAGGTAATATTGTTCGCCTCAGCAATATTCAGTGCATTCTCTATAAGATCATGCCTGTAGGGCTCACTCATATCCGGGAAACGCGGACCCAATTCCTCTTCATTTCTCCCGATCAAAGGATTATGCGGCTGCAGGTTGATATGATCCTCTATCACCATCAGGTCGCCCTTTTTAAAATCAGGGTTAAGCGACCCGCTGGCATTGGATACAAACAATGTTTTGATACCCAGCATCTTCATCACCCTTACCGGGAAGGTGATCTGTTGCATGGTATAACCCTCGTAGTAATGCAAACGGCCCTGCATGGCTACCACCTTTTTCCCGGCCAGCGTACCAAATATCAGTTTGCCAGAATGAAACTCTAAAGTTGATATCGGGAAGTCGGGAATATTGGAGTACATCAGTTGTTTCTCAACTTCAATCTCGTTTACTAATCCTCCGAGGCCTGTTCCTAAAATGATACCCACTTCGGGCTCGAAATCGCCTATGCGGCTTTTAATGTATAAGGTGGTTTGCTGTATGTTCTCTAACATATTCTGTTATTAACTGGTCAAATTGCTGTCCGCTATCATCTAAAAACTTTACCCCTATCGGGATCACCAAAACAGGCAGTGTTTTTACAAGCAGAAGCAGTTCGTGTTCAACTAAACGCTGTGCATCCTTTTCTGTTGTAATGATCACTTTTTTTTGTGCAGTACAGGCAGAAAATTCATCGGCAAGTTTACTGATATTTTTTAAGCTAAAGTGGTGATGATCGGGATAATTATGATGTATCAGCTTTGAATTGTATTTTTTGATATACTGAATAAGGGGTTTAGGATTGGCTATGCCCGTCAGCAAAAATACCGTTGTATCCGCATCCAATATTACGATTGATTTCCGCCCCTCAATATCCTGCAAAGGCAGATAATCAATCGAAGTAAAAAACAGTGATTGATATGGAAGCGGACTTATTTTCTCCTCAATCTTTTCCTGCTCATCTGTATTCAATTGATCCGGGCATTTACTTACAACGACAATATCTGCACGCCAGCGGCCACTAAAAGGTTCCCGCAAATTTCCCGCAGGCAAAAGCAGATGCGGCTCATCAATCCTATTGTAGTCAAATAATAAGATGCTCAAACCCGGCTTTACTGCGCGGTGCTGATAAGCATCATCTAACAGCACAAGATTGTGTGTATTCGTAAGTTCCTTAATACCTCTTGCTCTTTTCTCACACACTACAACTGTTATATCTGGGAATTTATGCTTGAACTGAGCCGGTTCATCACCAACCTGCTGTGCTGTTGAGGTGGCAGTTACTGTCAAAAATCCCTGGGTTTTGCGTCCATATCCACGGCTTAGTGTAGCCAGTTTATAATCATCTTTTAGCAAGCGGATCAAATACTCGGTCATGGGTGATTTGCCGGCACCACCAACGTCAAGGTTCCCCACCGAGATGACGGGCAATCTAAATTTGCGGCTTTTTAATATCCCGCCGTCGTAGCACCAGTTACGGATGATCACAACAAGGCCGTATAATAAAGAGAATGGGAGTAAAAGCCAGCGCAGGTTTTTCATATAATCGGTAAAGATATAAAAACGCTTCGATAGGGATTTTGTCAGCAGTTTTATAACTTAGTTTTTTAAACCTATAGCCATGCGAATCAAATTATTGTTTCTTCTCTTAATAATCTCCACCACTGCTTTTGCTCAAACTGATAACAAACTCACCACCCAACTTCAAGACGCCATAAAAGGGTTTAATGGCCAGGTGGGTATCTGTGTAAAAAATCTAAAAACCGGCAAAACTGCTGCCATTAATGCGGATACCTTATTCCCTACCGCCAGCATGATCAAAGTAAGCATACAATGCGGCGTAATGGATAAAATAGAAAAGGGAGAGCTGGCCTATAATCAAAAACTTATTTACAGGGATTCGCTGCTATATCCCGGAGAAGATATATTAGGTTCATTTAAAGATAAGGACACTATTGAGCTAAGCAAAGTAGCCATGCTGATGATCACCATGAGCGATAATACGGCAAGTACCTGGCTACAAAAGATCGTGACAGGAGAATACATCAACAATTGGCTCGACCAGAATGGATTTAAGGTGATGCGGGTGAATTCGAGGGTAAAAGGCCGGGAAGCTATACGTGCCAAATACGGATGGGGGGTTACTACACCTTATGAAATGTGCAGATTATTTACAATGATAAGAAATGGCGAAGCGGTTAGCCCTGCTGCCAGCGAGCGCATGTACCGTAACCTGGGCCGTATTTATTGGGACGATAAAGCATTATCGCAAATACCTCCCTATGTGCATACCGTGAGCAAGCAGGGGGCGCTTGACGAATCGAAATCTGAAACAGTATTGGTAAACGCGCCGCATGGCGATTATGTATTCTCTATCATCACAAATAACAACAAAGACCAACGCTGGGTACCCGATAACGAGGCCGATGTACTGATCCGCAAGGTATCTGCCCTGATATGGCACTATTATGAACCCAAAAGCGACTGGAAACCTGCTGCCGGAATAGAGAAGCTTATGCTGAACGAGTGACACTTTTCTGACAACCTGTCACGGATAACAGGTAATTTTCTGACGAAATAATAGGCGTATTTGACGTCCTAAAGTCTTTTTTACTGCCAAAATGATATTGGCATAAGCCTTGTTGATATAGCATTGGTTTAAAATATTCAAAAAAGGAAAAATCAATCATATATGTCTAAAATAATTGGAATCGACTTAGGAACAACGAACTCTTGCGTTGCAGTAATGGAAGGTAATGAACCGGTAGTTATTGCCAATAGCGAGGGTAAACGTACTACGCCGTCAGTTGTAGCGTTTGTTGACAACGGCGAGCGTAAGGTAGGTGACCCCGCCAAGCGCCAGGCTATCACCAACCCTACAAAAACAATTTATTCTATCAAACGCTTTATGGGCAACCAGTTTAGCGAGGTTAGCAAAGAAGCTGCCCGTGTACCCTATAAAGTAGTTAAAGGTGATAACAACACACCTCGTGTTGAGATCGATGACCGCAAATATACCCCGCAGGAAATTTCGGCCATGATCCTTCAGAAAATGAAGAAAACTGCTGAAGATTTCTTAGGTACAGAAGTTACCGAAGCGGTTATTACCGTCCCTGCCTATTTTAATGATGCTCAGCGCCAGGCTACTAAAGAAGCAGGTGAAATTGCAGGTCTTAAAGTTCGGCGTATAATCAACGAGCCTACTGCTGCTGCTTTGGCTTATGGTCTTGATAAGGCACACAAGGATATGAAGATCGTCGTGTTTGACTGCGGTGGTGGTACACATGACGTGTCAGTACTGGAATTAGGTGATGGTGTGTTCGAAGTAAAATCAACTGATGGTGATACTCACCTGGGTGGTGACGACTTTGACCACGTAATTATCGACTGGCTGGCTGACGAATTTAAAAACGACGAAGGTATTGACCTGCGTAAGGACCCAATGGCTTTACAACGTTTAAAGGATTCTGCTGAAAAAGCTAAAATTGAGCTTTCAAGCAGTCCGCAAACCGAAATCAACTTGCCTTATATTACTGCTGCTGATGGTATGCCTAAGCACCTGGTTAAAACATTAACCCGTGCCAAATTTGAACAACTGTCTGACAATTTAATAAAACGCACGATAGAGCCATGTAAATCAGCATTGAAAAGTGCAGGTTTAAGCATTTCTGATATTGACGAGATCATCCTTGTGGGTGGTTCAACCCGTATCCCAGCGATACAGGAAGCTGTAGAAAAGTTCTTTGGCAAAGCTCCTTCAAAAGGTGTAAACCCTGACGAAGTGGTTGCTATAGGCGCTGCTATACAAGGTGGCGTGTTAACCGGTGAAGTAAAAGATGTGTTGCTACTGGATGTTACCCCGCTTTCATTAGGTATCGAAACCATGGGTGGTGTAATGACCAAGCTCATCGAAGCAAACACTACTATCCCGACCAAGAAATCAGAAGTATTCTCAACGGCATCTGATAGCCAGCCTTCTGTAGAGATCCATATTCTACAAGGTGAACGTCCGATGGCTGCTCAGAACAGAACTCTTGGCCGCTTCCACCTGGATAGCATCCCTCCTGCTCCACGTGGTGTACCACAGATCGAAGTATCATTTGATATCGATGCCAATGGTATATTACACGTAGCTGCTAAAGATAAAGCTACCGGTAAAGAGCAAAAGATCCGTATCGAAGCTTCATCAGGCTTAACTGATGCTGAGATCAAAAAGATGAAGGATGAAGCTGAAGCAAATGCTGAGGCTGACAAAAAGGCAAAAGAGGAAGTTGAAAAACTGAACTCTGCTGATGCCCTGATCTTTACAACCGAAAAGCAACTGAAAGAGTATGGCGATAAGATATCTGCTGACAAAAAAGCACCTATCGAAGAAGGTTTGAAAAAATTAAAGGAAGCTTATGCCTCTAAGAACCTTGATGCTATCGAAGCTGCACAAACTGAGCTGAATGCTGCATGGACCGCTGCATCTGAAGAGATGTACAAAGCCGCAGCTGATTCAGGCCAGGCACAACCAGGTGCTGATGGTACAGGTGCTGGAGCCGGTGCTGCACAGGATACCGGTGATCATGTTACTGATGTTGACTTCGAAGAAGTAAAATAATTTAATCCATCATATAGATGAAAGCCCGTCCTGTAAAACAGTGACGGGCTTTTTATTTAATTAATGTTTGATCCCACGTCCCAGGTAAGAGGACGAAGTGTTGAATTTAAGTCGCGCTGGCTTATTTGTCAGGCCAAATATGGTGTC
>Ga0307510_10007381_pt1 | contig 13105 bp, 14 predicted proteins | sample 12_EM_MG_FD_207224 | JGI IMG/M metagenome (GOLD analysis project Ga0307510, IMG submission 207224) | Populus trichocarpa ectomycorrhiza microbial communities from riparian zone in the Pacific Northwest, United States - 12_EM | ecosystem: Host-associated > Plants > Roots > Unclassified | place... | reverse complement strand
ATCTTTGGGGCCAGCTTTGTTCAAGTTATGGAAGTCCACGCAAACTCTAATCTTTCCTCCCTTCTTTGGCACGACAACAATGTTGGACACCCATTGTGGATATTTAACTACTTCTAGGAAACACGTATTCCACTGTTTCTCGAGTTCTGCCTTGACTTTGATCCAGATATCTAGGTGGGCTCTCCTTAATTTTTGTTTGACTGCTTTACAACCTTCCTTTAATGGGATCTTTTGTACCACAATATTTGTATCCAAACCAAGCATATCCTCGTAAGACCAAGCAAAAACATCTGCATATTCTTGTAGTAGGGAAATTACCTCCGTTATTTGCTCCGACGTGATTAAAGTCCCTATTTTCAACTCTTTTTTAAACTGGTCATTACCCACATTTATGGTTTCGAGTTCTTCTTCAGTAGGTTTCCAGGTTTGTTCATGTTGCTCCACTAGCTTTATGAATTCCCTGATACTGCTTTAATCCCATTTTTCTTCTTCCATAGTGATCACATATTCGTTAAAGTTTGGTCATTCATTATTGATGCTAAATGTATGTGATGTTATAGAAGATCCGCTTTCAGGATTCCTAAAAGCGAAAAGTGTTTGGTGTAAAAGCACGAATAAAGAGACAAACTTAGAAAACATATGATCTCATTATTTTAAAACAAAGGTGGGCTCAATGACAAAGAAAAAATCTAGCTGACATCATGAGCCTTGATTTTCAACCAAAAAAATAAAAGAAAACAAAAGGCAATGACAAAAGCATGCGAAGGTAAACAAGGTTGGTTTACATTTTAAAAACTACTGGAGCTTCTTGGGTCACCCAGTTTTGAAACTTCTCATCCTTTGCCAGCTTTCACACAAAGGTCTTGGCGGAGACTTCTTCTAGAATATGGACAGTCAGTTGTGGCAGTGCTTCGTCTTCCTTTCCCGCTACCATCTTCGTTCCACCTTCTTCTACCTTATCTTCCTCCAAGGTGTTTATGCTCATAGTTGACAGTTCTTGAACAAGGCTTTCCGATCCTTTATCAAGTTGCATTACATATGCAGCCTTTGGGAACGACATTATAAAAGGATGGATTTCTAGCTCTTCTTCTTCAAGCTGATCTTCTTTTTTAGGCATTCTACTTTCCCTTATCCTAATAGCAGCCCATAGATGATCTTCTTTTTTAGGCTTATACCCCAACCCAAATCTTTGATCATCACATTTTATCTTTATCAGATTAACCCTTTCTGGCACTCTGGTGATAGGGTTGTACTGAAATGGAACCCCTCATTCTAAAAGGCATTTAGCCACTATCCTAGTTGCTTCTAAAATCCTTGGACTTTTTAACATCATGTTCTCAGGCACCCAGTCAGTGTTCAGAATCTCAAAAGCATAGATATTCTCATCCTTGCAATCCTCTGTCTCGATGAATGGTATAGCCATGTTCTTTATCATAGATACTATCTCCTCAGCTTTGACAGTTACCAGTATCCCGTTCATGATATATGTCAAGCATTGGTGTAATGATGAAGTTACCGCCCCGGCTGTATGAATCCAAGGTCTTCCCAACAACATACTATAGGAAGGGTGGATATCCATAACTTAAAGTGTCACCAAGAACATTGTGGTCCCACATATAGCTTCACTTCCAAAGTTCTAATTATCTGTCTAGGTGAGCCATCATACGCTCTTGCCATCATGGTACTATACTTCATATGAGATTCATCGACCTGCATTTCTTTTAACATGTGTTTCGACAACACGTGAGAGTCGAGCCATTATCGACGAGCACCTTTCCTATGAGGCAATCCTTGCACCTAATAGTGATGTACAAGGGTTTGTTATGTCTGGTTCCTTCAGCATCTAACTCATCAGCCGTGAAGTACAGGTAATTAGTTGCATGGATCCTCCCCATCAGATGCTCCATGGTTTTTTGTTTAATGTCGTAGGGTATATACGCCTCTTTCAATACCTTTTACAAGGCAATTCAGTGTGGCTCAGAACTGAGTATCAAGGACATAAGAGAGATCCTGGCTGAATTTTTTTTAGTTGATCTACTATGTAGTATTTGTTGTGCTTTATCGACTTTAGAAATTCATTTGACTCCTCTTCAGTTACTTGCTTATTAACCTCTAGTGTTTTGTCAAGATCTACCACTTCTTTGCCTTTTGCTTTCCTTAACTCCTCGAGCGTGAAGTATCGACCACTCCGAGTCAGCCCACTGATCTCAGTTTGGAATAAAGAAAGAGGGGCTTGAATGTTGGAGGCATAGCCATAATTATAAGGCATTGTATTGTGATCTTTTTTTGTAAAGGAAGGCTTAGTCAGGATCAACTTCAGTGGCCCATTAGTTGTCAGTTGGACTATACATACTTCTGACAGTTTATGTTGACATTCTATCATACTCACCTCACAGTTGCCATCCATGGTTTCAATCCTCAACTCCCCTATGATTAACATCTTTGCAACTTTTTAGCGAAACTCGATACAATCATCGATATGATGTCCCTCTTTCCCGTGGAACTCATAATAGTCACCTATTTCTAGATGATATTCAGTGTTCATTTTCAAGAATCCTGACTGTACCAATATGTCGTACAACTTCTTCATGGATAGCTTCAACGCCTTGCTTTGATTCCCACCTTCTATCATGCCCACTCCACTATTACTTAGTGCGGCATGATTAGGCAACGGATTTGAATTGATGTTAGGCGCGTCTTCGAAAGACACCCACCCGCTCTTGATAAGCTCAAACAACCTCCTTTTAAAGGCGTAATAGGTTTCAATTCCATACCCAGGGTTACTAGCATGGTATTCGCAAGTTAATTCTGGCTTGTACTATATAGGAAAGGGTGGTTGGATTGGCGGTAGAAGGATTGGAGCTATGTGTCCAATACTCAGCAGTTTAGCGTACAAGTCTTTTAAAGGCATGGGTAGTGGAGGCAACTGCTCGAAGTATATCCTGTATATGACCTTTGGTGGCTGTATTGGTTGTTTGGCTGGTGATTTGTTCGATTGGTGTTAAAAGGTTTGGTAAAGTTCATGTTGGTGAATTGAGGGGAAGGCATTTGTAGGTTTTGGTAATTTACTTTCGTGCCTTTGTACCCGCCTTCCAAGTTGTTAACGTCACCTTCCTTTTTTCTTCTAGTAAAACATTTCTTCTTTAAAGGCTCTACTATGTACCCAACTTTAATGCCTTGCTCTATCCTTTCTGCTACGCGTACAACATCATAGAAATGCTGGAATGAGCTACCCATTAGATGCTGATAATAAGGTGCCTTAAAGGTATTGGCAAATAGAGTCACCATCTTCGTCTCTATCAAAGAGGGTTGGACATGTGTTGCCTCATCCCTCTATCTTTGCGCATAAGCCCTTATTGACTCATGGCTTCTTTTCTCCATTAACATAAGGCTCGTTCGATCCGGAGTAATTTCTAAATTGAACTTGTACTGCTTAAGGAAAGCCTCCAGCAAATCTTTCCATTTCTTGACATTGGCATTGTCCAACCTCCTATACTATTTTAGCGCAGACCCTACTAGACTGTCTTGGAAAAAATAAATCAACAACTTATCGTCATGGATCACCTCAGCCATTTTGTTGCAGTAGGATCGAAGATGAGTGTTTGGGCATTCCAACTCAGTGTATTTAATAAATTCTGGTATCCTAAAATCTTTTGGTACCGTGATGTTTGGTACCAAACATACTTCAGATGCCTGCATGGGGTCAAACCAATCATTTCCCTCGACTGCTTTCAGTCGTTCTTCCAAGGCGGATATCTTATCGAGGTTTATGAAACCAGTGGAGCTATTATCGGAAGGCCCATCCGCTATTAAATCTACAGTGATCGGAGCTTGAGTTAGCTGGATAGGGAGGACAGGTGTAAAGTGTGCTCCGTTACTGAATCTGCCCCCAAGTTTTGAGATGCTACGGGGACATGAGTTGTTGGTGCTCCTATAAGTGGTTGGGCAGACGTTCCCTCCCTATTTTTGACTCTTAGAAGTTGTTCAAGTAGATTAGTCATCCGGGCAACTTCATTTTTCATGGATTCTAATTCGCTCTGGTAACGGGATTCTAGAAGTGCCCTCTCTTCGTTTTCCATTCTTGTTCTTAGCCTGGTGTACTAGACCTTGGATGAGGGACTTATATTTCATGATTTGGTGGTGCAAATGATAAGTTATAAACAAATGCATGATGAAAATGAGATGCATGTGCGATGTATATTTTAAAACTGATTCATGAATTTTGTAATCCTTTAGGCAAGATTTCTAAGTTGAACTGATTGCTGTAAAAGAGTGTTTGCCAAGTTCTTATCAAGATTGATTACCATAACACATTTGGAAAGAAAGATAGGTCAATGCCTTTTTATAACTAACCGTAGCTCATTAAAAGTTTTAAAACAAAAGGCCCTATACATCGCTAACCTTAAAAGGCATTTCCTCTATTAGCTAAGTCCCTAATAAATGAGGTGATGGTCCCCATGTATTCGCGATACTTTGCGGCATTATTCCTAACTTGGGTGGCTTGTTGTTGCAACCTTTCCGCATAATGGGCCACTTGCTCGACTTGTCTTGTCATATGTCTTATCTTGTCCTGGAACAAGGTGTTATCTGCGATTATTACTTTGTTGATGGCTCCTAAAGCTTCATTACTTCTTTCCAATACTTGGACCATAGCCTCCAACCGTGCTAACTTAGCCTTTGCCCTTTGTAGCTCTTCTCTCTCAATATCTAGCTCGACTATTTTGGAGTTAATTTGAACTACAAAATTGTCAATATAGTCTTGACATTCTTAACGCTCTTGCTGAATCTTATTCAATTCTTCCTCCATCTCGAAGTAATGGCTTCTCCACTTCCTCGATTCTTCTTCTCGTATTTCTAGCTCGGGTTGTAGAGCTGTTATCCATCCCTTTGAAGACTCGGCTCTTTTCTGGTAATCTCTCATATCAGACTCAGCAGCTATTCTCATATTTCTCTCTTCCTCTGATTGCACCATATATTGGGAACGAAGTCTTCCTTCTTCTTCTATATCAATGTGGGCCAGCCGATTCTTCTCTTTTTCAGCTTCTAACTTCTTTAAGAGACTGCCCTTTTCTTTCAAGGAATCCAACACCTCCCTATCTGCATTTATCTTGCCTTTTACTGATCTCTTGATCCTGGCCAACTCTCTTTCTGTGAGCCCATTCTTGTTAGCCAGCTCATCATGTTCAGTTATTTGATTCCTTAACTCATCCTAGAACCTTTTTGCTATTTCTTCAGCTATCTCAGCCCTTTTATGCCATTTTTTTAAAGATGTTAAATGCTCATCTTTATTTTCCAACTGCTAGTTCAAGTAATTCCTCATTGTTTTTTCTTCCTCCAGTTGCTTTTCCAAGAGTTGTTGTTGCCCTTTGCTTTTGCTGAGATCAACTCTACATCTCTCCAGCTGTTTTCTTAATTCTTCCTTATTATTAGTCCTTTTTTCTTTTCGATAACTCCATTACTGATTCTGGCTGTGTAGGTGTTGAGGATTCTAACACTCCAGGAAGCTTTTCATTTCTCCAAACGGCATAATTCTAACTTATATAATTTGGATCCTGGCCTAATTTTATAAATGACTTGTCATTCTACTTATATATTTTATTAATCTATATAACACAATTCATGTATACGTTATTGTTCACATATATAGAAAAATTAGTGTCATGAATAGATACAATCTAAAAAGTCTTGTATCAAGAAATTGAATTTTAAACAGAATTGTTTATGATCCCTTCAATCTTTTATAAAAACTTATTCAGTTAAAATATTATTTACATGATACTATTTTCATATACATTATAGTTTGTAAGTGAAATGATAATAATTGAATAAATTATAATTAATAAAATATGGCTCCACAAAGTAACCTAAGAGAAAAAAAAGATTACCTATAGGATTTTTCTGATTTTATTTCTTATCCTCTAGTTTGGAACTTTTATGTTTCTATCCAAAACTTTATTTTGTTCATATTTAAGTTTTTAAGTTTGAAAAGGGGAAAGAGAAAGTCATAAAAAATAATGAATAAGAGAGAAAGTGATTGATTAGCCAAATTTTATGAGTGAAAAAGCCAAATTTGGTGTCAACGTGTTTTTCTTAGCGAGAGTAGTTTCATTGAGGTGTTTTAAAACTTTCTGTTGCAAAAAAAAATAGAATAGTGTTTTGTGTTGAGAAATTGATTTATTGATTTTCTAATAGGGTTTACTTGGTGTTTTTAGATAAAATTAGGCCAGGATCCAAAAACATTTTATAAAATATATAAGTAGAATGACATGTCATTTATCTTTAAGTAAAAAAACCTATTGAAGGCTAAGCGCACAAGCTCGGATGCACAGCACAGTAACCGGCTAATTATAATTTCATTTGTTGCAGAACGTGAATTGCTCATGCAGCACAGTAACCGACTAATTATAATTTCATTTGTTGCAGAACGTGAATTGCTCATGCTCTGCATGCAAATGAAACCAACCAGGAAGACAGATCAGAGAAGGAGAGAAGATTATCTGGAGTGAAGGAGCGTATTCGCTGTCATTTGCGGTGGAAAAGGTGGTGGCTGGGAAGCTCGGTGGTGGCCGCTACAATGCTTCTTCTTTTTCCGTGTATAGAAACCAATCCCTGCGTCTTCTCCTTCTTTTTTTTTTTCTGTTTTCACTCTCTCGGTTCTTTCCTCTCTATCTCTATTCTTCTCCTCTCCTATTTCTTTCTATTCCTCTGTTATTTTTTTCTTTCTCTCTCTGTTTTCTTTCTCTTCTTTTTTTCTCTTCTTTTGCTCTCCTTTTTCTCTCGTTTCTGCCCTCCTCTTCTGCTCTCTCTACCCCTGTCCAGTCATGGCACAAGGGTAAGGTGGCCAAGGCGGCTCCTGTGCAGCCACCCCAGGACCACCTGAGGGGCATATCCCCTCTGTTTTCACCCCGTGGTAAGCCACGGGTCAGAACTTAGGCAAGTGGGGGTCTTTGTCGGCGTCTTTTTAGGGCTTTCGGAGAAAAAAAAAGAGGTGAAAAGCAGGGGAACGAAAGCTTCTTCTTCCCCTGCCTCGCGTGTCCAGGGGAAGAAGAAGACCCACAGTGCCATTCAAAACGACACTGTTTGGGGATTTTCTCTTCTTTTCTTTTCTTTTTTGAAACGGCATCGTTTTACCCAAAACATGTCGTTTCATTTAAAAGAAAATGGCGCCAAAAACGTGTCAAAATCCAAATCAATCCTTAATTTGTGATTTGTTCAATGAAGTCCTCAATTGCAATTTTGATTTTAAAAATCAATTCAATTGCATCCCTAACAAATTCAATCGTCGGCCCTGAAGTTTCAAATTGGTCCTCGGTCTCGAATATATGCAATTGGATCCTCAATTGATCAATAAACTTTCAATTTCTTCAATTCAGTCCCTGATTCGGTTAATTCCAGTCCTTATATTTACGCGCCTTTTCCAGTTTGGTCCTTGATTTCAGATTTCTTCAATTAAGTCTCTAATTGGACATCAAACTTCAATATTTATGCAATTAAACCCCCGATTTGACCAAATTAACTCTAAAAAATTATAATTTGACCCCATAACTTTAATTTCTTCCAATTAAAGCCCAAATTGACTTCAAAATCAATTTTTCTTGTAATCAAACTCTTTATAAACTCAATTAAACCCTTAATAAATTTAATTGAGTCTAGTAAACATCTGATTTTGGACATTTCTTCCTTAAATTGAATTTTCTTTGTCAGTCGGGTTCTCATAAGTCAACGATATACTGTCAAATTTCAATCTTTGTATTTGTGAACCTTTTTGATCAATTTTTAGCCATTTTTTGGGCGCTCTAGCACCCTCTTTTTACTGTTATTATCTTTTTATTTTTTTAATTTCTTCCAAATATATTTTTTTATTTGATTTTTTTTTGTATTTTCTCCCTTTTGTGCGAGGATCCAAAAATGGGTTACAACACTCCATAATCATCCTTGAAAAGTTGAGCAGCCGGGCGCAATGCAGTGCACCCTAAGAAGGAAAACAAACAATATTCAAATTAGCTGGCAGGCAATATCAAATGATGATTTAGTGAAATCCATCAAAGCTATGATTAGTTTTGGCAATGACAAATGCCTATTAATGATAGAAAGAAGAATAAGTATGACCAGATTAGCTAAGGGCAATATTACTCAAAGACAGTCTATGATTTAGTGAAATCCAATAGGTAGTTGAGAGTAACGTTGCTCTTGATGGACATCTTCATGTCTGAAATCTTGGTTTACCATCTGAAATATGATTATGACTCCAGAAAGATGTTGTTGTCACATGGATACATTTGGATAAATTTTGGAAATATGCACGTTACCTAGACTGATCGTGGAACAATCAATGTTGAAGCCCATCGATTCAAAATGCACTTCACCACATGAATGTGAGTCATAAAAGAAATATCATTGATGATGACAATGCATTTCTTTTCATTATCTGATTAGACGGGCTGAGAGGAATTTATTGAGAAGAATATTGAGCATACAACAATGAGCCTTTGTTGCATGTATAGATGACTTAACAGTTCTATGGAGGTTGATGATAACATATGTTTGAAGTGTATAGTTCAACTGAAGGCAACTTTGTGGCTGATTGAAAATTTAAGATAAGATCGGTACTATAAAACCTTTTGAATTGTTGGTAGGATGCACACAGCTAATCACAGGGCAGTTCTTGAGAGAATCCAAGAAGTGAATGATTTGTTAAACTCTTTCATAATAAAGCAAGCAATACCACACTTGGGGGCATCGTCAGGTTTAATAAACAATGAGAATAGTAATCATCGCATACAACTAGGATGGGCACTACACTTATATTTTAGTGGTAAACTCAAATGAGCTAGTGAATTAGAAAAACTGAAAAGGCTTTAGATAGCAAACAAAGGCACCCTATGACAATGAAGCATCAAAGAGAGGGAGCCTATTTTTGAAACCAGATAAAGATGCATGCATGTCATTTAACCTCAAAGCATTGTATATATGTTTTTGAATTTTTTAGGAAGATCCTTAATGAAATCTAGCAAGATTTTGATGAATTTGAGTTGACAAAGAAAGAATCCTTGAGTTATGATAACAAGGAAACTCAGTTTTTAAACCCTGTAATCAGGAAGAAAAGTGAGAAGAATCCTACTATTAAAAAATTCTCAAGAAAAGAAGAAGATCAACTCTGTCATCAAGAAGAGTCCTCAGGTCAACCCTACAATCAAGAAGCATCAAGTTTAAACCCCATGATCGAGAAATATCAGGTCAATCCCGCAATCAGGAAGTACCAAGTTTTGAAACCCCGTTATTAGGAAGTATCAGGTCAACCTTGTAATTAGGAGGTGCCAAGTTTTTGAACTCTATAATCGGGAAGTATCAGGTTAACCTTGTAATTAGGAAGCACCAAGTCTTCAAACCCCGTGATCGGGAAGTAACAAAGACTGAGGTTCTAATTAAAAACTCAAGGTTGAGATTTCAGGTTAACCAAGCTGAAGGCAAAATTTTAGTTCTTGTTACAAGGAATCGCCAAATTGAGATTTCAGGTTAACCGATCTGAAGACACAAACCAAGGTTCTAGTTAAAGGAAATCATCAGATTGAAATTTCAGGTTGACCGAAATGAAGGTAAAATTTAGGTTCAGGTTAAAGAGAATCGCTAGATTGGGATTTTAGGTTAAACTAGTTGAAGACAAAGACCAAGGTTATGGTTGAAAGGAGTCTTTAAATTGGGATTTCAAGTTAATTGAGTTGAAGACAAAAGTTTGGTTCTAGTTAAAGGGGATTGTCAAATTGGGATTTCAGGTTGACCGAGTTGAAGAAAAAGATCAAGGTTCTGGTTAAAAGAAATCAACAGATTGAGATTTCAAGTTGACCGAGCTAAAGGCAAAAACCAAGGTTGTGGTTAAATGGAGTCTCTAGGTTGAGATTTCAGGTTGACAAAGTTGAAGGCAAAATTTTGGTTCTAGTTAAAGGGAATCACCCGATTGGGATTTAATGTTAATCGAGCTATTTATAGAAATTTTGGTTCTGATTAAAGGGAATTGACATATTGAAATTTTAGATTAATCGAGCTATAACATGAAATTTTGGTTCAAAGGAACCACGAAGATGCGCAATTCCAGGTCAACCCTGCAATTAGAAAACACAAAGAATTTCAACTCTACAATAAAGAAGCACCATGTTTTTAAACCTCGTAATCAAAAGGTATCAGAGATCAAGGTCATGGTTGAAGGGAACCGGTAGATTGAGATTTCAAGTTAACCAAGTTGTAAACAATTTGATCATAGTTCTGGTTGAAGAGGATTCTTGTGAAGATAAAGTTTCAGGTAAACCAAATTAAAAGTTTTGAGAAAATTTGTTTTGGAAGAACAGTTTATTTGTCTTTATATACGAACTATGCCAAGGACTTAACAAGTCTTTGTTTCCTAAGTATTGTAAAGAGAAGGCATTTGTTGCTACACATTTTTTACCCCATTTTTAAAAAAAGAATTGCGAAAAAAAAACAACAAATAGAATAAAACAACAAAAAGCCCAAAAAATATGATCTTGATGTATTTGCATCACTTTCAACATATTTTCTAAAGAATTTAAAATTAAAAAAAATCTACTTTCAACGCGTTCAATTGTTAACGTGCTTATTAAGTCATCGACGTTGATGTTGCTTTTTTAAAAAAAAAATCAAAATACAAAAAATAAGAAAAAATCAAAATATAAATGGACAAAGGGACCAAAAGTGAAAAGGAAGAAAATGATGGACCAAAGAAAATTTAAATTGCTTGGGGACCAAGCAATTAAAGGGAAGATGACAAAATTATTTTACCTATAAATAGGTGGTTATACCACACAAAAACAAAAATAAAGGGAGAGATTTTAGGGGAGAGAATTAGTGAGAGCAAAAAATCACACACACAAAAACACTCTCCCAAAAAACACCCATACTATACCAAAAAAAAAAAAAAAACCTCTAGACCCATTATTCAAAAGACCAGCCGCTAGCCATGAAAAAGACCCAAAAAAAAAAAAAACCCAAAATCCCATCTCCTCTAACTCATCACTGGTCTCACACTAGTAGACACCACTAACCCAGCCACCATCGAAGGTCGGTAACCCATCTCAATCCTCTTCCCACACTAACATTTGAAGAAAGAGCAAATAAAAAACAAAGGCAAAAAGGCCATCTCATTTCCTCACTGTTAAAAACCATCTTCCCTTTTACTCCATAGCTGACCGTCCCATGTGCCTGGAGGCTAGGCCCTCATACATGGTCTTGCTTTAATTCATGCACCTCTTATTTTCTTGAAAAAAAATTAGATGACAACACATCGTCATGTCATATTTTAGCCTAGTTTTTGGTAGCTAAAATGGCCAGAAACTAAGCAAAAAAGCGAGCTTTTTTTCTTTTTACCCAGCAAAAAAGCGAGCTTTTTTTTTTTACCAACCAACCTATTTTTCAACCAATTTCTGACTTGAAAATATCTATGAAACACCTAACAAACCTCAATAAACCCACTTAAACCTTTAAAGTAGCAAAAAATCGATTAAAACAAAAACAAAAAACCTAACTAAGACCACAAATCTTACCAAACCTTGATTTTTGTTTTTGGCAAAATAAGGACCAAAAACCACCACCATCAAACTCTTCTCGTCAAATGGAACATTTTGGCATTAAACTTGATCATTTTTGTTGTCGGAATCACGATAATCAAATACTTTTTCTCTTTATAATCATTTTTCAACAAGTCTCTCAAAGAACTGAAAATTAATAAAAATAAATTTTATGATCAAAGTATAAATTGGTAAAATTTGATATTAAGCATATAATCTCTCTATGTCTTAAATTTCAATCCTTTATCTTTTAATATATATATTTATTATAATTTCAAGGCCAATTTCATCCAATTAGGCTAGAGAGTAACTAAATTGGAAAAAAAATCAAAAGAATCAAGACATTCACAAATATGAAAAATAAAGCTCCATAATTTAATCCAGTTCTTTTAATTTGTTTAGGTAATTATCACAACTTAAATCACCTCACTAGTATTTTATTTTAATATTAAAATGCACGAACACTAAAATGTTAAATTAGACTTAATAAAATAATTCATATTTTGATTTTTTTTTCAAAACTAGCTTATTGATTAAAATACATATCTGAATTAGCACACTTGAAAACTTATTTTTTATAATAATATAGTTTTATGAGATGTATAGCTTGCGCGACGCACCTAGACATGCAGCAACCTACGCATCCAATCAAATTAAAAAAAAAAAAGTAAAAACCTTTTTTTTCTTTTGTACTTATTCTTATTTTCTTCTTCTCTTGTCATTAATTTAAATATCTATACGACATGATATATAAATACAACACGACAATTTATTATAACGACATTATAGTGACATAGGAGTGTATTATAAGACATCCATGCAATTCAATGCATCTCATGAATTGAGATGTAATAAATTGATGTGCATTAGTTTTTATAACATTTAATAAATCTATTATTTTTATATTATATATGATCATAAACGTTTTGTTATATATTAAGTGAATTATTTTATACGGAAGGGCGGAAGGGCCGAAAAGCCTCTGTTCTTGTTCGATGGTATTCAAGATGCAGTGCATTAAGTGGATCGTGCATGTGTGACTTACGCGTCTTATAAAAATGAGCCATTTTAAGAAATAAGTTTTTAATTTTGCTAATTTAAGTATATTTTTTAGTTAATTCTAAATAAGTTTTTAATTTTGCTAATTTAAGTTTATTTTTTAGTTAATTCTTTTTTTTTCCTTTTTTTTAAAGAAAAATACATAGTGATAGACCCGCCCATGTTTACGGCGTAACCTCGAAGATCTGCTATCATAATTTTTAAATTCGGCCCGGTGGCTGACCGGATCCAAGATCCGGATTCCGGGTTTTGACCGGGTCATCAGGTCGGCCGGATCAATCCCTATTTTTTAAAAAAAATTCAAAATGGTGTCGTTTTAGTAAAAAAACCAAAAATCAACGAGTTGTAACTGAGTTTTTGACTAGGTTTTGTCAGGTCAACCCGCCGGGTCTGTGTATTTTTTTATTAACAGATTTACATTCATATTGACAACAGTGTATCAAATAAATATAATCCGATCTGGGTAATTA
>Ga0307510_10007380_pt1 | contig 13106 bp, 13 predicted proteins | sample 12_EM_MG_FD_207224 | JGI IMG/M metagenome (GOLD analysis project Ga0307510, IMG submission 207224) | Populus trichocarpa ectomycorrhiza microbial communities from riparian zone in the Pacific Northwest, United States - 12_EM | ecosystem: Host-associated > Plants > Roots > Unclassified | place... | reverse complement strand
ATCAAGGGACGCGAGGCCAGGCAAGGGGCAATTGATGGAATAGTGAGTCAGACGTTTTAGTAGGTAATGGTGAAGATGAGGTAGTAAGTGCTCAAGTCTTTATCTCGTCTTAACGTCGATCGACACTTTCTTCGAGTTTTTATACCTCCGCGGTGGCTTCGAGACGAGGATGGGACGATCTACCGCGTTTGGCGTCATTCTCGTGGATGCTAGCCACTACTTCCTTTACTTCCTTTTTTGGATGTCGAAGCAACTCGAACTTTCCAGGCGATGTGTCTCAGGACACAGTTGAAGGCTAGAATTGTTGGTCTTGAATTGGCTTGAATCGGCCACTACAGTTTACAGGGTCAGATAGCACGTGATGACGATCTCTTCACAGTTATGTAATCGAGCTTGGTGTCACCCCTGTTGATGCATTTGACGATTTGGCTGACATTCAAGTTCATGGTATGCATGAGGGGTGCGTCGCCATCAGAGTAGTACAGTATCAGAAGCCTCGTTTGTCAACGATTTTTCATTCCAAGTTGGCACCACTCACTGAGTCATGGTGTTGGCAGGTCCACACTTCCCAGTTCATGCCAGTAGTGTTTTGCAGGGCCCGGCTCGGCTCAATAGCCCCGGCTTGGGCTCGGCTTGGTAGGGCTCGGGCTCACAATAACCTGGAGCTGGGCCCTGGTCAACGGCTCGGGCTGGGCTTGGCTGGGCTCAGGCTTGAGCCCGGGCTTCAGACTAAGAAATGTTCAGATGAGTTCCTAGACAATAGTATTGAATAAAAACACACACCACCATCCTGGAATCCCTTGTAATCCCCTACAAAGCAGCCTCCTGTGTGCTCCACATGTGCCCCATGAGCCAGAGCACCCTTGCACACGACTTGCCCACAGCATGTGTGGGGCATTGTGACCCACCAACACTTGTGATCATGCCAATGTTCACCTGGCTGCCTGGACTCAGTGTGGCACGCTCTGCATGCACCCTGTGAGCATGAGCTCCATCCTGTGTGAGTTGCCTGGTGTGGGAGACATGGAGGATGTGGACGTGGATGTGGATGTGGATGTGGGTGTGGATGTGGACATGAGTGTGGATGTGGATGTGGTGAACCAGGTGAGGGTGGAAAGTGGGCTTGCGTGGTAAGGAGAGGAAGGTAGCAGCACAAGCTGTGGGCTGGCAGAGCAAGACTGACACAAGGACTAAGTAAGGCTGGGCTTTAGAGTAAGAAATAATCAAATGTGTCCCTAAAGTCTGAATGAAAACGTCACCATTGACATCCTGGAAGCCCACAGGCCCCATACAAGTTGAACAGACCCCTGTGTGTGCAAGTTGCTGTGACTCACAGCTGCTAGTTATTGTGCCGATTTCCACCTCTGGCTGCCCGAACTTGGCGTGGTGCGCTCCACATGTGCCCCATGAGAACCACTCCCAAGTGCGTTGAGTGATTGAGTGTCACAAGCGCAACCCACAGCTGTGGGCAGGATGTCATTATGTTTTGTATTTTGTGTTTCGTGTCAAAAGCCGATGTGGGAGACATGGAGCTTGGAGCCTCAGTGGAGAATGGGGACATGGTGAACCAGGTGGGGTTAGTAAAAGTGGGCTTGCATGGTGAGGAGAAGTAGACGGTAGTGGCACAAGCTGTGACTGAGCATACTGAGCTGGCGGCGTGAGTGATGGCTTCACAGTAATAATTGATTTGATTTAATTAAACGCATCTACACAACAGTCTGAATAAAAACATCATCACCATCAACATCTTGAAAGCCTTCATCGTCCTGAAGATCACCAGCCAACCCATCCCAACCCTTTTCATCCTCTATGCCCCTCACAGTATCATCAAGATCCTCAAACGACTCCTCAGCCTCAAGCGCTGTGCTCAGCTCTTCATAAAACAGGAGTTCCCAGCGGTATATGCACTTCATAAACTGTAGTGCTTCAACAATGTCTGACTTGAGTTGGCTACGGCGCTTGCTGATAGTGATACCTGCAGATGAGAATGCATGCTCACTTGAAACTGATGAGGCCATAACCAGAAGGTAGTCCTGGGCAAGAGATGCCCATATGGGATACCGGCTTGCATTCCACTGCAACCACAGAAGATCAGCATAGGTAGGGCATTCATTTTGGGTATGTACACCCCACCACTCGACAATGGTCATTGCTCCAATTTGGTCCCTTGAATTCAAGTAGCCATGGAAGCCACCATGCCATGGGACATGCTGGCTGCTAGTTACATCCCCAATATCAGAGGGCTTATCATCGTCCTCATCATCGGACAGCTCGCGGAGCAATATGCCCACTTTGCATGTCGTCAGATTTCCCATTTTCTTCAGTGGGGGGGCAGGATTGTTTCCATACATCATAAGGTAGCACTCCTTGTACTAGGATTTGTTAACAAAATATGCTAATGGAGTCAGCAAAAATAAGAGACATGTGACTGGCCTTAGGTGATCGTTATTACTCATATGGTACAGCCTTTGTAAGTCGTGGGAACCAGCCCTAGTGATTGGTGATCAGATAACTGATGCTTCATGATGTGCTTACTGATCTAGTTGGAGTCGCTTATTGATCACAGTAGTACTTAGTCATAGCGTGTATCTGGCTTACTACGTCATGATTAGTCGTACTTGTATCTCTAGTATAAAAGAGGCTTGCTGCTGTCTCTAAGACGGCAAGTTGAATCTCCTGTCAATTCAACTCCCTTCTCTTCTCTTACATCTCTCTATAAGTGGGCACTAGGACGTTACTCTAGTGTGGGAACCACTTCTCATATATATCGACTACAACTTGGCAACAAGCTATCCACGCAACATAATGCCAAGTTAGGACACGCTCATCTAAACCAACACTGAATCAGTGTTGCCCTCACTTTGTGGCAGTGACATTAGATTCAACTTTCTACATTCAAGACAGCTAGTAGCACGTACGATGAGCTCTTGAGCAAAGAGCAGATACTCGAGACCAAGCTAAATTCTTGTATCGCATACAAGGCACCCAACGCTACCAGAACCAGAACCTATCCTATCCAACTGTTCTGTGATAACGACAACAAGATTGTAAACAAACACGCTATACCAGTTTGCCTTTACAACGGAACTTGGCACCAAATTACGCACGATTCCAGTTCAGGGTTGCCTCAACTACGACAACCGTTAACCAGTATCCATATCTTCAACATCGAAGAAACCGAATCAAAACCAGTACCCAGGGAAAAGGGTAACAGCTCAGATAGCGAACCAGCTGAAGAAGAAGAAGACTTGGACGACAAGTTAGCCAAACAAACTGGAGGACTCCACATCGACAATCAAATCAGGGAATCAGAAATACCCAAAGAACTTACCCCATGGAGAAATACCGTCTCCCTTCCACAACATACAAAGCTTTCGCCCATTTCACCCAAACTATCAACCATGGCTACTTCCTCTATCACAATCCAACACCCCGCTGATACCCAACCACTCACTCAAGGAGGAGGAGATGGCTCAAGCTCTAAAGGAAAAGGTTCTGGAAGTGGCGCTACTGGAACAGGAAGTACAACAACTATGACTGCTACTGGAACTGCAGCAAGCGTTAATTCCAAACTCAAAGCCAGCCTTGGCCAATACTCCACCCCTGGTGGAGGACGATCAGGACCGCCCAGTGGAGGACCCCCAAGTGGGGGACCACCTTCAGGAGGATCTGGAGGTCCGGGTGGCAATCCACCCGGAGCACCAGGACCTCCCACACCAGCACCCATCCAAGGTGGCCAACAACCTATTGCAAGAGCAGCTGATGTCAAATCTATGGGAGGATTGCCACAGGTCTTCACAGGAGACCGCCTCATCGCTGACAACTTTATCGAAGAAGTAAAAGGATATCTTCGACTCAATCAAGATGTAGCGGGCTACAACTCTCCGATCAAAAAAGTCACTCTAACTCTTACCCTCATGAAAGGACCACAAGTCGCAGGATGGACCAGGGACATGGGAACCTGGTTGGATACCCTTGACCCCATCCTGGATAACATCCCCAACGTATGGGATCAATTTCTCTATGAGTTCTCAGAACAATTCCAAGACAGCCAGAAAGAAAATAGGGCCAGAGGCAAGATAGAACGCTGTACCATGAGATTCCCCGAAATCGACAACTACATTGCTAGGTTCAAGGATTTAAGTCGCCTTGCTGGTTACAACGCCAACAGCGGAGCAGTATTCCAAATCTTCACTAAAGGACTACCTGATGATATCCTCAAAGAAGTACTAACTTCTCCAACTCCGACTACCTATGTCAATCTCAAGGATAAAGCGATTTCAGCTACTAGATCCAAAGTGTTGATCAACAACATACTCCATGCTTGCAACCCAAACAGAGGGGCTGGAGGATTCAATCGTGGAGTTTTCAATACATTCCTGTGACCCAATAACCTCCCAAGACCACAAACGTTCTTCAGTCAAGGAAACCAAGGAAATCAAGGAGGATTCATGCAACAACGCAGACCTGGGTTCCGTCAAGAATCTTCTCAAACGAGATACAATTCTACCAATGCACCCCGTTGGATGAATAACATGACCATACCAATGGACTTGGGATGCACTAGAGCCCCAAATTGGCGTCCAAATAACAGAGGACGAGCGCAGGGGAATGCTACTGGCTTTGGGCCAGCTCCCCAGAACAATACTACGGGACCACCCCCAGGGAATACTAACAACAACTGCTTCAAATGTGGACAAACAGGCCATTATGCCAGAAACTGCCCACATCATCGCCGTCAAGGACAAACCAAAGCAAACCTCATTGACTTCAATGAAGAATATGATAACTACAAAGGGTTCAAAGCCCCGAACCGCGTTGACGACATCAAACAACAGCTTAGTGCTATGTCTCTTGATGAGAAAGCAAAACTTGCTGAAGAAATGGGAGTCTCGGAGGATTTTCCCACAGCTTGATTAGGTCGGCATTAATCAAGCAGAGTAGCAACGACAATGTGTATATATCAGCCCGAAAATCCATGACTGTTTGAATCTATACACACTTGATTGCAAAAAGAGCCGAAGCAATAGCCCTGGTCGACTCTGGGGCAATGGAAAACTTCATGAATCTAAGCTATGCCAAATGGTTAAAACTCCCCATTAAAAATTTGGACAAACCTTGTCAACTGTTCAATGTAGATGGAACCAAGAATAAAGCAGGAATGCTAAAACATTATACAGACATCGAGGTCCAAACAGGAACATCTAGGAATCAACTACGTTTCTTCCTGTCAGACTTAGGAGAACACAAGGCCATCCTAGGATATTCTTGGTTTGCTGCCATACAACCAAAAATCGATTGGAAATGAGGATGGATCGACTCATCACAACTCCCTATCATCCTCAGAGCCCCTAATGCAAAGAAAGCGCGATTTTTGCCTTGAACAATAAACACACCACGCCCTATATACCATGATCAATACTTCATCAGGAGAGTGACGATAAACTCTGCAGTAAAAGAAGAAGACCCCGAAATACCAGCTGAATACATGCAACATAGAAAGGTGTTCAGTAAACACAAATCACATTGTCTTCCTCAGCATACGATTTGGGATCATGCTATTGAACTCTTACCTGGAGCCCCCACAACTCTCCCTGGAAGACTACTACCATTGACGCAATCAGAAATCGAAGAGGCAAGCAAATTCGTCCAAGAACATCTAGCAAGGAATACAATCAGGCCTTCCTGGAGTCCATACGCAGCTAACTTCTTCTTTGTCAAGAAGAAAGACAGGAAGTTACGCCCAGTCCAAGACTATCGACCCCTTAACAAATGGACCAAATGGAACCGCAATGTATCTCCCTTAATTCCATCCATCATTGACCGATTAGCAGGATGCACACTATTCACCAAGTTTGACGTCCGATGGGGATACAACAACATTCAGATCAAACCTGGTGACAAATGGAAAGCTGCTTTTCTTACACCTGAAGGGTTATTCAAACCTACTGTTATGTTCTTTGGCCTCACCAACTCCCCTGCAACATTCCAAATGATGATGAATACAATATTCCACCCAGATGTAGCAAAAGGGGATACATCGGTATTTATGGACAATATTGCCATCCACACAAAGAAATATCTAAACGAAACCCATGAACAACATCTGGCTCGACACTGAAAACGTGTCCACAAAATACTGGACAAACTTGAAGCCAATGACCTCTACCTAAAACCCAAAAAATGTGCCTTTGAGCAAGACAAGATCGAATACCTGGGAGTAATCGTCGGAAAAGGACAACTCCGCATGGACCCAAAGAAACTCACGGGAGTTGCAAACTATCCAACCCCACTGAACCCCACAGACGTCCGAGCATTCCTTGGACTATGCGGCTACTACTGGTATTTCATCCCACGATTTTCAGAAATCGCACGACCACTACTCGATCTTACAAAGAAATTTGAAACATGGCACTGGGACAAACCACAAATTAAAGCATTCGAGACCCTCAAAACACGCATGTGCGCAGCACCTGTTTTGAAACAACCCAACTTCGAGAAGAAATTCTATCTTCAAACTGACACTTCGGCGTACGGCGTGGGAGCTGTACTCTCACAAGAGGGAGAAATCCCGACTACATCTGCACTTTCCAAGAGACAAAAACCCATACTCCATCCAATTGCCTACTACTCAGCCACATTCATTCCAGCTGAACGAAATTACGACATCTATGAGAGGGAGCTACTAGCCATGATGAAAGCACTCTCACATTGGCGACCATACTTGGGATGGACCAAACAACCATTCACTATCATGACAGACCACGCAAATCTCCAATACTGGAAATCTCCCAAAAACCTAAACCGAAGAACTGCATGTTGGCACACAGACTTACAAGAATACGACTTCGACATCCTCTACATCCCTGGAAAAACTAATATCCCACCTGATGCTCTCTCACGACTTCCGGGAGTAGATCAAGGAAAAGAAGACAATCAACAAGTCACAGTCTTGCCAGAACAAAAGTTCAAGATCACCACAACCGCCTCAGAAACAAAGATCAATGTACCTCCTATCAATATAGTCAAACGAGGGATCATGAACCTCATGCATGATCATCCATCTGCTGGACACCCAGGCCAAGATGAAACACTTTGCAAGACTCAAGAACAATATCAATGGCCAAACATGAAAGAATGGATCACAAACTATGTAAAAGGATGTGACACTTGTCAACAAAACAAAATTATCACCCATCGAACCAAAGTACCCCCCTATCGTATCCCTACAGAAGCCAATGCTTGACCATTCCAATGAGTAGCAATGGATCTGATCACAGGACTACCTCCCGTAAAAGGAAAAGATGCTATCCTTACCATCATGGACCAAGGATGCTCACATGCCGCCATATTCCTAGCATGTGACACTACAATCACAGGACCAGGTTTCGCTCAGCTCTACATGGACCACATGTTTCGATGGTTCGGATTACCCATCAAAGTCATTAGCGATCGAGACCCTCGATTCACATCACACTTTGGGAAAGCCCTGACAAAAAGGCTAGACATCCAACAAAACCTCTCAACAGCCTTTCATCCCCAAACAGACAGACTATCAGAACGAAAGAATCAATGGGTAGAACAGTATCTCCGCCTAGTAACATCAGCGGCCCCAAAAGATTGGACCCAATGGCTAGCCTTGGCCACAGCAGTGCACAATAATCGAAAGAACTTGACCACCGGGCTATCACCCAATCAAATAATTCTGGGGTACAATCTCAAACTAAACCCAGCAATTACTACCCCATCTGTCAATGAAACAACAGAAGAAAGAATCCGTCTGATGGAAGAAAGACGAGCCCAGGCAACTGCAGCCTTGAATCAAGTCGCTGAGAAATCAGGAACCCCATCAGCGCAATATCAGATCGGAAACCAAGTCTGGTTAGAAGGGAAAAATCTCTGTCTCCCTTACCAAGCAACCAAACTAGCACCTAAAAGATATGGACCCTTCAAGATCATCAAAGAGATCTCCCCTGTGGCATATCAATTAGCTCTACCCCTTTCATGGAAAATTCACAACACGTTCCATGCTTCTCTCTTATCGCCCTATCACGAAACGGCCATGTACGGTCCAAACTTTTCCCAACCACCACCTGACCTGATTAATAACAAGGAACAATACGAAGTGGAGCAAATCTGCAATCATCGATACTTCAGGCGCAATAGAACCCTGCAATATCTGATCCACTGGAAAGGATACCCCAATAGTGATGACACATGGGAGTCCGCAGTGGATGTACACACACCGGACTTGATCAAAGCTTACCATAAAGGGACCCCACTAGAAAGTATAAAGGTTGATCACTTGACGCTACAATTCCCCATTCCCCTTCATCCTGGCCTGCGATCAAGAACCTCTCAGTTGGGAAGAAACTCCCTGGACGCCGCCTCCAATTCCACCTTGCCAATCATTTCTAGCGTCCCTACTTCGTTCGCCACCATTCACCACTCACAAATTCATCGTCTTCCACCCTGGACAACGCATCCACCCCACTCATGTCCATATTCTCGAACATTCACACTTTTGCCAAGAATCCCTTTGCACCTATCACCGTTAACAGCGCGCACTATTCCCTTGTCCATATCGGCAACAACCCTATCCCTGCCATGTCAGACTACTCCGCCAATGCCTCCACCGAATCCCCCACAAGTCGTCCCAACTCACCCCCATCCTGCTACTCCCCTTGTGGAGTGGAAAACATATTCGCCTCCAATGCCCATATCGACCCTGTCACCCTCCGAGAGATCGCAACCAGTCTGGTCCAGACCATCAAGAATTGTGAGGACATCCACCGCTTCGCTGTCCTTGCCTTCGAAGACAAAATCAAGAGGCTCAAATCCACCATTGAGGGGTATGCCGAGACTTATGAACGGGCTCCAGATGGATATGTCCGCAACACCATGTACCCCAACCTCAAGATCCTACTGGGTGAAGGAGTGTACGCTGAAGCCTACTGGGTCACTCCAGCTCATGACGGATACGTCCAAGTGTACAGACAGGAGCAAGGGCCATTGGATATGCCCTATTCTCTCCCCATCTATGCCCGGGCTGTCTATTCATCTGAGCCCATCGACCCCCTTCCCGCCTGGTTCCACCAACTCCTCGTCGGTACCCCTGCCATTCATGCTAACTTCACCAAAGCAGCCCACCGACTCGATGACTGGGGCATCACTGTGGATATCGCACGCTACCGCAAACTGGATGACGACTTGTCCTGTATCAACATGGAGCTTGAACGGCTTGAAGCTGAAGCCGGGGCAGTCAGGATTGCGAAGACTATCTGCGAAGGGCGATTGGAGCTGGCTCATGCCCCCAAGCAACTGGCGCACATGGAGTGTTTGGCGATGCCGTTCGTTCGACAAAGGAACAAACAACTCGCTACTTGGGGAGGATGGAAGAAGTCTGTGCGCAGTCGCGCTAGCTAGAGTGGGAGGTAATGTGACCGGCCTTAGGTGATCGTTATTACTCATACGGTACAGCCTTTGTAAGTCGTGGTGTTAAGGTCCAAGGGCCTTAAAGACGCGACATGCATGGGTTGGTTTGGCGACGACTGGGATTGCTCAGTGGGTTGTCCTCCTGAGGCAATGATCACATGAGTAGTGCGGTACCGGTTGGCTACGCAGTATAACAAGTAAGTCCCCGATGATAAGGGCGACTTCTAAGTGTCCTGATAGATGATGAAGGGGGAGAGCTTCAAGGGGGAATTGAAGCGACTGAGGTTTCAGGCTGGTGACTCTGAGAGTCCTGGGTGGAAGCTACAAGTCTTGGATTGAAAACCAAGTTAGGCTTAAGGCCTAACTGCTAAAAGTACAAGCACTTATATACAAGTGAGAAGTAATGGGTCACAGGAGTCACGGAATAATACTGTCACGTATAGTAAGGTTCATCATGAGTTGGCAGTTCTAAGTATAGCTCCATCATGAGCTGGTGGTCTATCATGACGTGGCAATGAGCTGGCAATCCATAACGGGTTAAATGGTGATGCTGCAGAGTGCTGCGGACTGCAGAGTGATGGCATGTGATATCTGACTGCGGAATGATCAGGTGATCCATCAGGTGACTTGTCAGGTGATTCGGTGGCGGTCCAAGCGGCGCATAAGGGAATGAGTGGGGAACGAGTGACCGAGAGCGCAGAAATAAATGAAGGAAAATAGCGGAAAATTGGTGGTAGGGCCCAGGATCGTAACACATGGGAACCAGCCCTAGTGATTGGTAATCGGATGACTGATGCTTCGTGATGTGCTTACTGATCTAGTTGGAGTCACTTATTGATCACAGTAGTACTTAGTCATAGCGTGTATCTGGCTTACTACATTGTGATTAGTCGTACTTGTATCTCTAGTATAAAAGAGGCTTGCTGCTGTCTCTAAGATGGCAAGTTGAATCTCCTGTCAATTCAACTCCCTTCTCTTCTCTTACATCTCTCTATAAGTGGGCACTAGGACATTACTCTAGTGTGGGAACCACTTCTCATATATATTGACTACAACTTGGCAACAAGCTATCCACATGACATAATGCCAAGTTAGGACATGCTCATCTAAACCAACACTGAATCAGTGTTGCCCTCACTTTGTGGCGGTGACAAGACATACCTTTTTCTCTGTGCGCTCAAGAATACCATCCAATTTCTCGGCACCCCAATACTTCCAAATATGTTCTATCTTTTGGGAAGGGTCAAGGACTACAATGTGACAAATTTGTGAGTTGGGGTAAGGGACAGTAAGTAGTGGTATGCAACACATAACAAATGTATACGTGTCCGATTCAGCCATTTGGTTGTAGTACTCTTCAACCTTTGTCAACCTGGCCTGCAGAGCAGGGAAAAAGTCTTTGTATTTGCCACGAGATAGCTGGGTGGTCCATGCTTTGTGGAGTGCTTCAAGTGCAGGCAATGCTAGGTGTAATGTAGCTGATTGATCAGAGGAGAATGCTTGCTGAGCATTGTCTGCGTGCTGTTTCATGTCATGGTCAGTGAACAACACCACGCAATGAAAGATTTTCAACAACATATGGCTAGGAGATCATTGAATAACTTCACTTTATCCCACTCCACAGGACTGAGTGCCAAATTGTCAATTTTTTGATGCTTTGTGTGGTCCCTCTCATCTTGGCCGATTTCATAGACAAAGACATCAACGATCTTGAATGAGATATCAGTAACATCTTTCCAGTCGGTACTGATCATGGCATTTCATACATCTTGCATTTCTTCAGCACGTGTGGTCATGACATATGTTGAGGACCAACAAACTGGCATATCAAGTAGGAGTTGGCGAATGGGTTTAATGTCTTGGTGCATTTGAATATCTGCAAAACACTGCTTCCGTTTTGCAGAGGAACGGGCCTACATCTCAGGAGTTAGACATGGATTATAGATAGAGCCAAATCCCATACCTCAACACAGATCGCTCATACAAGCCTGATCACATCACACTCGGTGTCATCACCTACAACTTGAAGGTTGGCATCAGGTTCTGCCGGGTCATAGTGCTTTGATTTGCTTTGTGCAGTGATCAATGCCTGTGTCACAAGATTTATTATATGTGCCAGACACCTTTAGTCAAAATGTGAGTATGGAAAGATGAAAATAAAGATAGGTGAACACTTACCGGATGCAATCAGCTTTTGGGTCAAACAACATTCCTTCCTGTGTCTGGATATGCTTGGCAAATTCCTGTAGCATTGTGTTGTTGTTTGACGCATTGTCGCAAGTTACATGTCCGATCTATAATGGTGTGATCCATGTCATTATTTTGAGATAATACTATGCAGCTATGACTTACCTTATGAGCAATCCCCGCCTATGAGATGACCTTGAATAGTGCCTGACCAAGGTGCACACCGTTGTGTGCATTGTTTAGCTGTGTGAAACCAAGTAAAGCCGTCTTGAGCTCTCATCAGCCAGTGTTCTTCTCCTCCTCGATCCAGGAGCCTGTGACAGCAAAGTAGCCATCGACATTTGACACCTGCCATGCATCGCAAGTTAGGCTGACTTTTCCCTTCACTGCATTACTCTGCAAATATACATCAGGGGAGGGACAATTGGTTGGTATGCAATGCACCATAAGTCACACCTGTAAGGCTGTCAGCTGCTCCTTGAATGTTTTGATGATTGCTTGTCAAGTTTGGCAGCCATTGGGAAGCTTGATGCCATTAGTTGCATGGGAAGTGGTGTCAATTATCTTTTGGAACCCAGGGTGCTGAATAGCCCAAATTGACTAGAGTCAAATTTAGAATGTGTAATTGATCTTTTGCGATATAAGCCAGTCAAAACCTCTCACCTGATCTGTTGTAACTAGCCACTCTATAGCAACATTGCTGAAGAGCTCATCTGTGTATGGGAGCACTTTCTCTTTCAGTGGCAACTCCTTGAGGTGGGAATCGAGACATGTTTGTTCATTAGCTGAAGCTGTGTCACAATGTCTCCGGGCATCTTTTGGCAATATTGACTGGAATTTATTTTTTTCTGCCCAGTCTAGATACATCCCCTGGTGAGATAATGGTAAGAGTTAGCTGGGCAACAGCATATGAAAAGGGCTTGGACATACCTTGTGGAGTGATTCCATGTGTCATCTGCAGGTAGTGACATCAGCAACTAACACTGCAGGACGGTCTGGATGTTTTTTTCTACATCAAATGTTGAGACATTGAGAAGCAAATACTTATGGGATATGCACAAGCACAAGACGCAATTCCTGTGATTCTTTCTGTCCTTCATGAACAGTGGTGAAAAGAAATGTTCAACATCTTGGCATTGATCTTTGACTACATTGGCTGGAGCTTTCAAGATGGATTGGACATTGATATCTGGAAGTAACCTGTCACTGGAATTCATCTTTGATTGACAGGGCATTTCCACTGCATGATTTGGATAAGGCTTTTCAGAGTGTAAAACCGCAAAGGTATAATTATGGTCCTTACCTTTGCTCAGCGTTGTTCCTGTTGCATCTTCCATTTCAAGGTATCCATGTAGCCATTTTGTAATGTGGCCCACAAATTCCAGGAGGGTGCATAATAATGTGCCCCCTATGAATCCTAGGAGTTTCCAGAGCTGCACACATTATAATGTGCCATCTCCCTCTCTGTACAGTGCCATTATAAT
>Ga0307510_10007379_pt1 | contig 13106 bp, 16 predicted proteins | sample 12_EM_MG_FD_207224 | JGI IMG/M metagenome (GOLD analysis project Ga0307510, IMG submission 207224) | Populus trichocarpa ectomycorrhiza microbial communities from riparian zone in the Pacific Northwest, United States - 12_EM | ecosystem: Host-associated > Plants > Roots > Unclassified | place... | reverse complement strand
TACGTCGGCGGTGCTGATCAGCCCACCGACAGGAACGCCGCTATCGCGTCCACCCTACGTCAGGAGAACTTAAAGTTATGAGTACCGCAATCGCCAAGAACCTCATGGCCGAGATGAAACTACTCGGCATGCTGGCCACCTTCGACCAAGCGCTCACGAATGCAACACGGGATCAAACCGGATGCTCAGAGTTCATCGATACACTGCTGCAGGCCGAGATCGACTATCGTCAGAAGAAGAAGACCGGGCATCGGATCAAGAGCGCCAAGTTTGCCATGCGAGCCGCGTTCGAGGATATCGACTTTACGGCCAGTCGCTCCATCACCAAGGCGCAGATCAAGGATCTCTACAGCCTGCAATGGTTGAACGAAGGGAGACCCGTTCTGTTCATCGGCCAAACAGGTGTCGGAAAAACGTTCTTTGCCCAGGCTGTCGGCCTGCATGCGTGTGCATGCGGGAAGTCGGTGTTGTATATGACCGTTACAACATGGCTTGAGAATGTCGCACTCGCCCGATCCAGCGGAACCTATCTTCGGTATCGCGACAAGCTCGTCAAGCCGGACGTGGTCATTTTTGACGACATGGGAATGCGCAAGCTAACCTCCACCGAGGCGCAGGATCTATGTGAGATCCTGGAAGAGCGCTCGAGCGGAAAGTCAACCGTGTTTACAACTCAACTGTTACGCAGTGCACTGCGTAATAGTTGTAACGCCCTGCATATTGTTATGCAGAGTCTCGTCCAATGAGACTCTGCTTTCAGCCTGATTCGTCGACTATTGTCTCCGCATAAAGTTCTGTGGTCTCAGCGATGCGATCAGCTTGTCGGTGGCTTTGAATCTTCCGGAACGCAACTTTGGTGCTACGATCGATTCCAACATTTCCAGCTTCACGGAAGGGTCTACGCGCGTATAAATCTCGGTCGTCTGCATGTTGGCGTGTCCTAGCCAGAGCGCTACTTTTCTGAGGTCCTTTGTAGCCCGCAGTGCTACGAGAGCGGCCGTGTGTCTCAACACGTGTGGCGACACTCGCTTCGCAGCCAACGATGGACACGGTGTGGTTGCTCTACCGACGTGCTTGCGAAGGATGTATTCGATGCCGGCACGGGTCATGGGCTGTCCGCGAGCATTGAGGAACAGCTCAGGCGCGCATGCCGTAGGTCTCAACGCCAGCCAGGATCTCAGGGCTGCGGTCGTCTCCTTCCACAGCGGTAGGGATCGTTGTCGTCGACCTTTCCCGTGAATCAATACGCAGGCCTGTGGCTGAAGGGCCACGTCATCGAGTCGTAGTCCAACGAGCTCGGACACCCGCAGGGCGGCTGCGAAACACAAGTGGAGCATGGCACGATCGCGGATGCCGTCAGGCTCCAATGGAGAGGGAGCATCGAGAATGAACTGCAGCTCCTCGACGGATAAATGTCTAACGAGCCGGGACTCTGTCTTTTTTGCCGGAATCGCCAGAACGCGCCGGATTTGCTCAAGCGCCGATGGAACGCGATATTCCATGAAGTGCATGAACGACTTGATGGCCGCCAGGCGTGTATTCCTCGAGTTCTGTCCGTTATGGCGCGTGGTCTCCAAATACTTCAGGAAATCGAGGATCAGCGGCGCATTGAGCTGCTCCAGCTGTAACTCTGACGGCCGGGTCTTCAAACGCGCACTGGCATATTGTAGGAGCAGCTTGAACGCATACGCGTAAGAGTCGCAGGTGTTGATGCTCGCGCCCCGCTCGACTGGTAAACGCTCGCGCATGAAGGCCTCCATGTGAGGTGCGATGGGAGTCATGGGTGGCCTCCCGTGACGAGGTGCTCGCAACGCTGCGAAATGTCTCGCATCAACTGCGGAGTTGCTTCCAGATACCAATACGTGTGGCCGACATGTCCGTGCCCCAGATAGGTCGATAACGCGAGCATGTGCTGTGTGATGCGATCACGATCATCTGGACAGGCTTCCAGTGCCCTGACCGCAAAGGTATGACGAAGCGCGTGAATAGTCGGCCGCGGTCGATCACGTTCGCTCCGCAGGCCTATCTTGCGAGCGGCAGTCCGAAATGCACGTTCGGCACAGGTCACCAGGAGCGGCTTTCTGCGTAGCGAAATGAATACGTGATCGTCCAGGGGCGCATACGGACGCCGCTGAGTGAGATACTGTTCGAGAGCTGCTCGTGCGGTGGTGTGAAGAACAACAAGGCGGCTCTTGCGGAACTTCGTGCGTCTCACCACCAAACCATCCGCGGTGATGTCGCTGTAGCGCAGATGAATGGCCTCAGACAGACGCAGGCCCGTACACGCCAGCAGTCCGAAGAGGGTACTGTAGGTGACGCGCCGTAAGGTTCGGTAACCTGATTGCGAGGCCGACTGTCTCAGCCGCTGAATATCCTCACGCGAGAATATATACGGGACGGGCCGTGGTGAGTTCTCGGAGCCCAGCACAGGCGCCGGCACCTCGTGACCCGCGTCCTCCGCATGCGCGTAGCGGGCGAATCTGATCACAATACCAAGCCGGCGCGCTCGCTGACGTGTTGATCGAGCCTGACTGGCCCACTCGACCGCGATATCGGAGCGAACGTGGTAGTCGCCCTTGGCATCAGAGAATGCAGCGAAGCCGCGTAGACATGTACCTTCGGACTGGAAGGCGAATCCACACACTCGGCGCATCGCGATATACGAATCCACAGCCTTGGTTAGCATGGCGGCACCTCCGGCCATGGCTGGGCAATCTGATCGAGCATCGAGACATCGACTTTGGCATAAATCTGAGTGGTTTGAATGGAACGATGCCGCAGCACTGTCGCGATGTCCTGCAACGGTGCACCTTGTCGTAGAAGGGCAGTCGCGACTGAGTGGCGCAGCAGGTGCGCTGCGCCCCGTCCGGGAGGTGTTACACCAGCCCTGCGCATCGCCCTATCGACAATCACCGACACAGCGTGGTGAGCAGCAAATGGACGGAACGGCGCACGACAGCGGACAAACATGCGATCACCTTCAGTCTGTGGCCGACCGATCCGTAGATACTCGACTAGAGCACCGCCCACTTCTTGAGTTAGGGGAAGGCGCGTCTCGCGCCGGCTCTTCCCAGATACGTGAAGCCACGCACCCTTCCAGTCGATGTCACCCAGGCGTAATTGGACAACATCCCCGGCACGCAGCCCGAGCCGTGCGAGCAACAGAATAATCGCGCGATCCCGCTTGCCCATTGGCGTGGCGCGGTTGCACGATGCAACGATGCGCTCCACTTCTTCGGGCTGGAGGTACCGAGGAAGCGACGAGAGCCGCCAATGCGGCACAAGAGGAATGGCCGCCTCAAGTCCTACCGGACATCGACCCTCAGTAGTCAGGAAGCGGACGAACATCCTCAGCGCCGTGGCGCAGTGCTTGATCACTGCATAGCTCTTGCCGTCGCTGTACTTTAGAAAGCACTGCCTCAGGCGTTGAGCGTTCATCTGCTTGGGAGGATCTCCGAAATGGCCGAGCAATACCCGGATCGGAATGTCGTAGTTGTTCAGCGTGACGTCGAGGGTGCCGCGCTGCTCACGCATCCAACAGCGAAATGCAACCAGCACCGCGGGTCGATTAGCCGGATCCGCAGGTTGAGTGATAACAATACCGGTCCGACGCAGATGCTTCAGAAGCAGAGAGACCGCCGTCACCTGGTTTACAGGCTCGTTGTGACCAAACTTACAGCGCCGTCGACGGAGGTGACGGGCGAAGCACTCGACCATGCCGTCGTTCCACTGTGCAACGCCTATCCCCTGATCGTCCGCCCAATGAGCGAAGTGCTCCGCGGACCGAAGGTGTCGTCGCGCTGTGATATTGGCGTAGCGCGAATGTAGGAGTTCGTCACCAAAACTATCGAGGAGCGAACCGTGTAAACCTTCACGTAGTGATTGCGCCCGCGCCCGCCCTCTAGCTGAGGAATCGAATATCTTCTCGAGCATGATGTTCTCCCCGTTGGATCATCGACCGGAACAGGGACATGCTTATGCGAAGTCGCGGACTTGGCAAATCCGTCTAGCTCATTGAATCGACTGTTGTTCGTCCTTCGGGGATCATCGCTGCACTACATAACAATATGCGAAGCGTTACAACTTCCACTAGAGCATTGGTCTGAGGTCATACCGGACCCAGTGATCGCGGACGCCCATCAGGGACAGGCTCCAGCACGCAGCCCTGCAAATCCAGATAACCGGCGAGAGCTATCGAGGGGTCAAAGCCCGCAAGCTTGCCAGCAAGAAAAAGGAAGCGTAAGACTCGTCGCCTTCGGCTCCGCCAGTGACCCCCGTCAGGTGGTCCTCAACTGGGGAAATCGGGCGGTCCTCAACGAGGAAATCCTGCACTCAACATGGCCTCGCAGCTTCCCTTCATCGATCTGCAGCGCTCCCAGCGCCGTCGGTGTATCGTCTGACATGGTGGCCTCATGTGGTCTGGTTTGTGGTCGTGTGGTAACTGCCATTTAACCAGATCGAGGCCACCGCCTCGGAATTAGCGAAACTTACGGTACGTCATCGACTTCTTTGCGAGCGTGCGGACAGTTTCCATGAGCCATTGATAGAAGCAATCCAACAAAGGCCTGCTCGTGTTTTTCGAACGGCACCTTGTTCGTCCGGTGTTTTTCTGCGGATGGGATCTCGACTGGTGAAGAGCAGCGATGCGCTCGCGTGCCTCACGAGCGATCGGCGAGTCGGTTGACTCGTAGATGTCGTAGAATTTTCGTCGGGCATGCGCCCAGCAAGTGGCCCCTAACAGCCGATCATTCGCTCGCTCGTATAAGGGATTGTAGCTGGCGTATGCGTCAGCCTGCAAAATCCCGTTGAACGATTCCAAGTGTTGGCCGGGGTAAATGGCTTTTCGATCCGGCGAGTATCGGAACAAGACCGCCGGCGGTGTTTGATCCGCGCTGTTGCGATCATCTCGGACGTAGACCCACAGTCGGCCGGTCTTCGTCGTTCCTCGCTCCGGACACAATACGGGCACGGGCATGTTGTCGGTGTGAACCTTGTAGCCGCCGAGTATGTGCCGTGCCACGGCGTCAACCAGCGGATTAAACAAGACGGCGGACTGCCCGACCCATTCGGACTGAGTTGAGCGCGGGACCTCTACGCCATCGCGAGCATAAATCTGGTTCTGTCGGGACAGCGGAGTGTTGTCACAGAACTTCGAGACAACACATGAGAGCTTACGGAAGCACCGGCCATGCCTCCTGCGAACGGTCGCTTGGCAGCGGGTGCTTGGATGATCTTCTCGCAACGTCCACAACCGAACTTGGGGCGGACGTGCCACACGACCATGAAGCGCTCAGGGATGCGCTCCATGACTTCTGTGACGTCGGATTCCATGGCCCGCAACACTCCACCGTAGTCCGGACAGGTGCACCCGGCGGCCACCGGTGCCTCGTGTACATTTCCTTCTCGGGGTAGACGAGCCGGCAAGTCTTGACGGGCTGGTTTCTCGACCGGGGCCTCGGTGGCCGAAGCCACCTTCATCTGCGCCGCCGCATGGTTCTCTTTGGCTTCCTTGAGCGTCAATTTCAGCTGCTCGATCTCCTGATCCAGCGCTTTGGTCCTGCGTTTGTAGCGCTCCCGGCGCAACCGAGCCAGGATCAGCGGAAGACGTTCTATCTCTATCTGCCGCTGTTAAATCAGCGCGTACTGTTTAAACACTATGCGCTTGAGCGCTTCGACGTTGTTGGGAAGTTGCGCGGCTTTATTCACCGCCGCTGATGATGACAGCCGAGCACTTCCTGTGCTCGGCTGTTTGATTACTTCAGACCGCAGCCTGTGATTTCCAACTCGGCTGCACCCGTCGCCACTCCAGTCCTTCCAACATGATAGACAACTGCGCAGTCATCAGCAGTACTGTCTTGGAACCGGACTGTGGCCATACGAAGTGTGTGCCCTCCAGAACAGGCACATTCCCGTGCTGTCATACCACAGACATTTGATCCGATCCCCGCGACGACCTCGGAAGATGTAAATCTCGCCCGAGAATGGATTCTATGTAAGCATGTTCAGCGGGCCCTCTTCACGGTTATCGTCTCTTACGGGTGCTCGGTGGCCTGAGTACGTACTGTTTGTCATCGACTTCGTTGATGGGCGTTCCACCGCTCTGCGCTACTCCGATTGCCTGATCGAGTCGTTGCGGCAATGCGGCAAAGGATTTCTGTGGTCCGCGGCACAGTACAGCGTAGATATCCTGGTCGTTTACGGCGACCGGGACACCATCCAGTGGCGCCATTCGACCCCAAGTAATCTGACCGCCTGCCTTGATGAGTGCATCGATGTGTGTCCACTGCATGTCTGTTTGTTTGGTACCTTCTGGCATCGATGCATAGGCTCGGGTGGTGTTTATCGGAAGGCAAATCAGCTACGCGCAGAGTCATCGTCGTTGAAGCCGTCCCAGAGAGTGTTCTGCCAGCCACGGATGACGCGATTGTCGTGACATGTCGGGCAGTGCCAGCAAATGCTGTCATGCTCGTCATTGGCAGGATATGACATGATGATCCCTGTGCAACGTCGGTGTTTGGGCCAGCGCCGACATCGAACCGTGGGTGGATCGGTGGATCATCCGGGGTACTCGTCGCCTCCACGACGATGCTGGCAAAGTACTCAGCCAACAGCTTCGCGCCCGAGGGCAATTCTGCGATTGCGCCGGCGGGGGTCAAATGGTGACTGAGATCGATAACCCAAGTATTTCCCATTGTGGCAACCTCATGTGGCCGCATCTGGACGGGCATTGGAGTCGCTGCACCCCGATGTGCAAGCGAGAGGCACGTTCCACGGTAGAAGCTCCGAGGCTCGATTGATGGGGTGATCCGCAACCCGTTCTAACACGTATCGCAGGTACCCCTCCGGATCAATGCCATTTAAACGAGCAGATCCGATTAGACTGTACGCAACAGCCGCTCGCTCACCGCCGGTGTCCGACCCGGCAAACAAATAATTCGATCGTCCAAGAGCCACCAGTCTGATCTGACGCTCCACCGTTAGGTTATCTATCTCGGCACGGCCGTCCTCACAATAGTACGTGAGCGCAGGCCAGTGAGCACTCTCGATGGTGTATCGCCCTGGCGAGCTCAGAAGACTGCGACACCTTCAGGAGTGTCCCGGTCAGCCAAGTGTGCAATGCCCGCAAGTGCGGCACCGCCTCGGCCTGTCGTACTCGATAACGCTCTTCTGGGGTGCAACCTTTGATCCGACGCGGCTCGTGTGGGCCGCGCTCCGCGATGGCGTCGAGCCCTGCATACGCATCGGTTTGCAACAGACCTGCAAAACCCCGCAGGTGATGCTGCGGATGCAGCCATTTGCGATCCGGCGAGTAGGCAAACACACCGCTGGCGGATCGTGGCCGCCCGAGCCGCGGTCGTGCCGTACGTAGGACCACAAATGGCCCCGTTTGGGGGCCGTTTGAACGAGTGCGCTCAAGGAGTTTATGCCCTTGCGCATATCTGTGATGCCTGCGACCAACCAGATACGTATCCCCGGAGGCAATCCATCATGGGCGCGAGAACTCTCGTAAGATCGCACACAGTGTCTTGAGATCTGCCCGACCCCACACGCGAACGCGCCGGCGCCGCCGAACTTGATGTCGATCCGACCGCCGTTGCGTGACTCGCTTACAGCGTTCCAACCCTCCTCATGCGGCGTCTCGATCGGTGCCACGGTGATCGGAACCAAGGCCGACTCTGCCGAGACCGGCGCGTTCACGAGTTCCAGCACCCCGCGCCGATATTGTCGCCGCCATGAGAACAACTGACTGGCATTTACAACGTGACGGCGCGCAATGACCGCCACCGAAGCACCCGGCGCAAGGGTCTCTTGCACCATCTGCCGTTTCTGCTCGGCCGAGCGGAACTGGCGGCGCCGCCCGCCCGAACGACGCTCCTCGCCACGTACACTCTGCACATTTCCTGCTTCCAATCTCACACCTCATGGACACACTACGAGTGCCCACTTACGTCATGGGCACATCATGTGTCAGTCTGGTCTTCTGCGGGAGGCGGTACACACAACACGGTTACGCTCAAAATCGGCCTGTGTTTCGTACAACGGGCATCTCACGATTCCGGCTGCTTGAACCCCTCCGTTGAAACAAAGCTCGTGGAGCTAAAGAAAGGGAGATTTGCATTTCTTACCGCAAATGTCGCTGTCGCATCTGCACTTGTCAGCCGTCATTATAGGCGATCAGATTTGCAAGGGATGAAGAGACTCTCAGGCTGTGTTGTCGACCGTGCAAGCCTAGGAGCGCGTCCGAGTAACCGATTCGGTACACTTGACGCAGGCCGACTTGGGATCAAACAGCATGGCAAAGACCTATCGGGACTGGAACGTGGAGCAGACCTGCCTGCTGCCGCCGTCGGTGATGGATTTCGTGCCGGCGGATCACGTGGCGCACTTTGTCCGCGACACAGTCCGGGAACAGCTGGACCTGTCGGAGATTCTCGCTCCTTATGAGAAAGAGGAGCGAGGCTACCCGCCCTACCACCCGGTAATGATGACGGCGCTGCTGTTGTACGGGTACTGCCAAGGAGTGTATTCCTCGCGGCGTATCGCCAAGGCGTGCGAGGAGCGAGTGGACTTCATGGCGGTAACGGGAATGAACCGACCGGACTTTCGCACCGTGAGTGATTTCCGCAAGCGGCATTTGGAGGCCCTGCAGGGCCTGTTCGTACAGGTGCTGAAGCTGTGTCAGGGTGCGGGACTGGTGAAGTTGGGGCATGTCGCGCTGGACGGCACCAAGATGAAAGCCAACGCCAGCAAGCACAAGGCGATGAGCTACGATCGCATGCGGGCCACGGAAGTGCGATTGAAGCGCGAAGTTCGCGATTGGTTCAGTCGGGCGCGGTCGGCGGATGAGGCCGAGGATCGTCAACACGGCAAAGAGCGCCGTGGAGATGAGATGCCGCAGTGGGTCGCTGACAAGCAACAGCGAATTGCCAAGATCCGCGAAGCGCGGGAAGCACTGGAAATGCAGGCCCGCAAAGCCGGTGAGGCGGCCCCGGACCCGAAAGCGCAGCGCAATTTCACCGACCCGGAAAGTGCCATCATGCACAAGTCCGGCAAGGAATATATCCAGGCCTACAACGCCCAGGCGGCGGTGGATTCGACGGCTCAAGTCATTGTCGCGCGGAGTCTGAGCAACTGCCGCAACGACGTTCAGCAACTCGAGCCGATGGTGAGGCAGATCAAACAGAATATGGGTCGGCAGGCGCAGGAGCTTTCCGCGGACGCCGGATACTGCAGTGAAGGCAATCTCGCGGTCCTCGGCCGTCATCGCATCGACAGTTACATTGCCACCGGACGGCAACGTCATAGTCAGACAACCGCCACCAGCCAACGTCGTGGCCGCAAGGGGACCCGAGTGGCGGCAATGCGCACGAAGCTGGCGCGGGCCGGACGACGCAGCCGCTATCGACTGCGCAAGTCGGTGGTCGAACCGGTCTTCGGTCAGATCAAACAGGGCCGAGGCTTTCGGCAGTTCCTGCTGCGCGGCGTCGCGAAAGTGCAGGGAGAATGGAGCCTGATCTGCACCGTTCACAACCTGTTGAAGCTTGCGAAATCGCTCAAATCGATATAACAAGACCGGGCAAGTGTCGTTGGTACGCAGCGGCGCCGTATTGTTATATGGAGTCATCATGTCAGATCGATCCCTATCACCGAAATCGCTGCCTTCAAAGTGCGTTACTCGGACGCGCTCCTAGGCAGATTGATGAAAGTTAGTAGCGAAGATCCCATAGGTTGGATCTCGCTGAGAACGGAATACACCCGGTGCCTCGGCGGAAGTTATTCGCGCCAAGCTCCAAAAGACCTAGAAGAGATCTTCGAGTATACGTTGCTGTTTATTAGCCATAACTAAGAAACTAAGTACTACATCGGAACCTTCGCAAACGATATTTCAACGTTGAGCAGCATGCCAGAGTGAATTGGCCCGGTAGAACCTTCTTCGCACCCGAGCAGCTTCGGGACGACAAGGGAAGAAACATTCTCTTGGGCTGCATCATCGAGCGCGAACCTGCGCATATGCCTGATTATGCTGATCCGGCATCATGAGCCTGACGCGTGTAATAGCGCTGGGCAATGAGGGGACTCTGCGCATTACTCCGGCCGAGGAACTCAAGGCCGGCAGGCTTATGAAAACGACGAACGAAGACATGGAGCTGCGGCCAAGCCGTGAACGTACGCCGAAGGCGCGGGGCAGGTCGATCGAATTGAATCTCGAAATATCCGGCGCCGAAACATCTCCACTGTATCAAGGTCTTCGCCTCGCCTGACGGCCAAGAGGAACCATCATTACGTATGACCCGCCACGAGAGCAATTGGTGATTGATTTCTCGAAATCCTCCATCAGGGGGTCGGTCACTCTTCCTGCCGCAATTCAGGGGTCCTCCGATATGTCGTCCGATATCACTGGATTTCCGAAGGATGATCGCTCTGTCATCGAGGTGTTCGCAACCGGCATCCAAAGTGTCACCCATGTGGTGTATTCCGAACTCGGGACGAGAACTGTGTGTAGCTTCATCGACTTGTGGACAGACGGCTGATCGGAACATGAGAGACTTCGTTGTGTGTCGGGCGGCCCGCACAAAGGGCGGAGTAGATGAGCAAGCGAGAATATCGCCGATTCACGGCGGAGCAGAAGATCGAGATTTTGCGCGAGGCGGATCAGCCTGGCGTGACGGTGAGCGAGGTATGTCGGCGCCACGGATTGTCGCCGTCGGTGCTATACCGATGGCGTGCTGTGGCTCAAGGCGGTTCGACGGTGGCACTGAAACGCGACGCCCAACGCAAACCCCGCAAGGATGATGCGGAGACCCGGCACAAGGCGGAAATCGATCGACTGCGCGCGGTGGTGGCGGAGATCACGGCGGAGAACCTGGAGCTAAAAAAAAGGATTTGAGGTTAGAGGATTTATCCCGAGTCTCAGCAGAGAGCAAAGCCGAAGTGATCCGCATCGTGAGACAAACAAAACAGCGCTCCGGTTGGCCGGCGCAGCGCACGCTGGCAGCTCTTGGGCTGCCCCGGAGCGTATTTTACGGCTGGCTGCGACGCGAAAGTCTGGAGGATCGCACTGGAACCCCCTGCCGGGCGTATGAGGCGCTGGCTGAGGAGCGTGCGGCGATCTGCGAGTTCGCTCTGCGGTATCCGAAGATTGGTTATCGAAAGCTGACGTGGATGATGGTCGACGCGCAGGTGGTGTGCGTCGGGGAAAGCACGGTTTATCGAGTCCTGAGCGAGGCAAATCTGTTATCGCGCTGGAAGCGCTCGGAACGATCCAGTGGTGAATATCATTTCCGTCCGAGTGCGCCGAACCAACAATGGCATACCGACGTGATGTACGTATGGGTAGCCGCACGGTTCTACTTCCTGCTGAGTTTTGTGGATGCCTTCAGCCGGTATATCGTGCACCACCGGCTGTTGATGACTCTCGACGGGCAATCGGTGGCCACGGAGCTGCAGGCGGCCCTGGAGGCCAATGAAGGCATGGCGCCCCGGATCGTGCACGACCACGGAAGTGAGTTCGTCAACCGTGACGTCGCAGCCGTCATCAAAGCTCACAACCTCATCGACATCCGGACGCGACCGCGGCATCCTGAATCCAATGGCATCGTGGAGCGCTTCAACGGCACTGTACGCGACGAAACAGACAACGACTATGGCAGCAACTACTTGCGGGCCGAAGCCATCATCGCGAAGCTGATGCAGCACTACAATGAGGAACGATTGCATGCCACGCTGGGCTACATGACGCCAGCTACGTGGCACCGAGGCAACCCCGAGGAAGTTCGAGAGGAGCGTGCGCGGCGAATCGCTGCGGCCCGTACGCACCGGAAAATGATCAATCAGCAGCGTTTTACCGAGGCGGCCTGACCGGGCGAAGTCTCCTTTGTTGGCTCAACCATTTTGTCCAAGTTGACGTGAAGCGCGACAAACTGGGGAAAGGTATTCGGCGGCAAGGGAAAGGAACCGTCAAGAATATTCCGTGTTGCACGATGGCACAAACGACTACTTATTAACTTCAGTGGAGCGGTCCAGAGTAACGGAAGCCACTGTGAGCTGCGTCCTTTCCTTTTGATCGCAATACAAACGTCGTGACAGGCGCTCGATGCGGCAGCGCATCTTTCGGCCGATCGCCTCAATAACTACCGAACCCAGACACTAATCGAAACAATCACCGAACAATCCATGACAATTTTTACAAGACTTGGACGCAGGCGATTCCTTGCAAACTTTGGTATGGCTGGCGGAGCGTTGAGCGTGGCAGGTGCAAGCTCGAAGTTGCCAGCCTCTAAACACGACTATTTCGATGCAGTCTCAAATCCTAGCTTTGTAGATGACAGAATCGATAGTCGGTCGGTGAGCTTTGAAAATCCCACAGGTCAAAGAGGTGTGGGATGCATGTCCGTGTTGCACGGCACGCGAAAAAGTGAGGCAGGACGCTCCCTTTCACCGGGGGAGAAGGTTGTTCTCGCCGACATAAAAGGCCCGGGTACTTTGCGCCACATCTGGATGGCGTTGGACTGGCGTAGTCCTGAATCAATGCGAGCTTTGCGACTCGAGGGCTTCTACGATGGAATGTCGGAGCCCAGCATTTCAGTTCCGGTAGCTGATTTTTTCGGCCTGCCCCATGGTCGCGCGACAGAGTTTTATTCGCAGCTCATTACCGTGCCCGAAGGGCGCGGCGTCAACTCTTACATTCCAATGCCGTTCGGACGCTCAATCAGAATCGAACTGACCAACGAGACCGACATACACACAGGCCTTGCATATCAGATTGATTACACGCTCGAACCGTTGCTTCCCGAGCGCACGCATTATCTGCATGCTTCATTTCGTAGAGAAAATCCAACGGCATTGCGGCGGGATTTCGTCATCACCGAAGGCCTTAAAGGGCCGGGACGCTTCCTCGGCTGCGTGGTGGGCATTCGAGTGCTCGAAAAAACGTATTATGGCGAAGGAGAGATGAAAATATACCGCGACGGTGATCAAGAATTTCCAACCGTCTGCGGGACCGGACTCGAAGATTATGTGGGAAGCGCCTATGGGTTGAGCCGCCATTACGGCCAATACGCCGGCGCTCCTTTGGTGTTGTCTGCGCCTGATGCAGATAAGGGTCC
>Ga0307510_10007378_pt1 | contig 13107 bp, 13 predicted proteins | sample 12_EM_MG_FD_207224 | JGI IMG/M metagenome (GOLD analysis project Ga0307510, IMG submission 207224) | Populus trichocarpa ectomycorrhiza microbial communities from riparian zone in the Pacific Northwest, United States - 12_EM | ecosystem: Host-associated > Plants > Roots > Unclassified | place... | reverse complement strand
AACTCTATTTCCATGAAATTAACATCCCTTATACAACTCTATTTCCATGAAATTAGATGCTTACATCCCAATTTTATCATGGAAGTCCCTAACATCTTATCCCTGATCAGTCATCACTCAGTTTTCAGATTTGGAGCTGATTAACTTGGCAACTTTAAATGCATAAATGTGGAGTTACAGACCTCCAAATTGAGCGACGCTGGATTTAAATGAAAGGTATGCATTCCCTCTACTAAATTCAGGTATTCTTAGGTGACAATGACGTTAGAATTGCTCCGACGAAGCCTCGAAAATAAGCAACACAGTCAGCCATGACAGTTTTAGCTGATTGAGTTGATAACTTCATATGCCTGAATGTGAAGCTATAAACCTCTAAATTAAGCAAGATTGGATTCCAATAAAAGGTGTGCATCTTCTCTATCAAAATCAGGTGGTCTCAGGCGATGATAATGTTAGGAGTGCTTCGACGAAGCCTTGAAAGTGGGCAATTGTCTTTTACAAATTGTATGGGGTTAGATTAATAATTTTGTTTTTTTAATAGTAAAATTACTAATTTAACACTATAATAAAATAATATAATGCCTACTACTCAGGGACACTTTTGTCTTTCTAGTTTTTTTAAAATAGTATAATTATTTTGATGCTTTTAAAGACAAAACCAATATAACTCTCTTATAAGGTTTTTTTTTTTTTTTTTGTCATTTTACATTAGTTTTATTGTAAATTTTAAGGCTTCCCCAGGGGTATTTTTGTAATTTACATTTATTAAATATTATTTTAAAAAACTTATTGCACATGTGGATGACCCCTGACTGTTCGGGCGGCACGTGCGAGGCCATTCGAGTGCGCGTGTGGAGCTATCTGAGTGACACGTGTAGGGTCATTTGATCACCAAACGTTGCCTTCTGTTTTAGCATCTTAAAGGTGTAGGTGCTCTCGACGTGATAGGGTAGCACGTGCCCCAAACGCTCCTTGAGTTTGACGCCAATGATTGTTTCTTTTTTTTCTCATCTCTCCACATTGAATTCTGCGCTAGCCTCTTTAGAAATTCAGACCAACCCTTGCAATTTATTTTTCCTTCACATTTGATCCATGTTCTTTTGATTACTATTTTTTTTAATTTTGAATTATCTATAAAATTACAAATATTTTTCAATTTCAGCCCTACCATTTTTGAATCTATAAATAATCTATCAAATTACAAATCTTTTTCAATTTCACTCTTTATGATTTTTTAATTTTTCAAATTTGATCTTTATTTTTTTATCTCCATTTTTTTTTTGTTTGGGATCATTTTTTAAATTGTTTTTTTTTAGTATTTCATTAGCTTGAGTTTTTTTTAATCAAATTTTATCCTTGTTCTTTTTGTTGCTATCTTTTTTTTTGCAAGTTTTTTTATTAATATTTTTTTTCAAGATTTCAACATTCAAAATTAAATTGGCTGTGAATTAAGCGTCTTGATTGAACCCGGGTCCAGGACTTAATGAGTTGTAAGTTCTAGAGATTATATTTGGTTTAGGAGGTTTGCACGAGTTTCTTGATTTTTTTATTCCTTTCTTTAAGCTAATGTTTTTTTATTTTTATTCTTTTTTTTAGTTTTGCTTTTTTATTTTTTACGGTTTTCCTTTTATTTGGTTAGCCTCGGGATGACTAGGATCACTAGTTTCAAAGATTAATGCTGGTTCACCTTTTTTTTGTTCTTTTTTAAATTGATTTATTTCAATTTTATCTTTCAAATTTATTTTTCTACTTTTCTTTTTTTAAGATTATCCTAATTTTATGCTCATGGTCGAGGAGTTTGAAAGTTCACCCGGTTTAATAAGGATTTTTTTAAAGGAAAAATATATATATATTTTTTTTACAATTTCAATTTTCAAAATAAGGTTTGCGAGCAAATCCAAATGGGCTCAGGTATGGTTTTTTTTTATTTTTTTTGTTTATTTATTTATTATTATTGTATTTATTTATTTATATTATTTAAATTACCAATTAAATTAATTACTCGGATATTGAGTTTTTTTTTACTGTAGCATTTTTATGGCGGAAAAAAATCCTAGCCTGCGGTGTGCAGGCAACAAATCTAGTCCAAGCTATAGGGAAAAATATTAAGGTGGGGAGGTTATGAACAAGGGAGCCTGAATCTACCCTCAATACCCGAATGTTGATTACATATTTGTGGGCTTGGACATAATGTGTGTCTCATTGCTTTATTAGACTTTGGAGGGATGGTTCAATCACAATAAAAAGCCCACAGACTAGTCTACAAATTGGGCCCGAAATGTTCACATAGCCCAACTAGATAGCACTCCCTGGCAGAGGACCAACTATGATTCCCCAGAAGCTCAAATGAGACGCACCCAAAACCACTTGATCACCCCCCAAATGCATCCTAGAAAAAAAATTAAAAAACCTAATGTCATCTCGTTAAAAATTAACTAAAATTTAATTCAACTATACCAGACAAACACTATTTTAAGAACAATCACGTAATCAGTCACATTATAGATAAGATTTATATCTAATTATTAGTTTTTCTATATTGAATAAATTAGAAGAATGATAGCCCACTAAATATTCATTGATAAAAAACAACCTGACAATTCATAACACGCCATGCATGCGATAAAAAAATTAACAAAAAAATAAATCACTCGGAATTTATCACAAGAACCAACTAATTTTTTTCCTGAGAAATACTATTTCAAACGGTACGCATAGCTCTTTTAATTTTTTTTAATTGATTTATTGGTCACCAATCATAAGGATTGAAGGTACATGTATTAAATGAAAGCACACAAACCAGCCACATTTCTCCTAGAAATCAGATTACTTTTATAGAGGCTCGTCGTCACTAAGAACATTATCTCCACGCAGTTCAAAACTACAGGTAGCAAGTTCATTGACTGCTCTACCATGCATATAAACATGCTCATATTCGTTCAAAACTATATAAACTGCCTTGAATTTCAAGGTAAGTCATCTTTAACCTCTCTATCTTCATCCTCTTACCATGTATAATTCTCTCTATAATTAATCATCTTCTTTAGATTTTATAAATGCACACGCAACATATTCTCTAAGGCTTCATTCCTCTTACACTGGTACTAATTTAAAGCACCAGAGAGTCTTCTAAGCTCAACAAGGAACTACTAGTTTCCCAACCTTCTAATCCATCCACCAGCCTCAGAAAGAATCGGATCTCAGTAGGGTTTTTCATGAACTTGCTCCTATAATTTTGATTAAGGCGAAATCACGTCCATACTTAATGGATGACTTGCCGCCTTTCCATGGTTGCATGTACTTTGAAGCTAAACAAAGTGACATTTTCTTTCTTAGAAGACTCCTCTTGTTGTTTTCTATTACACAAGAAGAAAATGAAGTTTTGAATTTTAAGCAATCTGACCAGGGCTGGAATTGTAATTTTCTATGTTTGATCCACAACGACAAAAAATAACTGTTTACGGTTAATATCCATGAGTCACATTGAGTATATATATTGCACAGATAGCCCATCTGTCTCTGCAATAATAAACCGAAGGACCTGGTTTTCAGCACCAATGGAGTTGTGGACAAGTGCAAGAAGATCTAAGGTAAAAAAATTTTGGAATCATGAAAACAATGAAAGCATCATCACATTTTAAAGCATCTTCTCAACTTTCAACACCCTGCTGTTCTTAGGATCATGTTCTGAGACGTCAGTTATATATCCTTTTGCTCTGCTTATAGATGAAAGAGAAATAAAAATCTCATTTCCATGCATGATTTTCCTGACCAGGCTTTCATATTCTTCAATTAAATGAACAGGTGATTGGTGTCAGAGTAGTACTTGTTTATTTGGTACTGTTATGTACAATTGGTGTTGAGAGCAGAAAATCTTCGAAGTGGGATTGTTTTGAGTATGCAGCTGTAAGTTGCAGGGCTCATAGTGCATCAGTGTCAGATTTTGGGGGTGTTGGAGATGGAACAACAGTAAACACAGAGGCTTTTCAAGCTGCAATTGATCATTTGAGCCAGTTCTCATCAGAAGGTGGATCCTTACTCTATGTTCCTCCAGGAAGATGGTTGACTGGGAGTTTCAATCTCACTAGTTATTTCACTCTCTATCTTGACAAAGACGCTGTTCTGCTCGGTTCTCAGGTTAGAATTTGTCAAGTTTCTTAATTATTTTTTAATGTAAATTGAACTTGCTGATTTCCTCTTTCTTTCCTTTATTCCATTTACTTAGTAGCCCTTTCTTCAGTTCTTGCTCGAGATCGGTCTACGAATATAAATTTGTTTGGATGCCTAGAAGATGCTCTCCTCTTTCCTCCCATGGCCCATAAGAGAAATAACTTAGTTCTTCATTCTTGCCAGAAATTTGGTTTAATTACTAATTCGTTCTTCTCCATTATGATGTTATTTTTCATAAAGAGGAAAGAAAAAAGGGGGTCTCCTTGAAATGGTGGTTGAAAGTAGTTCAGTTAGATAAATGGACCAACTTTCCTAGGCTGCTATGGTCCAGTAACTACCAGTAGAAACTTATGCAATAAATATTGTGGGCCTAAATTGGAAAGTGCACCTTGAAGGAGCCTGATTGAAGATTATCGGCTTCACAAGCTAGACAGGTCCACTCTGTGTCCATATGATTTTGTTGTGTTTGATATGTTTGGCGAGTAAAGGTGACTGGGTATGAGAGGTGGAACAAAAATGGAACTATGACAGTGGACAAATTAAGATTGCTTTTATATATCATATCCCTTGCCTGCAACGAACACCAATACAAGTATGAAGTTGTATTATGATATCTTGTTCAGTCTCATATACCAAGCACAACTTCAGAATCATCAAGAATAAATAGAGGTGCAAAATGACCAAAAAGAAAAAGAAAAAGAAAGGAATTGTAGATGGGGGGGGTGAAGGTAAGAAAGATATAGCACGGTCATAGAGACTTCTTTGAAATATGAACAATTTAGGTTAATTAATATGAGTTCCATCAGGTTAAGATTCTTATATATCCAATACCAGAGAAACAAAAATGAAAAAAACATCTGGTTTATGCATTAATTTCCAGTTTTACTCAGAAAGCTGGCAAAGCTCTTTTAATTCCACTGCTGGTGCTTGCAAATATTATAAATTTATCCTAATATAGCAATGATGTATCAATATTTCCATCTTAGTTAGAGAGTCCCCTAAGTACTACCCAAGTTAGAAGATGCCTTTAGCTATTTGTTGAAAGGTATGGGGAGCCACCACCCTTTACAAATGATAAATTAATTTTTCCTGCATTTTGAACATTTCATCAGGATGAAAGTGAATATCCACTGATTGAGCCCCTGCCATCCTATGGTAGAGGAAGAGATGCAGATGGTGCAAGGTTTAGCAGTCTTATTTTTGGAAACAACCTCACAGATGTTGTAATAACTGGTATAATATTATTAACTCCTTTTCTAAAGTAAAAAGGAAAGTATTTCACATATTGACTATGAACATATTCGGCTTTACAGGCGCCAATGGCACAATCGATGGTCAGGGTGAACTCTGGTGGACAAAATTCCGTGCCGGAGAGCTGAATCACACCAGGCCTTACCTGATAGAAATCATGTTCTCTACTAACATTCAAATATCCAATCTTACATTGATCAATTCCCCATCATGGAATGTTCATCCTGTTTATTGCAGGTATTTCTCCTTGTGCATGGTTGTTACTAGTAGTTGCATGCTTCGCTCTTACTTCTCTGGTGTTGATACTTCCCTTAATTATTCCGTTGGAAGGATGTGTATTGATATATTAAATGCAATGCAGCAATGTTGTAGTTCAAGGCTTGACAATTCTTGCACCTGTGAGATCTCCAAACACTGATGGGATCAACCCAGGTAAACATGGAGAAATTGAATTTGCTTCTATAGAGTATAAAGCGAGAACAGTTTTTCATACTTGGTACTTTTTCATAAAACTGAAAAGAATGCCAGAATGTCATTCTGAAATTCTGAACATGCATGTGACGATTGAGTTATTGGTTCTGTAACTTCTTCAGATTCTTGCACAAACACCAAAATTCAGGACTGTTACATTGTGTCCGGAGATGATTGTGTGGCTGTTAAGAGTGGTTGGGATGAGTATGGTATTGCTTTTGGGATGCCTACCAAGCAAGTTGTTATCAGAAGGCTGACATGCATTTCACCGACCAGCGCAGTGATTGCACTAGGGAGCGAGATGTCTGGGGGGATTGAGGATGTTCGGGCAGAAGACATCACAGCTATTGATTCAGAATCAGGTGTTAGAATCAAAACTGCTGTAGGAAGAGGAGGTTATGTAAAAGACATATATGTAAGAGGGATGACATTGAAAACAATGAAATGGGTCTTTTGGATGACAGGAAATTATGGTTCTCATCCTGACAACAACTACGATCCCAATGCAATTCCTGTGATTCAGAATATCAATTATCGTGATGTGGTTGCCGAGAATGTGACAATGGCAGCTAGATTAGAGGGCATAGCTGGTGATCCCTTCACTGGAATCTGCATATCTAATGTGACCATTGGACTTGCACGGAATCGAAAGAAACTTCAGTGGAACTGCTCTGATGTTGCAGGGATTACAAGTGAAGTGACCCCAAAACCTTGTGATCTGTTATCAGATCAGGGACCAGGAAAGATTGGAGCATGCAATTATCCAGAAGATAACCTGCCAATTGAGAATATGGAGGTTCAGACGTGCTCTTCCATGTTGGTGACATGAAAAAGGTTTCTGTACATTGGAATGTGTTTTCCGTTGGTTCTAATGGTATTATAGTGTGATTTATATAGCAAACAAAATTTGGTTATTGAGATGATAATTGACATATCCATGGAAACTGTCAGGCTGCACAAGTAAATCAACCTAATGGTAAAAGACAAACGGTATTCCAAGCACTCAATTTGAAATTCCATGGAATTTATATAATGATTGCATAAATAATTGCAGCTTCGCTATATTTTTATTTTCCTTTAGATGTCTTGTTAAACCATTCACTGAAAAAGAACAAAGTACCAGTCCTAGGAGAAAAGCACATCTACAAAATTTAAGCACTCAACACCAGCTTGCTCTGCAGCAAGTTTTCAACACCCAAGTTCACCAAGAAACCAGCAAACATCAGCATGGTTTACAAAACACGGCAAAAATGAAAACAAACACTTTTTATTAACATCTCAATTTTATTGGAGAATCATAAAGGGGAAAAAATAGATACTGGATCCATCATATGATCATACAACACATGATCCTTGCTTTGCTCCTTAGATCAAATTCCCAAATTCTAGTACTCACGATAATCAACTCTACTTTTTACAATGCACTTCAGGCATTAACATTTTATATAAGCACCCAAATGTGTCAGAAGTTATGCTAACTTCGTGATCATTAAATAAGTTCAGCTTTTAGGTTCTAAGAATGTGGTGTTCGTATTCTCGAGAAAATGATGAATGGAGGACATTCCGAAGAAGAAGCTATTCCATTTCCCAACATCTTTCTGCAGCATAATCCTTTTCTCCTAACAGGGTAGATCCGGATTGAACTTCACTGATTCCCTCCAGATGAGCTCTTTGATGTGCTCTTCAGTACATGATGGGTGCTCAAAATCAAAATGAAAAGGCCTGGGGCAGACAGGCTCATCATTGATGTCATGGAGAGATGACAAGTATGAGTGACAAAGAGCCTCATCGACTGCAAACACATGAAGAAGCGTGACCATCTAATAGTGAAGGAAAAAACAAAAAGGGCTCGAACTACAAGCCACTGCTTAAAAATGTCTCAAGTAAAATTTGAACTCTGTCTTTATACCAGTGATGCGGTTATTGGGATCAAACACAAGCATTTTCTCCAGTAGATCAACAGCTCCTGGAGACATATTGGGAAACCTAGCTGAGAAATTTTGCCTTTTGTATTGTGGAAGCTGTCTAACATATCTTCGGGCATTATTACTTCGCAGAAAGCCAAGGCTAGCATCATCGGGTGAACCTATCAACTTTAAACAAAAATAAAAGGAATGAATTGATGGTTGTTAGTGAACACTAAATAAATAAACAAGTTCTCTTCCTCAGTTTTGTCACAATTAAAACAATCAAGAGATATGTGCTGTTCTTTTCTGGAATAAGAATTTAGCAGCACCACAGGCTAGCATCATCAGTGCATGTCATGATGTCTCTAACACCATGTCAAAAACCAATCATCTGTTTTCTTTACAGACAATGCAATCAAATATCTTACAGGCGATGCAATCAAATATCTTGAGATGTGTGACTATTTGCAAGCCACCACGCATATAGAACACTGATGGTGATTTTCATGTCTAAATCGACACATCCATTACTAATCAATCTAACAAGAGAGTAAACATCAACTAGTATATATAAATTGCTAGCCTCATGTTCACTAGTGGTATGAAGGTCACTTAACAAAACCATTATGGCAAGCTATACTCAAAGCAGGATTTCTTGGAAGGAAATATAGATGAGTGAGGAGGTGGCAGGGGCTGAGGGGGGTACTAAACCAGACTGGCCTTCCATCTAGTATGACTGAACCACGGATCCTATATCATAGAGTGCATAAAAGGTGTAAAGGAAGATGCAGCAAAAATTAACTACACATGAGGCCCAAAAGGCATACCTCTGTAATAAGCCTCAGCTGATGAACATAATCTTTCCCTGGAAATAAAGGTTCTCTGGTCATAATCTCACCAAGTATGCAACCAACAGACCAAATGTCAATTGCAGCAGTGTACTCTGAGCAATTAAGGAGCAACTCCGGTGCTCTGTACCAACGAGTGACCACATACTCAGTCATGAAATCTGTTTCAGATGTTGTCCTTGCCAACCCAAAGTCTCCAATTTTAAGGTCACAATTTGAATTGAGAAGCAAATTGCTGGGCTTAAGATCACGATGCAGAACATTGGCTGAGTGTACATATTTCAATCCTCGCAATAACTGATACAAGAAGTACTGCAAAAGGTTCATTGAGAATCTATTAATCCCATATGCAATGTCTAAGTCAATTTTATTCAAGCAAGTCATGACATATTAACTCAAATTTTACAACATAAAAATTCCAGATTTTGACATGGGTAATGTCCCAGTACACAAGTTCAACATTTTGACAAATGACTGTTCAAATATCGTATTGTCACAGTAAAAGTGGACATTATGAAATGTCAAAGTCAATTTTATTCAAGCAAGTCATGACATATTAACTCAAATTTTACAACATAAAAATTCCAGATTTTGACATGGGTAATGTCCCAGTACACAAGTTCAGCATTTTGACAAATGACTGTTCAAATATCGTATTGTCACAGTAAAAGTGGACATTATGAATGTGCTTTACTTTCTCTAAACTTTAGAGTACTTTTACCGACAACATCTATTTAAGCTGGCATTCTTGTTAGTTACTCTGGACTGAAGAGTCAATAACGTTGTTATTTGAGTTCATTAGCTATTTTATCATTGCATACACTAAGCAACAGGAAGAAACAAAAGAAACTGGTTTATGTACATCAGTTAGTCAATGCAAGCATTCATTTACCTTTTGCAAAGAAGCGCTAGAAAGAGAAATGGAAGCCTAAATTTATACAGATTATGAGTTATGCTGCTTTAAGATTCTAAATTTTCAATTGTTCACATTAATTTTCTTCACAAGAGAGCCAAGCACTTCATACTGTTATGATATTTAGTTAATGCAAGCATTCATTCATCTTTTTGCATAGAAGCTCCAGAAAGGGAAGTGGAAGCCTATATTATACAGATTATAAGTTATCATGGCTGCTTTGAGATTCTAAATATGGAATTGTTCTCATTAAATTCCTTCGCAACAAAGTCAAGCACTTCAAACTGCAATAAGTTGAGGGATAAAATCCCCAAGTTTTAGTAATCATTATGGTACCATTTATTTCCTTTCTTGCTGCTATGATCTTTATTGAAAGAAAATTTGAATTATATGATTCCAAGTTGTGATCAGAGAATCTAATAAGACAACAAGCAAGCACATAGATAAGCTATCAAGTTTTTCACTAAAAGAGTCACAAGGTATAAGGCCTAAACATTGTTCTTGGTGCCATACCTGACAATGATCATCATTCAGTGCTTGTTCAGAACGAATAATCTGATGAAGATCAGTGTCCATTAATTCATAAACAATGTAGACATCATTGAAGGCCTCCTTTTTGGGTGGCCGTGTTATGTCCCTGATAGCAATAACCTGCAGAAAAGAAAGAAGTGGAAATCTAAACACACAAGGAGGCATATGGAAGAGTGATGAATGTAGAACCACTAGTGAACACAATAATATAGGTAAAAGAGAAAGAATTGATGAGGCATATGTGACCAACAAGTATCATGAATTTAACCCTAGGTAAATTACATGCTTACATTTTCATGATCCATGTGTCGGAGAAGCATAATTTCCCTCAGTGTCCTTTTAGCATCTATTCTGTTGTCAAATGCATTACCAATCTTCTTTATAGCAACTTCCTCATGCGTATCTGAATTCACAGCAGCACTGAAAAGAGCATGCACAATAAGAAGTTAAGAACCACTCTTCCCACCACTCAATATACTGGTCTCATGAATGGAGGACATGAAGAAATCTTTCTGAGAAGTGGAGGAACAAGAAAGTATACTTGACTTATGTTCCAGCCACGAAAAATATAACATATATAGAAACAATGCCTCAAGGATATGAAAAAACGCAATATAGTCACCGATAAGTATAAATGGAACTGGCAACTCCTACATGGTATGAACGTGAAACTTAATGACAACTCATCATGATCCCAGAGAAACAAATTGAAACTATCATGAGAAAAATGCAACGGATTCTCTCAAGATCTTTAATAAAGCACAAAATTATACATTAGGTACTATTTATTTTTGGGAACTATTTGCCTCTCTTTCCTCCGTGGAAAGTCTTGATCTTTCTGGAAAACACAAAGAGTTATACCGGCCTGAGAAAAAACTTAAATAACCTATTAAAGAACGTAACATCGATAACCCACAAGCAACAGCTGTGTGCATGAGATAAATTAACAAACAAAAATTCAGCAAATCTACCCCAAGTTTCAAATTCAGCAACATGAAGCACAGATTGAATAAAAGAAGCATATTTATGAAATAAAAAAGAAGTTCAATTGATCAATTAAAGAAAGCTTCGATAGCCATGGAAGTGACGACCAAAAGAACCCAATAACAAAAAGATAACTGAAAACCCTCCATAACCCATTTCCCATATAGGTTAAAAACCGCAATTGAAAGATCAAAACGGAGGAGGTTATATATCAAATCACACCATGAAAGAATGAGTAAAATCCCAAAAACCCAGAAACAGAAAACACTTACCAGACAATGCCATAAGCACCACGACCAATAGGTCTAATAGGAGGGACATACTTGCTAGAAACCTCAAACAAGTTACCATAAACATTATACTGAACATAACGACCTCCATGAGTTAAGACTCCTTTTATTTTACTTCCATGGTGATGACCAGCTCCTCCTCCCTCTGATGTTGAACCAGAGCTGCTAGACTCTTTAGTGGTATTAATAGCAGCCATAAAGCCAAGCTTCTCTCTCGCAAAATCTCTTCTTTTCCCTTTGTGTTCGGTCTTCTTTTTCAGAGTAGAAGAAGAAAAAAAATGTAAAGTTTCGTTGTTGCCTAGTTGAATAAAAAGCAGGGAGCTTTCTTGGGAGGTTTGAGTGTCCGTGAAATGAAGCTGACCTTTTCTTTTCTAACTTTCAAACTTTTTTTTCCTATGAAAAAAGAAAGAAAATGAAACTTTTGAATGGTTTGATTTACTACGTTTTAACACCCAGCCGCCTCGCAGCCAGTCATAGCATGCCACTTGTCCATGGATTTTAATACCTCATTTCAAGATCTTAACACTTTTTTTTATTATTTATGAGAGGCTATACTATGCTTTTAGCCTTTCTTTTTTTAGTCCTGTTTAAGAGATCTTGGGACCATTTCTTTTTATATCAAAAAAAAAAAAAAAAAAAACAGACAATACATGATCATATATCATTTAGAAGAAAATATTATGCCCTCTAAATTTTAAACTTGCGACAGCATTACACCTACATATTAACCACTAAACTACAATATGAAGCTGTAAATTAAATTATTTAAAATATATATTAACCTGGTTTATTTATCATTGTAAAATAATTAGACGTACTGGTCATGTTGAGTGGATAAATCATTTTATTTCATGTATTTGAAGCTGAATTAACAATGGAGTGAAGAAAATCTGTGAGTAAAAATATGCAATTCCGATTGCCCATTAATTGGTCAGTTTTTTAAAATTATCTACCGTAAAGAAAATAATGTACAATAATTATTGTAGACAAGTCATTAATTCCTTATCTTCACCTTCGTTATAGTTTCTAAGCAAGACCAAGAAGTATATATAGTCTCTCTCTTAAATGGATAAGATGGTCAAATTTTATATGCTCTTCTTTCGTTGACCAAAAACATTTTTGAGGTTGCAAAAACAACACTTAATTGTACTTCGAAGACCAGGTAGAATGCATTATCAGACAAGTTTGTGTATATATATATATTAACAAATTGGAGTTCATCAATGGCGGTCCGTTGTCTTGGTCATATATATGTGGTCACCAGCCTCTTCAGTAATTACTTTAAGAAAACTGTACATGTGCGTGCTCTAGAAAGTGTCAAAGCAAATCCACAGATCGATCTACCAGTAATAAACTCGCTGCTTTATGGATTTGGTGGTTGCGGGGTCATGGGATTTATGTGCATTTGCCTCTCAATCCCTCACGCCCTGGTTTCTTTTTTACTTGGCAGGTGTAGCATGATAGCAATTTCTATTGCTTTGCTTTTCCATGCACATGCCTCGCCTATCTTTGTCCAGATTCTCAGCATTTCCTCCGTATTTTGATGCCGATATAGCAATTAATGAGAATGGCGAAAACACAAAAATAAAAAAATAAAAAAAATCGTCCTTTTAGTTTGCTGGAGAGGATGCAGGGCATTCATTGCTCGGTTGCCTTCACCAGATAATGCAGATAGCGTAAGAGAATTTGAAATATGAGATCAACCCTTGTAATTGTCAATCTCATAAGCTGTTAAAAAACTA
>Ga0307510_10007377_pt1 | contig 13107 bp, 13 predicted proteins | sample 12_EM_MG_FD_207224 | JGI IMG/M metagenome (GOLD analysis project Ga0307510, IMG submission 207224) | Populus trichocarpa ectomycorrhiza microbial communities from riparian zone in the Pacific Northwest, United States - 12_EM | ecosystem: Host-associated > Plants > Roots > Unclassified | place... | reverse complement strand
ACGTAGGAATAACTTTTGGCCAAGAAAAAAGCTATTTTCATTTTAACACTTCTCCTACACTGAGCAAAATAAAAAACAAAAAAAGCTATTTTGATAATTATTTGATTTTTGCATTTCATTTACCTCTTTTAAGGGTGGTCCATAGAAAAAGGGTGACTACAAGTTGACCACTAAGGTTAGTTTTTTTCATGTTATTATTTTGCTCTTGTTTTTCGTTTTCATTTTATTTAGCAAACATAAAAACAAATAGATAGCAGAAATTTTTCATTTTGATTGTGTAACGTCAAATCTTGCAAAGATTCCAGAAAGACAGGCATTCATATATTGTCAGTCAACATTCTCTCTTCCTTCTCCCAATTCATTTTTTTTTATTTTATAAAAAAAAACATGATCAACGGACTTTTGATCGAATTTTAACTTCGTTTGTTCCAAATTGAATGAGTGAATCTTTAATTGATTCTCCATCTTTTTTAAAACAATATAAAAAAGAAAATTCAGCCTGGTCTGGGCCTAGGTTATCTAGGTCATGAGAAGGAATTTACTTGATAGAGATTTCGGCGCCTAAAAACTTTTCTATACTAGCTTTGAATCTCTATTTCAGCATCCACTGTCGTGTTCGTCCACCTCATTGCAGCAGCAGCTGCTCATCTACCAGTTGCCCAACCTCGAACATGTCCAGTTTTGGTGCAAGTGTAGAAGAGAGAGTGCTTTTAAGAAATATAAAGTGGTTTTATTTTATTATTTATTAATAGTAAAATAGTTTTATTAATTTGTTTTTGTTTTAGCTTATATATATTCTTTTGTTTTATTTAGGTTAAGTTATATTTTTTGAGTAATTTATTATAGTATACAGTATCAATGAAACCTAACCTTCTTTTTTTATTTTCTTTGGATTATTTAACATGATATTAGAGTATGGTTACATGGAACGAGACTTAATCATATTTTATTTGGAGTGATCGTATAATTCCTTCAGTTTCTGCAATTTAATATTTTATTTTCCCTTCTTTTGTGTTCTGTTTTTTCTTTTGTTGTTGATTATGGCTACTAAAAGAAACGATTCACTTCAATCTGTGACTGTGAAGTTGGATGAAAAGAATTATTCGTAGTAGAGTTATATAATGAAAAAAAAAATTATGGGTAAAAAGATGTAAAGATATGTTAGTGGAACACCTGTGAAACCTAAGAATATTGATGAGGATTATGCTGATAGATGCTTTGGAAGCAAACGATACAAAGATTATTACTTGGATTAACAATTTTACTAAGCATTTGATAGGTACGCAGTTGGTAAAGTATGAGATAGCAAAGGAGGTTTGAAATTATCTGCAAAGGTTATTCACTCAATCAAATTTTGTAAAGTAGTATCAATTGGAGAACGATATATAAGCTCTTCACTAGAAGAATATGAGTATTCAAGAATTTTATTCTATTATAACAGATCTTTGGAATCAATTGGCTCTTACAAAATTAGCAAAATTAAAGGTACATGGTGCTTATATTAATCATAATGAGCAGCAAAAAATGGTATAGTTTTTAATGGCACTTCACAATGATTTTAAAGGACTTCAAGGTTTAATTTTGCATTGCTCTCCACTTTCTTTTGTTGATTATGTTGTCAGTGTGTTATTGGTTAAAGAAATATGTCTTCAGTCTTATTTTAAAAAGGGAATTCTCTCTACCTCTAATCCTTCTATGCTAGCAGTACCTTCTAAGTCATTCCCTAGTAATTAGAATAAGCATTACATAAGGGTTACCTTCGACGAGTGAAGTTTCTGTAAATAGAAAGGTCATTGGAAGGTTTAGTATCCTAAGCTTTGTCGCACGTGTGCGGCATTGCGGCAATCATCCACCCTCTCAGGAAAAATGTAATGGTCTATCTGGCAAATATAGAGAAACAAGGAATTCTTATCTCCTATCAGTAAAATATGGACTGGGAGTCGTCACCTAGTATTCTGGTCACTAAGAACCCTAACTGGTCTCAGAGATTGAGTACGGAGACTGGTTACGTAAAGGGAAGATATTAACACCCCAACTACGCCCTACCTAAGGTAAGCTGCATTGTTTTATTTTTCTGATCAAAATCTAATGTTTTGTTGTGTTTTCTAGTCATTGGTCCTGTCTGTCTAAAATTCAAGAAAAACCCTCCTTAATAAGGGGGTTCTTATCTTAATGGGGGTAAAACCTAACTGTTCTATCGTCCAAAAAAAATTAAATATCTGAAATACGTATTACGTATAATGTCGTACACCAGATACTAAAAGACAAACAAAATAAAATTTTTGTTGTTTTTGAAATTTTGGCTAATGTTCTATTGACTTTAATAAAATGGTTATTAAAGCTAAAATGCATGCTAAAACATTGTTTTTTGGTGTATGAAAAAACACAACATGATTTTTTAGCTTTGAGACACTTGGCCGTATGCACAAAAACATTTTTTCTTTTTTTTTCTTTTTTTAATTTTTGGAAGTTTTGACGCAAACCAGGTATTTTAATATCAGATTTGTATTTTTACGACATAAAATACAGACCGATATTAAGCAAAAAAAAAAAGTAGAAAAAATCACGGAAAAATTACAATTTTTTTTTAAAAAAAATTTTGAGAAATTTTTTTTAAAATGGGCTGAACCCGGCCCAAACATTTTAGGTTGGGCCGGGTCTGCCGGCCCATGTAAACAGTGGGTCTCTCCACTGTTCACATGCAACGTGAACAGTGGCGAGACCCGAAGAAGAAGAAGAAGAAGAAAGGGAAAGGGAAGAAGGCTTACATACGGTGGCTCACAGTGCTTCTGGCGACTGTGGCGGTGGCAACGGTGTTGCTGGGTTGAAGGTGATCAACGGTGGTCCTTCTTCTTCTCCTTTTTCCTTTTCTGTTTTTCTCTGCTTTTTTTTCTTTGTTCTTCTGTTTCTTTTTTCTCTCAGTTTTCCTTTTTTTCTTTCGGTCTCCAGACCTTCTTTTCTCTTGTGCTCCCCCCGTCCCCTTTTTTTGCTCTCTTTTCCCCTGTTTTTATAGGAAAAACAGTGGAGAGAGAGGTAGGGGCGGCCACTGTGCAGTCGCCCCAAAAATGATCCAAGGGGCACATTCCCTCCTTTTTTTACCACCCCGTGGTAGGCCACGGATCAGAGGTTATACAAGTGGGTTTATGGTAGGCGTCTTTTTGATGCTTTTCAGAGAAAGAGGGACAGAAAAGTCGATAAAAAAACTTCTTCTTCCCCTGCCTCGCACGTCCAGGGGAAGAAGAAGACCCACAGTGCCCTTCAAAACGGCACCGTTTGGGTCTTTCTGTTTTTTTTTTACGTGAACAGTGCATGAAACAGCACCGTTTTGGCCAAAACGCGTCGTTTCATTTAAAAGGAAAAGGCGGCAAAAACGTGTAAGAAACACATTGGTCCTTAATTTGTAATTTGTTCAATCAAGCCCTAAATTGCAATTTTGATTTTAAAAATCAATGCAATTGCATCCCTGCCAAAAATCAAACAGCGGCCTTGAAGTTGGCCGCCTTTTTCACTTTGATCCTTAGTCTTGAAATTATGCAATTTGACCCTCAATTGATCAATAAACTTTTAATTTCTTCAATTTGACCACTGATTCAGTTTAATTACAGCCCCTCTATTTACATGCATTTTCCAGTTTGGTCCTTGGTTTCAGATTTCTTCAATTAAGTCCCTAATTGGCCATCAAACTTCAATATTATGCAATTAAGCCCCTGATTTGACCAAATTAACTCTCAAAAATTATAATTTGACCCTAGAACTTTATTTTCTTCCAATTAAAGCCTAAATTGACTTCAAAAATCAATTTTTCTTGCAATCAAACCCTCCATAAATTCAATTAAACCTTCAATAAAATTTAATTGAGTTCATAAACATCTGATTTTGGACTTTTCTTCCTCAAATTGAATTTTCTTTGTCAACAAGGCTCTTATCAGTCAACAAAATACTGTCAAATTTCAATCTTTGTATTTTTGAACCTCCTCAACCAATTTTTGACCATTGAATCCTCTTTTCACTGTTATATTTTTTATAATATTTTTTTGTATTTTATTTTTTTGAAGAGAGAAAAAAATATGAATTGGGAAATAACACAAAAATGGGTTATGACAAGCTTAGATAGAAAAATCAAGTCTGGAAACTTGGCAGTCAGTCACAATCTAATGCTTATAGATCACCTCATGGTTACAAACCACCACACCATAATACTGTAACAGCAGTCTCATCAGGTTCTTTCACCAATCCTAGTACTCTCCTTACAGCCACAAGCTATGTCTGCTTCTTCTTTCGTGGGTCAATTACCTCATAGTTCTTCAGGTATGTTATATTTTGAATGAGTTTTTGGATTCCAGTGTTTTACATTATATGTCTCTAGATTCTTCATCTTTTGCTTATATGTCCCTTTCGTTTTCTATTCATGTCATGATTATTGATGGCATTTTTATGCCCTTAGTGGGTGTTGATTCTGTTATCACACTTCATTTATCTCTCTCTAATGTCTATCTTATTCCAAACCTCACATTGAATCTTGCTTCCGTTGGTCATATATGTGATTCTGGTGATTATTTAGTCATTTTTTCCTCTTTTTTTGTTGTGTGCAAGATCTGCAATCTTAGAAGCTGATTGGGACAAGTCGTAGGAAGAAGGGACTATATATTTTAAATGAGTTAAAAGTGTTAGCTGCTAATAGTGTTGATTTTGTCTTTTTTCATTTAAGGCATTTTTTTCTATTTTTTTATAGCATTCTTGTCTAGGTTATGTTTCGTCTTCTCATTTTAAATTTCTGATATCCATAGGAGCCTTAGAAAATTTAAAAACTTGTGATATTTCTTATTATAGTGGATGTAAACTGGTAAAAGTTTTCGCTTTGTCTTTTTATCGAAGTATTTTTATTTCTTCTTTTTCATTTAATTTGATTCATTCTAATGTGTAGGGACCTTCTCCTATTTCCATTAAAGGAGGGTCTCAATATATTTTTTTTTATTGATAATCATACTCGTTATTGTTGAGTTTATTTAATGAAACATCATTCTGAATTCTTTGAGATATATACAACCTTTTGAGCTCTTGTCAAAACACAATATTCTGCTATTATCAAATGTTTTAGGTATGATTTGGGTGAGGAATACACCTCTAATAAATTTTGTGTGTTGGTTGTTTTAGCTGGAACTATTCATCAAACCTTGTGTAAAGATACTTCGGAGTAAAATGGTGTTGCTGAAAGAAAACGTAGGCACATTATTGAAACTGCTTATTCTCTCTTGTTGTCTGCATCAGTTCTTAGTGTGTTTTAGGGCGAAGCTATTTTTATTGCTATAGGTTTGATTAATGCTATTTCATCTTCTCATATTCTAGGTTTATCTCCGTTTGAAAAGTTGTATGAGTATACCCCTAATTATTCTTTCTTTAGAGATTTTGATTGTACTTGTTTTATCATTTGTCCTCATGTAGAACATAGAAACGTGTCCTCTTGATCTGTTATTTGTGTATTTCTTGTTTATGGTGAAGGTAAAAAGAAGTATCGTTGTTTTGATCCAATAACTCATAAACTTTATGTATCTCATTATGTTGTCTTTTTCTAGCATATACCTTTCTTTTTCATTCCACCCATTACTCATAGCTTGACTAGATTTGATCTTATTCGTATAAATCTTGTTTTCTAAGAATTCTGATAGTTTATTATCTCAGGTTTTTAGTACCTCAAATACCTCTCCTCATGTTCGACCAATTCATACTGATCATTCTGAAGGTAGTGACACTTTACTCTCTAGCATACTTGAAGCTTCATTCTCCTCTACGATCCCTTTAGCTCTATTTAAGATTGTGAATCTACCTCTATGTCAATCCATATGCATTCGTAAGTCTACAAAGTTACCAAATTTTGTTTATTTTTGTTGTTCTTCATCATTTACTTTATTTTTAGCTTTAATTCATTGTCTCTCTAGGTCCTCTTCCTATAAAGAGGCACTTTTTGATCCTCTTTGGCAACAAGCTGTGGATGAGGAACTTTCTGCTTTACATAAAACAAATATTTAGGATTTGGTTCCTCAACTCTTAATAAGAGTGTTGTTGGTTGTAATTAGGTATATAAGATCAAGACTATTTCTGATGGATCTATTGAGTGATACAAAACTAAGTTGGTTGCTAAAGGATACTTTCAACAATATGGTATGGATTATGAGGAGACATTTGCTTCTATTGCAAAAATGACTACTATTTGTACTTTTTTTGCAGTAGCTTCAGTTTGTCAGTGGCATATCTCTCAACTTGATGTTAAAAATGCCTTCTTGAATGAAGATCTTTAATAAGAAGTTTATATGGTGCCCCCTTCTGGTGTTTCACATGATTTTGGGTATATTTGCAAGCTCAAAAAAGTGTTATATGGTCTCAAACAAGCACCTTGTGGTTGGTTTGAAAAATTCTTTGTTGTGATCTTTTCCCTTGGTTTTGTTTCTAATAGTCATTATTCTACTCTTTTTATTAAGTGCACTGATACAGGTTGTATCATTATGTCTTTATATATTGATGACATGATTATTACTAGTGATGATATTGATGGTATTTTAGTTTTGAAGACAGAGTTAATTAGACAGTTTAAAATGAAGGATTTGTGTTCTCTACGATACTTCTTGGGTATTGTGGTAGCTTACTCATCTAAAGGTTATCTTATTTCTCAGTCAAAATATGTTACAAATATTTTTTAGTGTACTAGACTTACTAATAATAAGACTGAAGATATTCTCATTGAGGTTAATGCAAGGTATTCTTCTTCTAATGGTTTACTCTTGCCAGATCCTACTTTATACCATACGATTATTGAGAGCTCGGTTTATCTCACTATTACTCGTCCTAGACTGAGCAAAATAAAAAACAATAAAAGCTATTTTGATAGTTATTTGATTTTTACATTTCATTTACCTCCCTTAGGAGTGGTCCATAGAAAAAGGGTGATTACAAGTTGACCACTAAGGTTTTTTTTTCAAGTTGTTATTATTTTGCTCTTGTTTTCGATTTTCATTTTGTTTAGGAAACATAAAAACAAATAGATAGCAGAAATTGTTCAGAAAGTAAAGATAAACTATTGTGATGTGGTTTTTCTAGTTGGTATAGAGTAGTTATTTTGCAATTATTAGGTCTTATAGGGATGCAGGATAAAGTAAATTCTTGTATGGAAGATAGACTTGTGTCTTTTTCTTTGTCTGTTGTTCACTCTCTTTTGTACAAAAAGATAATTATTCTTTGCAGGTTTATGTATTTGTCCTTCTCAATATTGGTGAAGTAATAACTACTTTATGTCAGCACCGTATCCTAAGAACTAACTAGATAGATGGTCCGCACGTTGTTGCGGGCCGATTCGTAAACAATATAAATGGTTATTGTAATGGCAATTTAAAATTAGATTTGTGAACGTTTTAATATTCAAGACTTGATAACTCGCAAGATCCAGGCGTTTTTGGTTTAGTAAACATGTTATACCCATGTTATTGTGGACTTGACTAACTACTAAGTCCAGGCGCCTTGGGTCTGGTAACCATGCTAGACTCACATTACCTAGGTCTGGAAAACATGTCGAACCCAAGTTATTTGGGTCTTACGAACATGTCAAACACAAGTTATTTGATGGCATAAACATGTCGGACCCAAGTTACTTGATGGCATGGTTGCCAGATCCAAGCGCCTTGGGTAATTTATATACATACAAATACCCAATTACCCCTGACCCACATGATATTTACAATAAAACTATAAGAAAACAACAAAAACACCTATGCATGCAGCCTTGTTTTTGTTGAAACCTAAGGGTAATTTCGTATTTAAATTGTTTTAATAAAAGGAAAAGACAAAAAAAAATGCCTCAACGCATGTATATTTTCTCCCCTTCAGAGACATAGTTGTATCTTCACTGTTTATTTTTTTTTTAAGACAAAAAAAGTCTTCAACCCAAAGGTTTTAAAACCCAAGACGCGTGGCTTTGACAACCAAGCTAGACCCAAGCGTCTGGGTTTAGGATTTGGCTTTTGTCTTTGATCTATACTCAAAAGTCTCTTTATTATCTTTCACTTATCGTTCATGGATTTTATTTTTACTTTCTTATTCAGCAATACAATAAATACCTTGATGGAGTCCCAAAGTATCGACCAACTTCGTATTACGTTTGTGGCAGTTCTAAAGCTTTATTTGATTGCCCTTAGTGAAAGACTGCCAAGCCAAAGTGGCATGCCTGGGTCACTTGGGTATTGTGCCAGACTCATGCGTCTGGGCCTAGCAACCATGTCAGACCCAAGTAACTAGGTCTGGTAACAATGTTAGACCCAAGCGCTTGAGCCTGGCAACCATGCCAGATTCGCACCTAGGTCTGGTAACTATGCCAAACTCATGCATCTGGGTCTAGGACTTGGCTTTTGTCTTTGATCTATACTCAAAAGTCTATTTATTATCTTTGATTTATCGTTTACGGATTTTGTTTTTACTTTCTTATTCAGCAATACAATAAATACCTTAGCGGAGTCCCAAAGTATCGATCAACTTTGTATTACGTTTGTGGCAATTCTAAAGCTTTATTTGATTGCCCTTGGTGAAAGACCACCAAGCCAAAGTGGCGCGTCTAGGTCTGGCAACCATGCCAGACCCAAACGCCTAGGTTTGGCATGGTATTTGAATTGTTTCAATAAATGGAAAAGGCGGAGAAGCCCCTCAACACATGCATATCTTCCCCCCTTCAAAGGCATGATTGTATATCCACTGTTTATTTTAAAAAAAAAAGACAAAAGAAGCTTTCAACCCAAAGGTTAAAATTTTGTGCTCTAAAGAGCAAATCAGTATCTATAATGTAGCCCAAAAATCCCGAACAGACCATTTTGTCCCCAATCATTCTTTCAATGCCAAATGTATCCCGTGGAAGAAACAATGCTACCCCCAACTCCATACTTAGCAAGTTTATTTGGCAAGAACAATTCCACCATTACACTGTTATAATCCATAATAATCTATGTCTAGATAAATAGTAAAAAGATGAATAGTAGCATACTAAGCTCTTTTAGTATTTATTGTAATATTCAATATGCATTTGTCTATGCTAAACAAAGCATTAGCATGAAAAGTTCATATCTGATGCCTTGAATACATAAACATTTAGACATGGGATTCCAAGTCGAACATATCCTGTTTAAAATGAAATTGATGATTTGGGATTCCAAGTTTACTTTGTGTCTTTTAAATCCCCGAAGACTGAAAGAACTAAAATTTCTATATTTTTTCTACTTGAATATTGGCAGTGCAATCAGTGAGGAAGATCCCTCTTTCACGATAATCCAAGATTGGGGGACTTGGTTATATAGGTTTAAGGAATGGGACTAAGTTTGCATATTCCAAGATCCCCTGGTTGAATCTAAGGTCATTTAGCTTAGTTTACGGCATAAACTTGGGGTTGTGTCATTGTTGGTCTGGGCTTGTGTGAGCCTGTATTAATTCAGTGTTTCATTTATTTTGACTGTATAATCTGTGTTGATTCTTTTTTCTTGCTCTTAAGCTATAACAGACCAAACAGTAAAATATACTTCGAAGGTCACATATTTCTCTCGTAGCCAGTAGTTTTAAAAACACTCAACTATTTGTTAGGAGGTTTTTTTTTTATAAATGAAAGGAAAACTTACTTGTGAGAATTCATTTTCTTAAATCAATTACTTTATTGTCACTTCAATTACTAGAAGCAAAGTGATATTCCACAGTACGAACATCTTTATAGATCTTGTAAAAATAATAAAGAGAATCCAAGATGGGAGAAGAGAAAGAGAGAACTTTGTTCTTTTAACAAATGAAAAATTCATCTTTTCAAATGGGTTATGTCCCTATTTATATAAGTAGAGGAAACAATTACTTCCTTTAGTAATTCCTCTATGTACTTGAATCATGCTCATTCCTCATGAACGGATTAGGCATAACCCAATAACCAACATCTCTCACTTGCCTATAAAGGATTGAATCTATGTAATACATTATATTTCAAACTTGCACAAGAATTTCATACTTGAGGAACAGACCGTATGACTTGAAGCACATAGTGAAATGAGCTCCAATATATAAACCTAATACAAGTCATACAAGAGATATAAACCTCATAATTAATTATTCCTTAAAATGTACTAATATACCCCAAACATTTTTAGTTACACATGACTAAATATAATTCAATCCCTCAAGAATTTCATACTTAATCCATCCTTACAATTACAAGTATTCTAAATCATATCAAATTTATTCAAGTGATATGATCTCGGCTAGTGAATACAAGTAACAGGTGTAAAACTAAAATTATTTTTTCTTTCGTACTCATATCAATCAGATCTGAATTAACTCGCTTTTCTAAGAGTATTTCTTTAAGTCGAATCATTACATGACTATAGGATATATTCTTAAAGTAGCAATCATTTATACATCACCTCTTGATACTGTCAAAAGTTACAAAGGTAAGATTTTGAGATCTTAGATAAGATCTCCAAGACTCACATAATAAAGAAGTAGGGATCCATTCTTTATTTCTGTAATGGTCGTTAGCACATGTAGTAGGAAATACATGCTATAGTAGAGCATACTTTTTTCTTTTCTAAAGATAAAGAGTGTATGTCATTGATCTCCTTGTTAGAGGAAATACACCATACGAGTTTTAATCTTGTTGCCAAAAACATAGACTTCAAATTAGAAATTCTCATTTGCTCATTGTCATTAGTGGCAGATGAATAATTTCATACTCGGCTTCAATCATAATAGACACATGAATGGTAGGAATTCATTCACGTCGATTCTATTATTTAAGAACCTCATCTTGGTCTTAACCAAGGTGACATTTTAATTATTACTTTGAGTTAAAATTGCTCTCATTACACCAAAGTCACTTATTGAGCATTAAAACTCAATTAGTCTCATCTCTACTCACCTTACAAGTGTCAGAGGTGATTGCTCATATGAGTGAGCCAATCTAAGTCTATCGACATACTTTAACAAATTGTATTATACGATACTCAATATAATCCATAAAACAAATAATAAATAAAATGATATTTTAATGGCATTTATTCATTACTCAATCATTGTAAGCCTTCCTATGATCATTAAAACTAGTTATATTACTAATTACATTCTACATAGGCCAATAGATCTCACATGTCTAACAAATCCATCCCTTGCTATTGGTTTTGTGAGTGGATCTGTAACTATAGAATTTGTAGAAATGTGTTTTAGGATAACATCATGTTCAGTAATTGCTTTTCTAATATTATGATATCACATCTTGATGTATTTGGTGTTTCAATAGTATTTTGGATCTTTGACTACAGCTACTGTAGTAGTGTTATCACAGTAAATATCACTTAGTTTGATGCTGATTTGACAATTTTCAAATGATACAAGAAATTTTTTAACCAAACAACATCTTGTGTTGTTGCGGAACAAGCTACATAATCGACCTCTATGGTAGATAAGGCTATGCATGATTGTTTCTTGCTCCTCCATAGTATTGCAATATCATTAAGCAAGAAAGCATATCCTAAAATTGATTTGGATTGGTCGACATCTCCTCCCCAATCAGCATTGGAGTAACCAAACAATCGTAAGTCTTTCTTTCCTTGGTAACATAGCATGTAATTTGAAGTTCCTTTCAGATATCGTAGAATCCTTTTGATTGTTATCCAGTGTTTATGATAAGAGTTTGATTGATATCAGCTAACCAATCTAATGGCATAAGATATATCGGGATGTGTGCATATCATTGAATACATCAAACTACCAATGACACTGACATAAGGTACTCTGGACATTTTCTCCTTTTTTTTCTAGATTCTTAGGACACATATCACAGCTCAGGCTTAAACTTTTATCAACAGGGGTTTCTATTAGTTTGCTATCTTGCATGTGATAGCACTCTAACATATTTTTTTATGTAAGTCTCTTGAGTTAAACCCAAAAGGTTTTAGCGTGATCTCTTATGATTTTCACATCAAGAATATAGTTGGCCTCACCCATGTTCTTTCATTTTAAAGTTTGATGATAACCACTTTTTAGTAGTATTAATCATCTATTTGTTATTTCCAGCTATTAAGATGTCGTCAACATATAAGGGCAATATTTTAAAACTATTGTTAGAACGTTTTAAATACACACAATAGTCTTCTTCCATCATTGTATAACCATCCTTAAGGATAGCTTGATGAAATTTGACGTTTTATTGTTTAAAATTTTGTTTACAAAATTTTATGCTTACAAATTTTGTGCATATATGGATATTTTAAGCTTGTAAATTTTATGCTCATGTTGTTTAGTCTCGAATCCTAAAAGTTGATCCATATAGATCTCCTCATTATTTCTCTATTGAGAAACCCAATTATAACATCCATTTGTATAACTTTAGGTCCATATGTGTAACTATAGCTAAAATGAGACGAACTAAAATAATCCTCACAACAAGTGAGAATGTATCTCCATAATCAATTCTCTCTTTTTAAGTGTAGCCTTTCGCTATTAGTCGAGCCTTATAATGTTCTATTGACCCATCTATCTTACATTTAATTTTAAGAACCCATTTATTTTCAATGGATCTTTGTCCTGATGGTAAATCAACCATGTCCCAGACTTGATTAATTTTCATCGATTCCATTTCTTCTTTCATAGCTTTAATCCATTCTCTTGCTTTAGAACCAGATAGAGCATGACTGGATGTTTTAAGCTCATCATCATCTTGTAGAGCAATCATAACTCTACCCCTTTGTCATCACCCAATTTTGGGTGATTCCCCAAAATTCATTTTTTTCCCAAAAAAATAAAAAATAAAAAAAATAAAGGCTGGCAATGCGGAGAAAGCCGACCAAGAAAGGCTGCAAAAATAGGTGAAAATCAAGCTGCAATTTTCGGAAGAATTTCAAGGCCCAAGCGTACGCTGTTAGGCCCAAAAATAGAAAAATGCAAATTCAAAGGTCAAATTAAATGAGTATTAGACGAATTTGCATAAAAATTAAGTCCAATAACATAATTAAATTTTTAATAGGCCAATTTGATTTAATCATGGGCCAAATTAAATTTTAATTATGTTTAAGAATTAATTTAGGTCCAAATGAAGGATTTAAT
>Ga0307510_10007376_pt1 | contig 13107 bp, 8 predicted proteins | sample 12_EM_MG_FD_207224 | JGI IMG/M metagenome (GOLD analysis project Ga0307510, IMG submission 207224) | Populus trichocarpa ectomycorrhiza microbial communities from riparian zone in the Pacific Northwest, United States - 12_EM | ecosystem: Host-associated > Plants > Roots > Unclassified | place... | reverse complement strand
CCAATTGGGTTTGACGCATGGCTAAGCTTAAGAGAGATGTGTCTAGCAGTTTATCAGACTTGAATTGTCTTAGGTTCAGCACATGGCTGAACCCAAGAATATTGGGTCTAACAACTTGCCAGACCCATGATGTCTTGGGTTAACACATGGTTAAACCCAAGAATATTGGGCCTAACAACTTGCCAGATCCACGATGCATTGGATCAACACATGGCTAAACCCATAAATACTAGATCTGGCAATTTGTCAGATCCATGATGCCTTGGGTCAGCACATGGCTAAACCCAGAAATACTAGGCATGGCAATTTGTTAGACCCACGATGTCTTGGACTCAGCATATGGCTTAACTTAAGTATGTTGGGCTTGGCAATTTGCTAAACCCATGTTGACTTAGGCTCATTACATGGTCAGACCTAAATATGTTGAGTCTAACAACTAGTCACTCTAATATTGACTTGAGCTCAACATATGACTGAACCCCAAATATATTAAGTCTGACAGCTTGCTAAACCCACAACACACTGGGCTCAGCACATAACTAAACTCAAGTATGGTGAGTGTGGAACTTGTCAGACCCATGTTGGCTTAGGTTCAGCATATGGGTGAACCTAATTATATTGAATTTGATAATTTTTCAAATCCATGTTAACTCGGGCTCAGCACATGAATGAGCCCAAATACATTTAAGCTTTAGAGTATTTCAAAACATCAAAACATTGAGATAAAAAGATCAACTCGTCAAGTTGAAACAAATGAACAAATAAAAAGTCTCATCATTTCCCCTTTTCATAAATATTGAATCAATTTCCTTCATCTCATATAACACCAAACAAATTATAATTATATACAATTTTTGAATGTTGAAGTGCATTAATGTATTAGCCAATTAAATGTTCGATAAACTTCACAATAATGAAAAAAAAATTTTATCATTGTTGTAATTGATTAGACTTTGCTTTAACAAGTTTTGAGATTCTCTAATGGTGCAATTATATGGTGGAAGAGATGTTAAAATGTCTATTTTTCTCATTTTATTTTGCAGTAAAAGGTAAAAGGTTTAAAAATATTGAAATTTTGAGACAGTAATGGTATCAAGATAACTTGTGAAATGATTTTAAAAAATCATATTCATTGACATGTTGAAGTCCAATAATTCTAGTGGTTATTAAGGTAGAGTGGGATTGATAGTGATGGCAAAGGGGTAGGGTTTTAGAGGATTGTGATTTTTTTAAGGAATTAAGAGATGTTGAGAAGAAAAGAAAGAAAACGCTTAATAAAATGGGATTTTTAGGAGTTGTTAACATATGATATAAAATGATGATATGGCATAGTAGTTAATGAGACAGAGTTATAACTTATAGGATTTCACTAATTATAACTTGAGCACCATAAAGTTTCTCGAAAACATCATATGCTCTTGCCATTAATAAATTATTATGTTTCAAGTTCAAAAACAATAGCCACAAAAGAGAGAGTCTTTCCATAACAAACATGCGAGAAGACACTAGAAACCCTGCTAGTTGCAGGTCTCGCCTTCTATTAAGCAAGTAAAGAACCCGGTAAATAAATCATAATCAAAGTACACATTATTTTAATAACATGAAAAGTGGACTTGACTTGAGGTAAGGAACCCAACAATAAGTGTTATCACCTTTTCACTTTTAATTTGACCTCAATAGCATTCCTAACTACATGTTTTGATTCTTTATTTTTATTTATTTAAACTTTTTTCCTATCTTTGAAGTGTATTTGATGCTCCATTAAAGATTTTAAAGTTAGAAATGAACATGAAAGCTACCCAATTCCTTGTTCATGCTATATATTTGGCAACAAGATCACAATCACTCAAAAGGCTAGAGACTGAGGTTGAAACAAGCATTGCTAACTCTAACTCTAACAACTAAGGAACTTTGGGAGCTGGATGCATCAATACTTAGTAAACATTGTTACAATAAACTACATTTTTAAAAAATGACTTACATCTATATTTAACAAGACGATTCAACATTCAATTGATTGTTTGTTATCAACTATTGGCAAACCATCATCGGGCCAACAAAAGTGCAAGATTTGTATGGTTAAAAAGTACATAGATTATTATTATATGAGTAAATTACATTGAACAAAGTTGATAAGTGATGAAGTCGTAGAAAAACTTCAAAAGATTTTAGACTTTCACAATTGATAATGGGTTCTTTGGGGTGCCTGCAAAACAAAGTGCTCATTGTGCTTCGAAGACTCTCCAATACTTAAGTTATTTATTGAGTTTGATTGCTCAAAAAATAAATAGGTAAAAAGATCAAATAGGTGAAAGAGGTGTTTTGTTGTGTGTAGTGTACAGATGAGTGTTAGTGTAGAGATAAGTGTTCTCTATGAGTTATAGAGAGGTACTTTGAATAAAGAGATGAGTCTTTTGTCTTATATAGTATTTTTGAGAAATGAGTGTTCTCAATGAGTTATAGAGAAGTACTATGAATAGAGAGATAAGTCTTTTGTTTTCTATAGCGTTTATGAGAAATGAGTATTAATGTATAGATGAGAGTTCTTTGTCTCTCTTTCTCTCTCTCTCCTTGTTCTCTTGGCCATTAAAGTTTTTTTTTTTAAGAATTGGTTCCCAGCTTACAATTTTAAAGATGAAGATTGGATGTTAGGGTAATTGGTAGGGTCACATAGCATATCCTCTTAGTTGGTAGGGAGCATAGCTTGCTTTTTTTGCTAGTAAAATGTCACTTTTATCTTAGATTGTGCAACAAGAGAATGATAAAAAAAAAAAAAAGAGGATGCGTCGTGTTATTAACTGTGTAAAAGAATATTTTAAAAATCACACAAAAAATAATCTAAAGAGAGTCAACCTTGATGTGGGTTACCATAACAGCCTCGGTGTAGGTCGTCATTAGCTATAAAATATAATACTATTCATAGATAACGATATCATAACTCTATTTATAGATAAGACTGAAATAATATTAAGTATAGATTAGTCCGAAATAAATAATAGGTAGCTTAATTATAAATGTTTAAAAATCAGCTATATAAATAGTAATGTACATACCTAAGAATGGATTGCAAACATGAACAAACATTACTATAGTACTTTAATAGAATCTTTTACTAAATTATGGGCTAGAACATTAGTGAAAAACATTATATTACTTCATTGTTTTCCTTTTCTAATCAAACATTAGTAGGTGAAGATCACCAATTTGGAAATAAATAAATTATTTACCCAAAAAAAAATTATCCATTATTATTATTTTTCATGAATTTGAATTAACTTTAAAATATGTATTTGCAATACCTATGTGTATAATTTTTTTCTATTTTTTATTGTAGCTTTACTTTTTACATATTTTAAAATACTAAAAATTATTTGAAAATTAAATTTATAATTTTATTGTTTTATTGTTTTCTTGTATTCTATATCATATTTGGTCCTATGCTTTCACTAATAGTATACCTCTACTTTTATATATCTTCTAATTTCAGAATTAATTTTGAAAATTAAATCTATGTTTTTATTATTTTTTTAAAAAATATCTCATAATAGACGGCTTGGTTAAAACAGAGAGAAGAAGGATCTAGAACAAAGAAAGACCTTCCCTTTCTCTATAAAACCACACCCAAAGACTCAACCTTTTAAAACCCTAGATCTCCCTCTTTCTCTCTTCTCTCTTCCTCTTTTTTTTTGGCGTGTCGTCTAGGTTTCCTTGTTTGTGAGCACATAAAAAAGAATGGCGGAGACCGAGACGTTTGCTTTCCAGGCTGAGATCAATCAGCTGTTGAGTTTGATCATCAACACTTTCTACAGCAACAAAGAGATCTTTCTTCGTGAACTCATCAGCAATTCCTCCGATGTATGTTTCTTCCCCTTTATTTTATGCTTCTGTTTTCTTTCCTTCTGTCTCGTGATTTACGTTTGAATAGAGTGATTAATGTATGAAACGTTTGATTTTAGCTGAATTTTGGGACTTTTGTGTTTTGTTTGATAGACCCTTTTGTTGTTATGTTTTAATTATCTTAAAGATATAAACTTTTCTTCTTTTTTATCGTTTTATGTATGAATAGGCTAATTAATGTATGTTTTAGCTGGATTATGGGACTTTGATGTTTTGTTTGGTAAACCCTTTCGTTCCTATGCTTTAGTTATGTTAAAGATCCAACCTTTTCTTATTCCGTTTTGAAAAATCAGATGCAAGTCTATGTTCAATTGGATTGCTCTGATGGTTGTTTTTGAACTAAATTTATTTCAATGAATGAAAATTGATGTAATTTCGTGTAATGTGGAACCATTTGTTTGGAATGGTATGGTCAATGGGTGTGAATATGCAAATGGTGGTATTAGCTTATGATGTTATTGTGTTTGTGTTTTATAGGCTTTGGATAAGATTCGATTCGATAGCTTGACTGACAAGAGCAAGCTCGATGCCCAACCCGAGCTTTTCATTCACATTATTCCTGACAAGGCCAACAATTCCCTCACTATTATTGATAGTGGAATTGGTATGACCAAGTCTGGTAAGCATCTAATTTTTATTTGTAGTTGTAATGTTTGAACTTTGTTGCAATTGTTAATTAGGATTCTGTTTTTGTTTGATGTTACTTGTCTTGTATTGTTTGTATCAGATTTGGTGAACAACCTTGGTACCATTGCAAGGTCTGGAACCAAGGAGTTCATGGAAGCTGTTACTGCTGGTGCTGATGTTAGCATGATTGGACAGTTTGGTGTTGGGTTCTACTCATCTTACTTGGTTGCTGATAAGGTGGTTGTTACCTCCAAACACAATGATGATGAGCAGTATGTGTGGGAATCTCAGGCTGGTGGTTCATTTACTGTCACCAGGGATACCTCTGGTGAGAACCTTGGCAGAGGTAGCAAGATCACACTCTTCCTTAAGGAAGACCAATTAGAGTACCTTGAGGAGCGCCGTCTCAAGGATCTGATTAAGAAACATTCTGAGTTTATTAGCTATCCTATTTCCCTTTGGATTGAGAAGACCACTGAGAAGGAGATTTCTGATGATGAGGATGAGGATGTGGAAGATAAGAAAGACGAGGAGGGTAATGTAGAGGATGTTGATGATGAGAAGGACAAGGAAGAGAAGAAAAAGAAGAAGATCAAGGAAATTTCACATGAGTGGTCTTTGGTGAACAAGCAGAAGCCCATCTGGATGAGAAAACCAGAGGAGATCACCAAAGAGGAGTATGGCGCATTCTACAAGAGCCTTACAAATGATTGGGAGGAGCACCTTGCAGTGAAGCACTTCTCAGTTGAGGGTCAGCTGGAGTTCAAAGCTGTCCTCTTTGTCCCTAAGAGAGCACCATTTGACCTCTTTGACACCAAGAAGAAGCAGAACAACATCAAGCTCTATGTCCGCCGTGTCTTCATCATGGACAACTGTGAGGAGTTGATGCCAGAATACTTGAGCTTTGTGAAGGGTATAGTGGATTCTGAGGATCTTCCTCTCAATATTTCGAGAGAAATGCTTCAGCAGAACAAGATCCTCAAGGTTATCCGCAAGAACTTGGTCAAGAAGTGCATTGAGCTCTTCTTTGAGATTGCTGAGAACAAGGAAGATTATGACAAATTCTACGAGGCATTCTCTAAGAATCTGAAGCTTGGTATTCACGAGGATTCTCAGAACAAAACTAAGATTGCTGAGTTACTTCGATATCACTCAACTAAGAGTGGTGATGAGTTGACCAGCCTGAAGGATTATGTGACAAGGATGAAGGAGGGCCAGAGTGACATCTATTACATTACAGGAGAGAGCAAGAAGGCTGTTGAGAACTCCCCATTCCTTGAGAAGCTGAAGAAGAAGGGATATGAGGTTCTTTATATGGTTGATGCAATTGATGAATATGCTGTGGGACAACTAAAGGAGTTTGAGGGAAAGAAATTGGTTTCTGCAACCAAGGAAGGTCTTAAGATTGACGAGACAGAAGATGAGAAGAAGAAGAGCGAAGAGTCGAAGGAGAAGTTTGAGGGTCTGTGCAAGGTGATCAAGGATGTGCTTGGTGACAGGGTGGAGAAGGTTGTGGTATCTGATCGTGTGGTGGACTCTCCCTGCTGCTTGGTCACTGGAGAGTATGGTTGGAGTGCAAACATGGAAAGAATCATGAAGGCACAAGCACTGAGGGATAACAGCATGGCTGGGTATATGTCGAGCAAGAAAACAATGGAGATAAATCCAGAGAACCCAATCATGGATGAGCTGAGGAAGAGGGCTGATGCAGACAAGAACGACAAATCAGTGAAGGACTTGGTCCTCTTGCTATTTGAGACAGCTCTGCTTACATCTGGGTTCAGCCTGGATGATCCCAACACCTTTGGCAGTCGCATCCACAGAATGCTGAAATTGGGATTGAGCATTGATGAAGACAGTGGTGATGCTGACACTGACATGCCTCCATTGGAAGATGCTGCTGAGGAGGGCAGCAAGATGGAGGAGGTTGACTAAACCTCAGCACTGTAGCAACAAACAGGGGTCTCAAGTTGTAGCGGTCCCCTCCTATCCTTCCATTAATCTGATCCCAGACTTTACGTTATGGATTTTGATTTTGTTAGGCTTACCAAAAAGGATGTGACGAATGGAGGTATTTACTTTTGTTATTGTTAAGACATGGTTTCTTTTTTCAATTAAAGTAAGATATGTGCAATTTCATCTTCACTTCCTTAAACCTTCTTTCATTTTATATGATGATGTAAAATGTATGCAATTAAAGTATGGTGATGATACAGAATTGAGAGAAGCGGAAAAAATGTTTCGATGAAGGACAGCCAATGAAACATCCTCGATCATTAATATCTCGGCCGAAGACGTAAATAATCGGCAACCCTCGGTAAATTGGGAAACAATCGTCCGAGGATTTGAAACATCGACAATTTAGTGCGCGATTGATGGACAAGATATTGGCGATCCAGCGCGATTATCTCATTTAACGAAAAATACGTAGGCGGAATGAAATAGAATTTAGGCGGTAGAGATTTTGATCCCTATGAAAGCCACCACGCCTTATTCTCTTGATTTCTTGTTTTTTGGTGCTAGCTTTTTGCGAGTCATTCTGACGACGGGTGTTTCACGGATTTTGAGGTAATTAAATTGTTAAAACATGATATAAAATTCTTGTTCGGATCAAAGAAACATATTTCTTGGCATTAATACAAAAGATCTATTAACATAAGAATGTCTTAGCATATAATACTCATTTCGGTATCTATGATTTCATGAAAAGGACACGACAAGCCTTGATTTTAGGTTTTGAAGAGCTAGGCTGTGTGGTAAAACTTCAAATAAATACAAGAATAAGGATCCTTCAACTAAGCATAGCAGAGATCTAAAAGGATTAAGATTTTTGGGCCATTCTAATAACTTTATAAAATCAAAGTCTGCAGTGTACACAGGTAAGCAAAAGGCCACCGTTTCCAATTCAAAGAGAGAACAGAACAATATTTAACAATACCACATTCTTTGCATGCATGCTTGCTTGTTGGGTAGCTTGCAAGGATAATCAGGTAGCAGGTTCTAATTTTATATCAATTTCTTCAACAGCCTGAAGAATCCAACAGGTCTCTCTTTCTTGTACATGGAGAGCAGCATTAAAATGGCTAATGGCACGGCATTACAAGAGATGGGCATTGTAATAGGTTAAAGGCCAAGCAAGTGACAAGCTTGTAGAGAGCAGAGATTAAACTGAGGCCAAAATCTCAAAAAACTAAATCAAAGCTTAATTAAATGCAACCGTGGAATTTAACCCCCATACAAATGAAAGAACAAACAACCGCAACCCATTTGTTCAAGGTAGAAATTCTAATCTATGCAAAATGGAGAGAATGCTCAAGTCATTGCATTTCTAAAACTCAAGACTGCATTCCTCCTATATCTAGGAACCCTTTGCACACAACCCCACACATTTCTTTTAAACGGCATCAGTACAACTTACTCAGGTATCATCAACTTGTGAGTGAAACACAAAACTTGGGAATGTCGTGGTGATATCCCTGTTCAAGAAACATGAAATAGATGTTTAGTTTCAGACACAGTAATACTTCTTTCTGTGTACTATCCTTCCAAGGCATTGGAGAGTCGTATTTGTGTACTATTCACTAGTTATAACATAATGACTAACTTGAGATATTGGAGAGTCATATTCTTCAAAAGAGAAGGATGTCGCAAAACAAGGCTTCGCCATTCTTCTTTATCAATCTTCCCATCATGCTTAGTATCAGCTTCCTCAAATGTCTAACATAAACAAGAACAGTAATATAACACCCATGTTTCTTTTTTTTCCCTTTTGTAACTCTTTTTGATATGGCGCTATGCAATAATAACATCGTCAATATATAAGTCAACTAGATTAAGGAAACACCTTATCAATAATGCTCTCTATAACATCATCTGACAGATTCATACCAGATTCAGCAAGTGTAGCCACTACCATTTGCTTTACCTGTACATTGAAATTTGATGATCATAATAATTTTGACACGTGCATTTCAAATATATGCAGGATTGACTTTTCAAGAAATTCATGGTATGACTATGTTGTGCAAAGAAAGTCCTATAAATACAGAGCATGTGCAATATTTTGGGCAAAGATGTTTTTGTATCATAGAAGAACAACCACTATAAACTGAAAAGGCATTAAATTGGCCATCATTATAAAGGCTGTAGCTAAAAAGTGGTCAAGTTGCCATACTTTAAGCAGGGTAAATAATTCCAAGAAGCTTTAAATTTAATTTTGATTGCAAAGCTACTCTTATATCTCAGTTAATCAATATTCCATTTACTTCTAAAATGTGCTCGATCTCTTCCTTTCAAGTTCTTCGTAGGTAAATTACTTTTAAATTCTATTCATAAATTAAAACAATTGCATATTCTGCTTACTTCCAGTTATAATTTCAGTAATTGACAGTTTCACTTAATTAATTTCTTTTCTCAAATTCTTAATGACACAAAATAAGGCAACACATAACAAACAAAGAGTTTTTTCTCTGTTCTGCAACTTAACTGCCATAACATCATAAAGCAGTGTGAGAATGCATGTGTGCGAATGCACGGTATAGGGGCAATGCAGCAATCCAATTTAGCCAACAGAGTGAAAAAATAAGTGAATTTAAAAAAATCATAGACTGTTGTTCGTTGTTTATAATTGATAATCCAAGTCAGATGTCAAATAAAAGCAGATGTATCTTAAATATTGCAGGTTTTCAGAGTTTCCACTTGAGCAGAACAAGTACCTCCTGTCTCTCGATAAGTCCTTGCTGTTTGAGATCATACAGTTGGAATGAAACTGCAAGAAAGTGAAATGAGGGCATAGCAGGAAACATCAATATGTAAGGATTAAGAGCATTGCCGTGAAATCACAGGAAAATGAAGGACTTGGACTATGAATTAAAATCTAATTGATCACATATATGATGTTCAGAAATCAAATAACCTCCCCCACAATGGCCGTACCAATATCTTCTCTCTCCAAAAAAGAAGAAAGGAAAGAAAATAAAAACAAAGATGAGGTGGGAGGCATATATCAAGTATCAAATGCAAATTACAGATCCCCTTCACTCTAATTGATCCATTTTCCATATACTAGCAACACTTACATTCAATCTTATCATCAATTGGTGCATTGGGGTGAAAGACAGAGAGAGAACGTGCAAACTCCTCAAAATCTAATATTCCATTGTGCTTTGTGTCAAATAAGTCAAATACCTACAAAATTTCAGACTTAGGACATTAATAGGCAAACTTCATTGAAGGCATTTTCATAATGAAAGTCTTATACTATTATAGGAAACACATGAAGAAATGCAAGATGACAAAACAAGAAAAAGGGCATCAAAAGAAAACAAAATTGAAACAACTGACTCTGGAGGTAAGATGAACAGGATACCCGATCTGCAAATAAACTGTCCTTTTTATTTGTCTTGAATAATGCTAGTTGAAATTCTTCCTGTGATCAAATATTTATAGAACTTTCAATTAACTACCATTAAAGATGAAGCAACACGTTAAGCATTAAGAAAGACATCTCTCTTTAAAAGGCTAGTCTTAGCAATTGAAAACCAATTCCATAGGTGCAAGAAGTCAAAAGCTCAATTAGAACAATGGCAAATGCCACAACTTTTGTTACCTTATTGATCAGCCCATCATCAATGACTGCACTACTGATCTTCTTAAACAGTTCATACAACGCTTCTATTTCACTCACACTAACTGCATTTGGAAAGAACAAGCATCTTATGATTGGGAAACCTTTCAATTCAAAGACCAGCCTTTTGCAATTAATCCAGAAATCCTAAGACTAGCTGAAATTATAAAATCCATATGAATTTGATGCATGCAATCATATGCATGAGAACATGTGAGAGGTGATTCTAAAACTATCAATTTCCACAGGCAAACAAAAGGTAACTGAATGACAGGTCAAGTCATACATTTAAATGATAATAACTATACTAGAGTGATTCCCGAAACAAGAACTGAAAATTTAATAAAAAGATGTAACATACACACTGTTTCCCTTGCAAGAGCTTCTGGATCTTCCAGCCCCTTGTTTTGCTTATACAAATCCGCATCACAACAGCTTGCTACAGCAGCACAAAAATGCTTTATTCTGTCTAGGCACTGCGCCATGATCTTTTCCAGGCGTCAAAACACTCCATACCTGGAGCAAAGAGAGAGAGTTACTTCTTCAATTGTGCACTCTAGTTAAAAAGACTGTTGATTCAGCAAGCAATCATGAAAACAAAAGGGAAAACTCTTGACTACGATGCGGGTTTAAGTTCTATTCTATTGCCTTGGAAAAGGAAGCATAGACTGTATAGTCAAATAACTTGTTAGTGTATTAGCCTTGGAAACACATGTACACTTGTGTCCAGAGAATGATAACAAGACAGGATATGAAATACTCAAAGTTTAGTCTGAGGCTAAACAGCCAAATCTAGAGTATTCCTCATGCTTACCACCACACCACAGAGCCTACATCCTCAAAGGCTAAAATCAAAAGTTTATTCACTCCTGATACAAATTCATGTTGATATTTTGAAAGCCATTCAAAAAGGTTGGGGATTGATTTATTATGGACTGTTTTAAACCTAAAAGTCGCTCATATCAGTTCACCTTTTAAGGGTACCCCAGTCCTTCGAAATCAACCCTTAGCTCCTGCCCTTGTTTTAGAGGATGAGACTCCAAGCTCAGAATGAACTTTATTCATAAAAAACCAGACATGACAGCAAAATTCATCATCAATATTGAAAAGCCCATAAAAAATATACATGGCACTCTGAACAATACATTCAAATGCCATAACTGTCCTTTAAGAGGAAAGTTCTGATGACTATAGGACAGTGATGCACTCTTAAGTTCTATTGCCTGGGAAAAGGACAAGTTGACAGTATAGTATTTTTAAATCTTGGAAACCCTATCTACACCTATGTCTAGAAAAAATGAGGAACACTGCAAATGAAAATGCTCACATGTTTAAAATCTTAGGAACTTGCATCACATATACTCTTGTCAAACAAGAAACACTATCAGAGGCTACACAATGTCTAGAGCATCATATGCCACACTTGCTGCCCCACTGCAGAGCATTCAACCTAAAGGAGCTCATATCAATATTTTTTCACCCCTAGGAACAACTCGAAGGCCTTTTTAAGGTGGGTGATTGACTTATTAGGGAATACAATAGCAATTAACAACTTGGTCCTATTAGTTTAACCTTTCAAGGGCGCCTCAATAATCCTTTGAAACCAATCCTTCCCTCCCACTTTTGTTTCAGCAGTAGAGATTTCAAGCTCAGAATGAAATTGTTCATAAATAATCAGATGACACAGCAAAATTCAATTACAACATCAATATTCACTTTCTATCAATCAAAGGATGTAATCACAGGTATAACTAAACCTATAAACAAGCAGAAGCCATGATAACAGCTACAAGCAACAATTCATCAATTGCATTACATGTAACCGATCCAAAAACCTAAACTTTCTGATCCGATAACTCTAATGCCATCTTAAGAATCGAAACTTGAGGCACAAACCACACACAGCAAACAATTGAACCATTAGCCCACAAAAGACAAGCAAAACCCAGAAGAAAGATTACGACTTTTAATAAGAAATCAAATCACTATCCAAGATTAAAAACAGAAACAATCAAGAATACATAGGAGAGAAAACAAGGAACTGTAGAGATGGATAATTTAGAAAAATACTTTACCTTTTAGAAAATCAAACGAGAGGAAAGAAGGTTAAGAAGGGAAGGTGAAGAGAAGTCAAGATTCTTGTTCATGTCTCTCACTATTTCCTTTTCTTTATTTCTTGGTAAAGTTTATTAGTATTATAATTATGAAGAGAGGGAGAGAGGGGGTTCTTAAGCACACAGAGAATGGTTGGGATTTATTTAATGTAATTAAACTTAATTTAATAAAACCCAATTCGCAAAACAAGGTGTTTTGTTTTTTAAAAATATTTCTTGTTTAAAAATATGATAAAGATGGATATATATTTTAGTAGGTGGAGGCATGGCTAAGCCAAAAATGGATGCCAAACCAAACCTCCCATTGAAGACAAGGACTTCCACGCGTGGCCTTACGAGGGAGGTTGTTGGCTCTCTTTATTCAGCTGTGGTCGAGACCACATGGTAATGCTGGTCCTGCAATGGTGGTGATGTTCTGGACTCGTACAAATCTATGCAAGTGCTTTCATGCATAGTTATTAAACCCGGTCCGGGAGTTGACCCGGTCAAGGGGCCGGGTCCCGGGTTTCAGGTGTCAACCCGGTTCAACTCGGGTCAACCCGGAAAAATTAAAAAAAAAAATTTAATATTTCATATGAAAAAATCCATGTAAATATAGATTATACATATTATGAAGTTTAAAAGAATATTTTAAAAAGTTTTTTATCCCACATTAAAAAGATATTATGTTAAGCTTTTAAGTTAAAGTATTTAAACTAAAAACGTTTTTTATCCCACATTGAAAAAACATAACTTTTTCCTTGGAAACATAGAGTATATATACTGATGGGTTTCGAATCCCACATTGAAAAAACATAACTTTTTTCATGGGAACATGGAGTATATATATGAAAGGGCTTCAAA
>Ga0307510_10007375_pt1 | contig 13107 bp, 6 predicted proteins | sample 12_EM_MG_FD_207224 | JGI IMG/M metagenome (GOLD analysis project Ga0307510, IMG submission 207224) | Populus trichocarpa ectomycorrhiza microbial communities from riparian zone in the Pacific Northwest, United States - 12_EM | ecosystem: Host-associated > Plants > Roots > Unclassified | place... | reverse complement strand
CTTGGAGGAGTAAAACGACAGGAATGGAGGATACTCGGTGAAAGGCTAAGCATTGATCCAGGGCACACATATGAGAACTTTTGGATACTTAGATTCAAAAATCAGAAGATAAACTTAATCGCCTCAGAATTCAAAAGATGCGTTAATACTGCATCATCCATGTATAACAGACATCCAGTTATATACTTCATCAAACACATCCGCCAACCATTATGCAAACTAAACAAATTTATAGCTAATGTTTCCTAAACTTACTTCATCAAATGCCAGCAAGTTAAGCCAAACATTTGTTCCACTCATAAGAGATACTTGCCGCTCTGAAGTGTCTCCTCCAAACAAGACAAAAATTTTACGAATACCCTCCCGTTTGTTAAATGCTTCATCAAATGGCAAGGATTTCGATCTTCTTGGCAAATGTGCTGATGCTTCGTTGTGTGATGCAAGATTGGGGAACCGCAAGCAAGCATGATGAATAACACTTCGAAGAATGTTAGAATGAGAGAATCCAACCTGAACAAGAAGAGAAACCTTTTGAGGAGACGAGTGGGAATGGTGACAAAAAGCTAAAAAATTATTAGATTCACGAGCATTTCAACATTTCTGTGGCATATAAAGAATAACATGCCTCACTTCACGTGTGCATTACACATGAGAAAATCTGTCAACTTTTAGGTACCAATGAACCATATAGAACAAAGACTCCAAAGTTTGAGCCATGCATGCTCCACACTTCTGTTGCTATGATAATGTTTCCATGAAATGTTTACTAATCAGCATGCCACAGTATCTGACATATTCCTATGCCAATTCCAAGCCTAACATGAAAGAAAAAGCAACCTGATGGGGAAGGACCCCAGCCTACAAGAAGCATGCAACTCAACTTTGCTACAGTAATAAACAAAGGGGACACAACATTCATAAGAAGTTCAAGTAGAAGCCCGCAGCAAAAGACTGACAATTAGTACCTTTGAAGCTTGCTGAAAAAGAAAACTGGTCTGCTCCATTCCACTAATCTGACATATTAATCAGAAATCAACATCACAGATGTAATAAAAAATAATATCGGTAGTCCCAGTAAAAAATATATTTGACTTACCAGGTTAATGTCATTGTATATTATTGTGCCCAATTCAGTCCTTCCAAATTTTCCAGCTGAAGATGATAATGCATGCATGGAATTAGGCAAAAACCATCCATCAATCCGAGCAAAATCACGTAGACCGAGTTGACGGAATAAAATAGATGCTCCTTCTCGAATATTTTCAATTACTTTGAGAGGAAAACGAGGTGGAGTGTGATATGCTACCTGTGAAGAAAGTAAGAACTTCTGAGACTAGAACAATGAAAGGAGGCATTACAAATTTTACACATCACAACTCAAGATACATATGATGCACCATAGATGCATTAGTTACAAAACAAAAGAAATGGGAAAAGATATTATAATCTTTCTGAAAAATGCAAGTGCAATATGAAATTCTCAGATACACTTCTGCTGTACCTGTTGTGTTGGAAGATACTTCCTTCGGTAATTGAAAATTGCATCTTCTTCTCTCACATCAACACTGCCATGAAATTGAATCTCCACCTGCACCATCAATGACATATTACTAGATCACAGTTCTTCACCGGGTTACTCTAATTTATAGCTTAGTTTTCTAAATCTTGTAAGCCACTACTATACAAGAGCCCCTTTTTTTGAAAAAAAATTAACACAACCGCAGACTATTAAAAGCAATAATTCAATTTTAAAAACAAATGTTTGAGCATACAACCAATAAAAAAACTCTCTCCACAATTCATGGTCATCTCATAAAAATATGATGAATAAATAAAATAGTATACATAAAATCTTAAAGCACCTTGGAAGATTTAAACCATTATTGAAATGATTCATGAGGGCTGAAAAGAGTATACCTCAGTTGGCAGTAGAACAACAGGGTGACAATCAAAACCAGATCCCACATCAAGGACAATTGCTGTAAACTCGCTCCCTCCTTCGAGAAATATTTCAACAAGGATTTTATCATCTATCCCCTTTCAGACATGAAAAGACACATCATTCTAATCAGTTGAACCATCTCACATGGTTTTAAATGAAAACATTTTACGGCAATTGAACCATCTGTAGCCCAAATGCAACAGCATTCCAGTTTGATAATCATTTTTTTCCTTGTCTTCAGATGGTACAAAAAAAAAATCCTCCCAAATCTTTAGGAATAAACTTTGCAAACTAAGTACTCATGGTACCAAAAAGTAACCTTGGGCTTTAACACCTTCCTGAAATTGCAAAAACGAAAAAAAAAAAGAACTAAAACCTAAACATGAACAAGCAATCTCAGCACCTTCCATGTAAGTCGGTCTGGTGTTTCAGCATAAAGTTGGTAATTTCAAAGTATGCATCAATGAGAAATGTTATAAGATTTAAATTACCTCTGAAATGAGATCATTTGCTTTTTTAAGAGAATCAGAAACACCATAAGCAACTGTAACTCCAATACTTGATCCAGCTCTAGCTGGCTTTACCTGCAAACATATGATGACAAGTTTGAGATCCTAATGCTGAACCATCTCACTACACGTGCTTATTAGACTACTTAAACTGAGATGAGGAAGTGTGTCTTACCACAACTTTCCCAGAGTTAGGGTCCAATTGATTGCTTGTGAACCACTTGGATAATTCACATTCATCAATTTCACTTCCCTAAATGCCATATGCACATGTCAGTATATCCACTCATAACCAGATACATTGCAACCTAATGCATATCCAGCACTAAATTGATAGATAAATAAATAAAAGTTGACCCAAACAGGCGTGACAAAAGCACTTCAAATTACCAAATAGTTGGGACCAATACCTGGACTAGAAAACTAGGTACAGTTATGAATCCTTGTTTGCTGAGTTCCAAGGAGGCATCATACTGTCAATGATTTGAAGGTAAATGGTTAGCCTCATCTCACAGAAGAAAGTACTTCTAGCACAAGTAACATTCGAAAGTTATCAAGGGTATATGAAATATGGAGGTGTGACAATTTTCCTTCTCAATTTATTTCCCAAGCATCTATCACTAATTATGTCGACCTAGGAACAGTCAGCTAATAACATGGATGCTAGTAAATATTGATTCTTCGAATTGCCAGCAACATCTACTAACAAAGCTCTCCTTTCATCACACCTCCAGAGATACCAACAAGTTTCAAATATTCAATGCACAATACATAGGAACTTCGATTCAATTCTAGGGGCTTCCAAACCTAATAACTTATTACAGACTAATAGACTGTCTCCCTTACCTTATCAAATGCTTTACGACACTCACGAGATCCTGTGCCAACAAATGGAACATTATGCCTTTCCAGCAACTCCTGAATAAAAAGACCACCACCCGTTACAAAAATATATCTTTCGAGACAATATCCTATAACGCAAATGAAGGATGATGCTATGTATAATGCACCTGAATTCCACCATCTTCACCAAACCGGCCATGAATAACAGGGAACACTATATCCACAGAAGCAGCAAGATGTTCTGCAAATTCATCCAACGACGAAAAACCTTTGGCAAGGCTGCACAAAACACACAATTAGCCATCCTTCTCTGCATTAGAGGGGGGAAATAATAAATAAATAAATAAAACCTTACCTTTCAAGCTTAAAATCAAAATCCGCCGGAGTATTTGAATATACCTAAGAGAGAAATCACAGTTACTACTTATAATTCAATTCAAGTGAAAACATTTCGTTGACTGAGTAACTAACCAACCTGAGCAGATGATATAGCGAATGCATTCATATCATAGTCAATATAATAGCAGCTCACTTGCAAATCATCCCCCTGTAACAACAACAACAACAACAACAAAATACCAAAAAAGTTACAATGCACATCCAGTAATTACAAATCTTGGCACAGGCAAGAGTACCTCTATGTGATCAAGTACTGATCGAGCAGAGTTGAGGGAAATCCCACGCTCAGCAGAAGGACCTCCACAAATCAAACCAACTCTTAGAACTCTACTATCCTCTTTCGAAACTCGATTGTCATCCACCACTGCCTCCGTCGTGGAGGCGGCGCGTGTTACTCCAACGCCCGAGCATCGCGTCTTCGAAAAACAAGAATCACTGAATTTCCGGTTCCACTTGTACGAATTTGGGTTATCAAACACCAAGTTCCTTCCAACGGCATCGTTTTTGTAGTTTCCGTTATGGAGAAAAGAGAGCTTTGAAGCGAAAGAAAGATATGACGATGCCATAGAAGGAGAATTAGGATTTGCTGTAGAGTAGAATTAGGATCAGGTTTAGTATTTAATACAGAAGTTAAGACTTAAGAGAGTGTGATTACTTTTGTGTTCTTTCAAATTGAATGTTTTCTTTGTCTTCTACCACCAAAAATAAAAAAAAAAAGGTTCTTGCGGGTCGGCATTGTAACGCCAACGCCAACGCCAATTACAATAGCTTCTTCAATAATGGACGAGCGAAATAGGAACCGAAGGACCAAAACACCTTTTCTATATTAAAGAGTATTAGTCAACACTCAACAGTGCTAATAATGGATAATTGATTACAACTATTTTGGTTTGGTCTATAGAGATTCGGCTCTTTATTTTTTAAGAATAGGATGATAATGTTATTGGGTGTCCTATGCTACAAATTCTTGTTCTTGGTCATACTGTAACAGCATCCACCATTCAAAATCCCACCTCTTTCAACCATCTAGATGGTGGCCTAGTGATAAGAGTTTGAAACTAAGAGGTTTGCTTCTTCTGTGGTCTCAGGTTTGAGTCATGTGGTTGCTTATATGATGGCCACTGGAGACTTATATGGTCGTTAACTTCAGGACCCGTGAGATTAGTCGAGGTACGCGCAAGCTGGCCCGGACACCCACGTTAAACTAAAACAAAAAAAATCCCACCTCTTTCCTTCTTGCTGTCAACAGAGATTAAATTATCCATGTCCAGCAATTTTTAAAGACACCCACTTGTGTAATAAGCTCAAGGAACTTGGTACAATGAAGTTTATTCTTCTATGTGACTAAAGTGTTCTTGACAGAATTCACACCACCTTATCTTTGTCATCAGTTTGATTCGGATTCAGCCTTCTTAATCCCTCATTATTAAGCCGGCCATGCAAAATGAACTCCGAAGATGATCGAAGGCATCCATAGTAGCTACAAACTATACCAACGACGCACATATAATAAGATAATCGTGAGCTGCCGGCAGCAACACAACTGTATAGGCAGAGCTGGTAGCTTATATGGGGTTAGAAAGATTTTTGCCGAGGATAAAATAATTGGTTTCTGTATATAAGATCAATGGTCTTTCTAATAGGAGACGGGGCAGAAATCAAAGACATCGCCAAAACAAAAGTAATTTTAGTTCGTGTTTGGCATTCTCGTAGCTTACAATTGTGATTTAAATAAAAACAATTTAAGAAAAATACTTTTAATCATGGTTTAAAAAAAATAAGTTTTTAATTAAAACTGTTATAAAATATATTAGCTAACACAACATCAAACAGTGTCTTTAATCGAGGGAATAAATCAAGATGGAATCAATGTCATGTTCCTTTTAGTTTTCAAGAGTTCGCTCTCTCCTTGAATGAAACTCTTCAACATGACAAGCCCTACTTCAGCTAGTCACTCCTCTTCAAATCATGGTCAGTCATGGTATCAAGATATCAGGACCAGACATCGTTAGACTTACTCTCGTGAAATCATGTACTGGATTTGAACAACTTAAAATGAATGATGGTAAGATGTACCAACTTGGAAAAACTATCAAATTCCTTGACAATGGAAGTGAACTTTGCAACATTCTCCTCATCAATTGTATTAGCTAAATCCCGAAAAGTTATAATTAAAACCAATGAGTAGGATAAAAGCACCACCATCCTAAAATTAAAATATCCAGATGGAATATTTGGTTGGCGAGTAAACACCATTTTGTTCGCCATTTACATTGTGAATGGATTTATCGATAGAAATACATTGAGAAAAGTTTTATCAGGGGTTGTTAGCCGTTGATATTTTCATCTGTAATTGGCAATGTTTATAGAATATTGATGCCAAAGAAAAATTAATCAACGAAATTTAATTGATTATTCCATCAATAAATGAATTACCAATGAAATATTTCATCACTTATTTCATCGGCAAAAACTAATTTTGCCGATAGAATAGGAGACAAAATTAACAACAAAATATTCATCACTATTTTCATCAAAAAGATCAAAAACTTCTAAACCATTTTATAACTTTCCAGTGAAATAATGTCTATATTTTCAATGAAATCATCCATGAACAAAAAAATATTCACCGGTGACTCTATGGAAAGTTTAGTTTTTTTTACAGGAGTCGTCTATATGCACCTGTAATTCGAGAAGGTAAAAAAAACTCTCTTTCGGCCTTTTCAAGTTCCCCTCAAGTGTATAGCTACATGACCTGCTTGAATGAACCTATTTACATGAAGATTCTCTCCTTCCATTTCCGTAAATTCCAACATGAATATTATGGTTATGAAAATTTTCATTTTCGTTAATGTAAATTTGATAGTGCATTGCCGCGTTCTGATTTTGATATCTTGCTTTTTCTTTCCATTAACATGTCAAACTTGCACGTAGTATTAAGCTTCACAATATGAATTGAGATGCTATTGTTCTATTGGCTGATTGATGTTCATCATGGGACTGCATTACTAGGACTACCTCTGTAAAGCCTGTATTGGTGTTAATCATGGACCCACATGTTCTCCATTTTCACAGAGCATTGGCAGATTAAAGGATCTGTACTTAGGCAACCAACATCGTACTTGTCTAAAAAGCTTATAGTCAAATTCTTTTTAGAAATATGCATGTGTTAAGGTACGGTTCATTGGAGGGGATGGACCTAAACGCGTCAGGCTGGAAGAGATGAGGGAAAACACACTTCCAAGATCGAGTGGAAATGCTGAGTGCCGTACCACATGCCTTCTGGCCGTATGTTCTTAAGCAGGTCAGAGGTTCTCCTGATTTCTAATTTTAAATCATTTTTTCATATTATTTACTATAGCTTCAGGATACATTTATGTTTTTGTTGAATATTGTCTCAGTACTCTTTAACTCGTCGAGCAGTTCTTTGACAGATGCATTCTGCATAGCCATATTAGAGGCTGCTAGTTGTGGATTATTGACAGTCAGGACACGCGTAGGAGAGGTTCCTTCTTTATCTAGCTAACACGATATCATATACTCGTTGCTTTTTGTACATGTTGCTAGAGACATGTTCACGGGATTGAGCTCTGGTAATCCTAAATCCTACAGACAGCTAATTTGTTACTTCTCGTGATATTATTAGGTTCTACCAGACGACAAGATCTTACTTGCAGAACCAGATCCTAGTGATATGGCAAGATCAAATGGAAAGGCAATATCTCTACTTCCGAATATTGACCCGCAACTGACGCATAATCGTGTGAGCGAGCCATTCATGTAGGTTTAGTCTTCCTGAGAATTTCATAGTAACTATTCATAGAAGCTCAATCTTTGCGCTGCATTAGAAACTCTACGATTGGCATGATGCTGCAAAATGAGCAGATATTGTGTCTGACCGTGCTTTGAAATGCCCTGATCAGAATTCCTTAGAACGACTCTCACGGTATGCAACCGATCAGATCGGATACATAAGATCCAAACTCAGTTTTTTTTTTTTACTTTTTGCAGTATAATTGCACATAAACTGATGCGATTTAGTGTGAAGTTGTAGTCTGGTGAGTGCCTAAACAAAGACAGTTGATGGAGGCTTCGTTAGACTATCAGAATGTTCATCAGCATCTTCAGCAGAAAATCCAGTAGCATGTGCACCAATTATTCACACCATCCATTATGTTACTAATTCAAAATAATCCTGCTAGTCACTTGATTGTTTCCTTATTTCCCTCATTATACTCTGACAGTTTAATTGAACCACACCGCTAAGTAAGTTAGCCAATCCAAAGGATATCTCTTGTCTTTTTCTTTCCGTTGCTTGAATTTTTACAGGCTTTCTTAACATTGGTGACAACTGTTTATTAGGTGCTTCTTTTGTGGTAGTTGGGCAGGCAAGAATTTCTGCTTCGTTATGATAATTGTTTTTTTTCTTTTTTGCTATGGCGTCAACTGCAATTATGGCAGGTACCGCCAGTTCCTACATATATCGAGTCTTGACCTTTGAGACAAATTCTGCTATCCACATAATATTCGACCTTTAATTATTTTCTTTTTCTTTTTTGATATTTCTTCAGCCAATGGAGGATATCGAGGAGGTGCCTGAATTTACATTTCCCCATCATCAATATGAAGAAATGATCTCAAATTTCAAAGTTAAATACTTTTATGATTTATATTTGTAGCCTTTAGTTTTAACTAAGAAAAAAGTACTTTTTAATCCTATTTATAATGAAAGTTTTTAGATGGATTACATTCTCGTGATTATTATTTTTACAATGAGTTTTTCACATAAAAAAACTTAATATTGAATTGTTTTGATTGGTTGCTTAATTTTATTGATTGGTTGATAATATTTTAATTGCACAAAAGAGACAAAAGAATTTAGACCAGTGAATTTGGTTAAATTGATGACTTTTTCCATAGAGAGTTATCTTCCAACATGCTTCCTTTCCTCCCTTTCTCCTCTGATTTCTTTTTACCTAACAATATCAGATCACTTCGTAACATCTATTGATTTTGCTAGTTATTAACTTGAACAGATCCCACAATGTGCTAAGAAATCTTATGAATTTTGTAACTTTGTATTTATTTTTTTATATTATTTTTTTTGCATGTAGTGTCTAGTTTCATTGCCATAAATTGTAATCCAAAAGGATTCTAAAAAATCCCATCTAATCAAACTTTTAAAGTATCTCCAGGTGTATACTGAAAAACAGAGAGCACTAGTTTTTATATATATGAATTATCAAAATAGGGAGAACGTAAGATTATTAATAGCTAGCAGTTAACTGCAACTAAGTTCCAGTTGTGGAGAGTTACAACTTACAAGCAAGAAGGCGACTCTCCAATCCACTGCTTGCTTGTTATGCATATTAATGGTTGAAAGGAGCAAAATATAGAAAATTTAAAACAAAAAGATACATCACGGACACATTTTGGCTGCAACCACTTCACTTCTGAATCGTCATGTTAGACCAATTTCATCCAAGTATATATTTTGCAGAAATATTGTAACCCAGCTAGCTCTTCAAACTCCTACCGATCGTGATGTAATGGGGGATTTGGCAATGGGGTATTTTGAGAATATTCGATCGGCCTCAGTTGTCGACGCTGAAGGACTAGGCTTTCTGTCAAAAACAACTCAAACATGAGCATATCATGAATACAATATACATGCCAGAAAAAGAAATTAAGATTACTCAATTCCATGCATGTTTAGAAATTTCCTAGGCATGCCATACTTTCTATCTATAGGAGTGAAAGATGTCCATGGAAATTCAAAATTAAGAAGTTTTGCACCTTGAATAGCTTCGAACTTGGAAATTCTTGCTTCTGTCAACACAGAAACTGAACTCATGAACAAGACCGCATAGGCTATAAGCAAAGCACAGACTGCAACTTTCCTATGGAGCCACCACATTCTGTGCTGTAGTAATGCAAACACGTTTAAGCATGAAACATATGTGGATCTCAGCTTACTTTACAGAACATTGGATCAACTTGTCAAATTTAAAGTGCCGGTTAAACCCAAAATTCTTGTGTACACATTTTCTTATTTTGTTATTCCAAGTCAAAAATATTTTTCTTTAGGAAAAAGCTTCAGAAGTCCTTATAGACTCTGAAACACGGCATCAATGTAGGATTTGATCAACGAAATGAATTCATAATAATTTGTGTTCAAACACGTTTAATAGCTACCTGTTCAAGTTATAAACATAAGGTCTCATTTATTAATCCAGATATTATAACACGCAGTCAAAACACAAAGTCTGAGCTCTTGATGTTTTATGTAAAGTCAAGTCGATGAATCTTGTTTTATGTAAAGTCAAGTCGATGAATCTTGTATTAAATCAACGCATTGAATAATTTATCATATAGTTTAGTGATTATGACAATTTTTTACTTGCGACGAGTCTTTCTTCTCATAAGCACCATGTTTCCAATCAAAAGATGCCAACCATATATTCATTGAGCAACCTTGATTTTTCTTATACTCGTCCATAATTTCTTGGGTTTTTTTTTCCGTGCAACTTATCAGAAACTCTAATATTTCAAGTCGAAGCAGAGTCTGAGCAGTAAAGTCGTGGCCCAATAAAGGCTATGTCCAGAAACATTTTGAGGCCCAGAATTGAGATCCAATGATGGCTTTAGAAAAGCTGATATAAAAGGCCTAGAGAAAAGATGACCACTTGATTGGGCTAGCTTGCTAACTAGTTTTCAAACTTGTTATCTTTAAAAAAAAATCAGTGCTCTCATGACATTATATTAGCATATGCTACCCTTGATTGTGACTAGTGAGAAATATGTAGTTAAATTAGCTACTGAAAAATTATTATTTATCTACTTAAAGCAAATATTATTACTACTCTAGTTTTTGAATTCTTACTTGTAATATAAGTAATGACATGCAAAGCGTGACTTTGTACAAATTAAGAATGGTAATGGATATCTAAGATTCAGATTTTAAAATATTCATATTTTATTTATTATCTAATAAATAAAAAAAATTAAATATTTGTACCTTACATGGCCAGAGAAATTTAAAATACCGATGAAATATTTTATTGGTGTAAACACATTAATTCTGTAAATATAAATATCAACAATGATTTTACCAATGAAAACATGTTGTCAGGAAATATCTCATCGTTAATGTTATATATGTAAGTAATTTCATCAGTGATTTTTATACCGACAAATATAACGACGAATTATTATCATCACTGCTTAAAAAAGAGGCCGACCAATATTTGTCACCAAATTCAATGGTGAGTATTATCAAGGAAATTCCAATGGATATTTCTGTCGGCAATATGTCTCTCTCACTAATAGTTTCGGTTACAGATCGCCAACGACATATTCAGTCAGTGATCCGTCAGGGTGGATCAAAACAATTAACAACTTTATGTAATTTTCTAATGTAAATTTTGATCATTTATTGTTAGAAATTTCATTGGTGTTTAAACAAATTATTTAAAAAAAAACTATAAAACAATTTAACAACGGGATTAAACAATATCAAACAACTAATCTAAATTGAAGAACAAATTTTATATAATGTAAAAATCAATTACAAATGTCTATATAAATCATTTAAATTAAATAAAAAAAATATATAATGTAAAAATCAAGTACAAATGTCTATACAAAGCAATTACAAGCTCCAGTTGCAGGTGAAGGAGGAGGAAAATCTTGTGGAGATTCGTAGGAGAATGATAATGACTAGAAAAGTATGTCATGATCTTCTTCAAATTTTTTTGTTGTTTTTCATACTTTACCTCCATTTCAGCCCTTAGAGCACCAACTTGTTATTCAATCAACTCCTCAACAACTGGTTGACTAAAGCGGGATTATAGGATGTCTACAGCCAAGACACTACAACCTGATCTCATATCCTAGTTTGTATTTATAAAGATATTGTAAACTCAATTTCTATCGGGTCCACCGATTACTCTGGCCTTCAACCACAAATCTGGATCGTATTTTGGATTAGTTGAAAGGTTCTCTTCATGTTTTGCAGGTATGACGATGTTATATTATCCCTCCACCACAAAAAAAAATAAAGTCAAAGATATGGATGAAAAACATTAGTTCGAGTAATATATAAAAAGGTTTAAAAGTCCACTTCTAATAAACACTTTAACTCGGTTATCAACAAACCGTCCCACCCCTTTTTATCTATCCCCCCTTCATATATGTGTTTCCATACACAATTTCATCGGAATATAACCTACATTTGGGTCTACTCATACATATTTATTTATATTTTTATGTTTGTATTTGTTGTTACATGTTTTGTACTCTTTGTTGATACCTATAAAGCCGAGCAAAAGAAAGAATCCTAAAAGAGACTAACTTCAAGGGAGTTATAGTTGAGGAATTCTTTACCATATAAGGAATTCATGGACTACTTTAGGGATTGTGCCAGTTTGATCAAATGAGCTTATTAAAGACGGCACAATCCTCTTGAATCGGTAAGTTAAAGGTCTACATGGCACTTGGACCCAAAAAGGGGGAGAAGAATCTTGTGTGGGCATAAAGTGCTTGGACAAGATTGGTGACCCATCAAGCCTTGGGTTGGTGATCTTAATAGGTCTTATCTCATATTTAGTGCCAAGACCCAGTGATGGATGGTACAAATCGCAGCCCAATTTTGAGGCCATCACTAATGTGATTGGTTTGGGCTCTAAAATGAAGATGCTAAACATGTGCCTGTCAAATCGCAAAAGGCAATATTCTGAGGCTACATTACTAATTTGTTGGATAAGAAGAGAAATGTATCTATGCAAGCAAAATAAGGACAACCTTTTCCCAAATCAACTTGGAAGTGCTTTTTGTTTCACTTGTTAGTGGATTGAGTGAAGTGCAACACAAGCAAGTGCCTTTCCTTAGTAAATTATTTTCTTACAAAAGTTATGGCTATCTCAAGAGATACGATAGGAATACGAGAATTTTCTAGTGCAATTGATAGAGTACGCAAAGGTGTAGATATATATTATCTTGTGATGAGGTGACAAATGTGCTCAATATTCATCAATATTGACTAATCTGCTAGATAAACATAATTACTTGTTGTTTGAATAAAGTTACAGACATTACTAGGATAATTTCATTGAAACACCGAATGAAAAGAAAAGGAAAGAAAGTTGTGACAAAATAGTGAGGTCATATGTTCGCATAAAATTTGAAATTGAGGTAAGTAAGGTAGCACATTAATTCAAGTCTGATAAATAGTAACACTCATCCAATTATTATTTTTCTCTTCTTATATATATATATATATATATATATATATATATATATATATATATATATATATATATATATATAGTGTGTGTGTGTGTGTGTGTGTGTGTGTATTATAAAATATAAAATCAATAATAAACTGAATAGTAAGGAGATTTAAACAGTACGTGG